>WBZR01002335.1_pt1 | contig 19880 bp, 22 predicted proteins | sample 5204231 | NCBI WGS metagenome assembly WBZR01 (sample SAMN12412403, study PRJNA552823) | activated sludge metagenome | isolation source: activated sludge from anammox sidestream of wastewater treatment plant... | place: USA: Virginia | collected 2017-08 | reverse complement strand
AAAGGTGAAAACGCGATAAACGGATTCCGCAACCATGATTTGCGTAAGTGGCTTTACCGGGAATCCGAACAAGCCGGCAAGGATCAGCAAAAGAAGTATTCCGGTCGTACGACCCGACGGATAAAGCTGCTGCAAGCACACGGCCTAATCCGCAAAGTTCCCCGGGCCAAGCGCCATGTTTTGACGGAGAAAGGCATGAAGTTTTCTTGCTCGCTGATGACACAGATTCATCCCTGGATATTAAAGTGCTTACGGAAATGGCGGCATGAAAAACACGCAGAAAAAACAAAAAGTCGATGGATTGTAGTACGATGTTATGATATAAACCCCTTATCCTATAAAGAAATCTTTCGGCTTGCTTTTCAAAAATTTGCAAAGCGTATCCAATGCTCTGTTGAAATTCAGAAAAGATTTACCATGGTAAGTATAATTTTGCTAAGCCGGACGGGAGCGCTACGCCCAAAATACAGCTTGTGACAGCATCTTCCCGGGTTTTTATCAATAAAACGATCAGAATATTCAATGGTGATGCATTAAAGCAGAAAAATCAGTCTTGGGTACCAAATTCATTATGTATTTTGAAACCTTTTGCTATCACAAATTACCCTCTGTGAGAAATGCGGGCTAAACCTATAACGGGGAACTCTTCCCTGGAGAGGCCTTTTTTAACGTCCGTCGAGGGGAGTTTTGGGTATGTAAGACAGTAGTAAAAACTTGTAGCGCCTATACACCATGGTAATTTTACTGTAATATCCTTACATCGCCCGTTCTTTTTGTGAAATGGCTGGCATCGAAATATTCCAACAGCGGGACGGCAAATTTGCGGGTGGTTTTCGTCAAATCCCTGAATTGTGCCACGCTCATGGGGCCATGTTTGGTGATATGATTCCTGACTATTTCTTTTAATTGGTTCAGGGCAGTCGCATGAAAGTTGAGGCCGCTTTCTATCGCAACAAGCTTTTTCTGTTCAACAAGCAATGAAATGGCAGCCTCGCCGGGGGCTCCGAATTTTGTGCTTACCTCTTCCCTGGAAGGCGGGGTAAACCCCGCCTTCAGGAAAGTCTCTTCAATTTTATCCGCTATCCCCTTATCTTTCGTGGAAACCTCAATCTTAAAGTCCGTGAGTGATAGCTTGTTGTCGGTCACCTTAATGATCTTTTCGCTCTTTAAAACCGAGATCTCTGCGGTAATTACGACGGGATGAAAATCTTTCCCCAAAATTGATTTTTGCCGGGATTCTCCTCTCCCTGTTTTTGGAATATCCGGCATAGGCACGGAGACTGCGGAAACTAGCGTCTTGAGATGTGTCTCTTCGATACCCATTTTTAAGGGATTTTCCTTATGAAATACCTTGATTATATTCAAAATAAGTTCCTTTAGTGAAGCAATGACATCACGATGGACAATAACGTCTTTGCCCTCGATAACAAATTTCAAAAGAATTCCCTTCTTTACTAATTCTGCTGTAACGTTCTGAGCAATAGAGAGGTGAATATTGACATCCCTGGAAATATCAGCAATGACAGGGGCAAACGGACGTTCGCCCTTTCCATTTAAATACACCTGTTCTACGATATCGGAAAGATTGCCGCCGGCAAGAATACGCAAGATCTTAAGCGTCTCTTCCTTAAAGCGTTTCAATCGGGCGGTATTATATCTCAGAACCTTGCCACCGCCAATGGTATAGGCCGGCGAATAGGATCGGACAATGAACCGGTCTTCTCTTTCGGTGGTAATAAGATCTTCCAGGATAAACTGACACAACGCCTCTTCGCCGGGTTTTAACGCGTCTCTGTCCAGCAGAATAACACGCCCCATCACCTCTGCTGTATTTATGTGCAACCGGATACGTGTCCTGTTTTTCAATGGGTTTTTTGCGCTTCTGATCAACCGTAATGAGGCATCAATGATGTTTGTCGGCTGTAAGTATCCCGGAATAGAGAGTTCGTACCCACGCCGTATTTCGTTCGATTTGATACCCGAAAGATTTATTGCTGCCCGTTGTCCTGCAAAGGCAGTATCTACCCGCTCTCCGGTCACCTCGATCCCCCGGACGCGCAGGATTTTTTTTATGGGAAATACCTCCATTTCATCTTCCACAGAAACTTGACCACCCAGAACAGGACCGGTGACGACACATCCATACCCTGCAATGGTAAAGGAACGGTCGATGGACATCCGGAATACACGGTTACTACTTTGTGTTTGTATCTGTTTAACAATCTCTCGTATGGCCGTTTTACAGGTTTCAACACCTTCACCCGTAACCACCGATACAGGAATAATCGGGGCATGCTCCAGTGATGTACCCGTTACAATTTTTTTGATATCCTCCTGCACCACTGCCAGCCAATCATCGGTTACCAGGTCTTTTTTCGTTAAGGCAATAAGCCCATGTTTAATACCCAGGAGGTTTATGATCTCAAGGTGCTCAATGGTTTGCGGCATGACGCCATCGTCAGCCGCAATGACAAACAATACGAGATTAATACTGGTTGCACCTGCCAGCATGTTTTTAACGAAGCGTTCGTGACCCGGCACGTCTACAATGCTCACCCTTCGGTTTGTATCGAGATCCAGATAGGCAAAGCCTAAATCTATGGTCAATCCACGCTTCTTTTCTTCGGGTAGCCTGTCGGTATCAATCCCCGTCAATGCCTTCACCATCGACGTCTTCCCGTGATCGATGTGTCCTGCAGTCCCAACGATTATATGTTCAATATGCCGTGTGCCAGTAGGTACTTGTTTCATAAATTAGCGACTGCCTGAAACTTTGGTTCGTTCATAAATATTGCAACATAGCTTTTGCTATTCTCATCCGCTTAACAGGTGGTTTATCTTAGGAGCTAAAAAAATGAATAATAAACAAACATTCCCAAAAAGTGCTTTGGGCGATTTCCTTGTGCGGTAGAAAAATATCCAGCACGCACATCGCACGCACTCAATACTTAATAAGTCCTTTTATTCGCCCGCTTATTCCAAAATTCAAAAAGCTCTAGATTTTCCTTACGGAGGAAATCACCGGCGAGTTCTATCGGGCTGTTGCCAAATTGTTTCATTTCTGCGTTTGAAATGGCAAGTTCGTTAAATCCGATTTTTTTTGCATCAGCAATTCGTGACCCATAAACGATTTTGGAGATTTTCGCCCAATGGCACGCACTAAAGCACATGGGACAGGGTTCGCAGGTAGAATACATCACGCACCCAGACAGATCGACGGTATTCAATTTATTGCAGGCATTTCTGATTGCGCAAGTCTCTGCATGGGCGGTTATGTCCATACTATCCCAAACGCTATTATGAACACAACAGACAACGTCTCCCTCTTTTATTATGCATGCACCGAAAGGGGTTTGCCCATTTTCAATGCCCTGTCTTGCCTTGTTGATGGCAAGTCTCATAAATTTTTCATTTGCATCGATCATCTTCCCACCCTGATCCGAACAAGCCGGAAAATACCGTGGTGGTAAGGTAATCTTGCCACTACAAAGTATATTTTTGCTAAATAATTACTTTTAATATCTATAAAATACCATTCGTCCATCCTGAAACGCAAACCAGAATTAGGATTCCTCAATAGCACACCAACTCAATCCTTGATTCATGCGAAAGGGATGGTTCAAGTATTCCTATACGAGATTTGTCCACTGTACGCAGCTTTACGGCGTAAGGCCCCTCGCCGTGTATATCGAGATGTTTGCGAAGCGGACTACTTTTTCCGGACGGCGCTGCCAGAGTAATGGTTGCTGAAAAAAGTACAAAGTCCGCCGTTCTTGTTTCCGGCAATAGCGAAGAGTTCCCTTTCAACGATTCGACACCAAGGAGTGCACGGTACCGAAATATGCTGGAGTCCAGGTCTTTCACTGCTACAGCAATGCCCACTATACCTGCAACACCGTTAGGGTGTCTCCTGGCAATGCCAACCGGCACACGCAAAGATCTGGGCGTTACATCTGCACACAGAAATGGCAGGTCGAAGGCATCGGGAATGCCAAACTGCCAGGCCACCTGCTGACCATCAGGCCGCAATCGACCACCCGGCAGAGGGTCTTCCATCATCAGCCCGCGTCGGCGTGTTGCTTCGATATTGACCTCTATATCCTCAGGCAAGAGCGCAAAATCGACAAACCCTTCTCCCAACGTCTCCCAACGGAGCACTCGTCGCTCTACCAGAGAGTTCTTTGAAGCTGAAGATTCCTCAATACCTTGCGACTTTGATTTTTCCGAAACTGGGCGGATTGGCAGGTCTTTAAATGCAACCAACTCCAGATAACTGTCATCGGCAAAGGCAATGAGTGCATTATGGGTTTTCAACCCTGAGTGCTCACCTCCCTGGACGACGGTAAACCCCAGCGCAGAGTAATCCCTCGTTGCAGTATCGAGATCATTGACCAGAATAACTACGTGATCCAACTGATAGGAACTTCTCTTCATAAATTGTCCCCTGGATTTAGAATCTTGACCCTAAATCCACGTAAAGAAGACATAAACAAATACAAAATCCTTCGTCATAGGTTGACACGGGCGACACTATATGCATATTTCATAGAGAAACCTTTATATCCAAGCAAATTTGCATGATAAACACTTTTATTGGTATTCCGATTCCAACAGAACAGCCCTCCCAACTATCTTTGCAATCGGACAGGCGCCAGTTTGCATGATTAGCGCCACCCCACTATAACGATTAGTAATGACGATGAGAATAATCATCCTATTACTTTTTTTGCAGCATGAGCCCTATCTCAGCAAGCCTCTTTCCAAAGGCACGGCAAATCGCTGCTTCTTGTGGATCAATTTCACGTTTGCTATCCACACCGGCAAGATGTCCTGGTCCGTACGGAGAACCGCCGCCCTGTGTTGAAAAAAGCTCTTTCACAGAGTAAGGAACACCAACAATGACCATGCCAAGATGCAGGAGAGGACACATCAGAGTATGGATTGTTGCTTCCTGTCCGCCATGGAGACTACCCGTAGATACGAATACCCCAGCAGGCTTACCTTCCAACTGCCCTGAAAACCAAAAACGGGTAAGCTGGTCAATCTGATTTTTCAGTTGCGAAGAAACATTTCCAAATCTTGTCGGCGTCCCAAATGCAACAGCTCCCGCTTCTTTGAAATCATCCATGGTAACCAAAGGAATATCTTTCTGCATATCCCTACCCGTCTTCATATGATCAGCAGCCTCAATGACATGTTCCGGAATCAGCTCTGGAACTTTGCGGATAACAGGCTCTGCCCCATTAACCCCCGTTACCCCTTCCGCAACGAGATTTGCCATCTTGTAAACGTTGCCGTAAGTGCTGTAATAAACTATCAATACCTTCATACTCGTTTTTTCCTTTCTTTGCTGTCTGAGATTTAAGCTCCCTTGTGCTTGATAAACGTGCCATTGCGGTACTCTTCAAATGCAATCCGTAGTTCATCTTTCGTATTCATCACAATAGGACCATACCAGGCAACCGGTTCACCGATGGGCTTGCCTGATATAAGCAGAAACCTGACCGAGTCATCTTCCGTTGTGACCATCAACTGATCACCATCATCAAACGGAACGAGAGACTCATTACCTACGAAGGGATCTCTTTGAACGTCGAAATAGTTAACTCCTTCGACCTCGTAGGAAAACGGTAGCTTTTCCTTGCAAAAATATCCCTTACCTTCAATGATGTACGCAAAAATGGTGTGTCCGCGCCTTGTCGGGTGTAAGAATTCTGAATGGGCAGGAACTGTAATATCAAGGTATTCCGGATCGGTGATAATGTCCCGAACAGGTCCTTGTTTGTTACCGGCCTTACCGCAGATGACCCTTACTTTGGCACCATTCCCCAGCATTATCTCTGGGATTTGCCCGCTTTTCACGTCTTGATAACGAGGCTCCATCATTTTGTGGGATTTGGGGAGATTGGCCCAAAGTTGAAATCCAAACATCACACCTTTTGAGTCTCCTTTGGGCATTTCCTGGTGTATAATCCCACTTCCGGCAGTCATCCATTGTATATCGCCGGAGGATATCATGCCCTTGTTTCCCATGCTATCACCATGCTCAACGTCTCCCTGAAGAACATAGGTAATTGTTTCGATTCCACGATGTGGATGCCATGGGAAACCCTTGGTATAGTCCTCTGGTTTGTCTGAACGAAAATCGTCCAGAAGCAAGAAAGGGTCAAACGTCGGAACCTGGCTGTATCCAAACACCCGTTTCAGATGAACGCCAGCACCTTCGATGGTGGGCTTACTTTTAAAGACCTTGCGGATCTTTCTCGTTTCGGTCATAGTGTTCCTCCGATATAAATAAATCCTTTTATATTATAAAAGCCGATAGGGATATGCCCGCTTTGTCCACTCGCTTTCTGGATACGTGGTCTGAAGTTGTTCGTATGCCTCTTTCAACCCCTTTGGATTTTTGGTATCCTTGTATAAACACACACCTTTCAGGTAAATTGCCTCCGGCGCCGCACTGCTTTTGGAGAAATCAGACAAAATCTTCTCCAGGTTCGAAAGCGCCTCTTTGAATGCATTGAGATCAAAGTGGACCTTTGCAATACCCAGCAATAATGAAGGAATTAATTCTTCGGGTGAAAGAAAACCCACTGTTCTGTGATGTTCTTTGCCATCCATATCAAGGATCACAAGGGTTGGAGTCCACTTCACACTAAAATCAGTAGCAAGGGGCTGCGCATCAGAGCGCACACGCAGCGAAATTAAAGCATTCGTGATAAATTCAATAACGTTTTTATTCGGATACGAAACTGCATCCATCTGTTGGCATCCGATTCAGCCAGGGTTAAAGAAATCGAGTAACACCGGCTTCTTCTCTAACCGTGCCTTTGAGAGTGCCATGTCCATCTGCGATTCCCAGGTAATTTTGTTTTCCATAATCATTCCTCCTTATAGTAAAGTTATGATTTTAAAGAATAGCCAGTCTTTTTCCATCCATTAACGTCACCACCAAGGGCATTTGCATTCTTGTATCCTTTTTTCAAATTATACCTTTGGTCGGAAGCAATCCAAAAGATGCATCAGAATTGTAAATCTCGTTTGTTAAGAGACTATATTCATCAAATTCGATTACTGAAAAACCAAATAAAAAAGCCTTACTACAAAGATATTCTTTAAAACATCTCCGGCGGTAAGGCTGTCTTTTTTTTGATAGATGGGCGTACTACAATCCCACCTACAGTAAGATCCTTTACTTTGCGTCCCCTGATTGCTCAGGATTTGCCTTTTCGTAATGTTCTTTTATTATACTACTGCGTAAAAGCAATTATTGAAATTTCATATTTAATATATCATGCAACGCATTCTTGGAATTTTTCAAAAAACCAAATTATTACTACAATTTTCATTGTATTATTTTACTTTTATATGGTCAAATAAGAAATCAAATTTTTAATCTCTTACAGTACGAATACAATCCATGTGAACTAAAAGGGGGTTTTATCCTGAACGCATACCTAGCTCTCATCCTGTGCCTTTATATCTCCAAGGAGGCATTTGAATACTGGATTCAGTATCTCAATCTCAAACACATGCGGAAAGCCGGAATATCCATTCCTCCTGAATTTGCGGGAATGATTGATGAATCGATCCTGAAAAAGGCAACGGACTACGAGGTAGAGAAGACCCATTTCAGTTTTGTTTCTTCGATATGCAGTAATATCGTCTTTGTCGTATTTATCTTCTGCGGCCTGCTGAATATCTATAATACATTGATAGCTTCGCTGAACCTGTCATTTATCATTTCAGGGTGGCTCTTCTTTTTGCTCTTAAGCTATGGCGGCGAATTCCTATCCGTGCCTTTCAGTCTCTACCAAACCTTTAAAATAGAGAATAAATACGGTTTCAATACCATGTCCCCGCGGTTGTGGGTGTCGGATTTCATAAAGGCGCTCCTGATTTCAACAATCATGATGTCGCTGGTGACATTCGCCGGGTTCTGGCTCATTCAGTGGAGCCCCAGCCACTGGTGGTTCTGGATATGGGGTTTTCTCCTTCTTTTCAGCATCTTTATCATGTACATATCCCCGTATGTCATTGAACCCCTCTTTAACAAATTCACCCCCGTTGAAGATGAATCATTGAAAGAGAGGATTATGAAACTGACAGCAAGGGACGGTATTCACGCCAGCAGGATTCTCAGGGTTGATGCATCAAAGCGAAGCAAACACACCAACGCCTATTTTACCGGTATAGGAAGGACAAAGAGGATCGTCCTGTACGATACCCTGCTTGCGAGCATGAACCACGATGAAACCCTCGCTGTGCTGGCGCATGAGATAGGTCATTGGAAGAAAAGACATATGCTGAAAATGATCATCGCATTTGAAGTGTTTTCATTTGTAGCCCTTTACCTCTCATTTAAAGTTATACAAAGTGATATCCTTTTGACGCTCTTTCATATCCATACCAATACACTCTTTGCAAAATTTGTGCTTCTTGCATTCCTGGCAGACATCCTCTCATTACCGTTTGCACCCTGTGTGAGTTATTTCATGAGGAGACACGAGCGGCAGGCCGATAGGGCATCGTATGAACTCACAGGGGATTCTGAAAGTATGGTGAGCGCCCTCGTTAAACTTTCCAGGGAGAATCTTACCAATCTCTATCCCCATCCCCTTTATGTAATCTTCTATTATTCACATCCCCCTATCCTGGAGAGAATCAGATACCTCAAAGGATCTTCGTAAAACAAGGGCTACTTTGCTTTACATATGCACATGTCGCAGCAAAAATTATGAATAATTAACCCTGTCAGGGTTTAAAACCCTGACAGGGTTGACCGTGAATTTCGGAATCTAGCGCAGGGAAGCTGGAACCAAATGCCCCTTATTAAGGGTCTCATAATAGTATTGATTTATGACCCGCTCTTCTTTTCTAGTGTTTAAGCACTAAAGCAGATAACTCAACGTATATTCTATTATGAGACCCTTAATAAAAGAGGGGATAAAGGGGGTTGTAAAAAACCTTGCTTAAAAAGAAGGTCTTACAAAATAGCACTCTATAACTCATCTGTTACGATGCAGAGTCGATAACAATCTTTATATCATTTCATACACCCACACCTTCCCGCCAGGCATCATTTCATCCATCCGTTTTACGAGCCGTTTCTTATAGAGATTGAGCAGTCTTGTGCCGCTCGTGTTAGGCTCCAGTTTCATAGCCTCAGAGAGTTCCTTGGCGGTTATCCGCTCCTTTTTGAGGATGAGATGTAACGTCTCTTTAAGGTAGTTATTCAGATTTCCCAGAAGGATATGTTTCCCGTCCCGCATCTTCCCCATCACGGCGAGATCTTTTCTTTCAAGTGCAACTTCTATATTTTCCTTCTGATTTTCATTAAGACCGGTCAGTGTAATATATTTCTCTCCATATTCGCCTCCGAGAAGTCTTGATATGAGTTTAGCCACGATCTCATCTGCACACGAGTAATCAATAATTCCTATCCTGGAAAGATCAAGGTCAATTACCGTTGCGTCTTCTTCTTTGGCAATATCCCTCTCAATACGTTCCCTGATTGCCTGTCCGGAATGCCTTGTTACGAGGTCATTCGAGCCGTTTTTCAGTTCTTCCTTGAGGAGTTTATAAAGGTTGTATGTGATCATGGATAAACCCTTCGAAGCTTCTCGAAAGCATCAATCATATATTTGAGCAGCTCATGCAATCCCATGGGATAATCTCTTAACCACCTCTCTTTGAATCATCACGTCATCCCAATCCGGGTGTTCTGATCGCAAATAGTTCGTAATCTGTCTCTTTGCAGACGCCCATAGTCCAAAAGCTATGCCAAGTCTTTGATGGGGATTTTTTCCCCTTAATATCTTTGCCATAGTGTCATCGATTATTTCTATATTTCTTTTACCAATCCTCATTTTTGTATATCGTTACCCTTTGCATTTGCCAGGATTTATGGAACATGTTCCAGGATGAAGTCCAGGTAACCCCTCAATCCACCTTGTTTATAATGTCTCTCCGCGGAACTGAGTATCCTGCGGACGGCCATCTTTACCTCATGCCTCGAGTAATCATTCATGCTCAATTGCAGTCTGAGTTCCTGATTGACTTCGAAATAGTATTGTTGCTTACAGCTTCTGGTTTCACTGCCAAGGTCTTTAGCACCGGAATAACATCTGAATCAGTTAATCTATAATTCTCCTCATAAACTTTTTTTATCGCCCGTTCTATGCTATAAAGAAGAGGCATATAGCGCTGATCATTCCAGTCTATTACAACAGTCTTCTCATTCCTCAGAGAAAATAGCTCATTCAGCGGCTTTAGCTTGTAGACAAAACCTCCTTTATCCGATTCTATCCTGATAAGGCCGTCTTCTTCATTTGAAAATGAAAGAGAGAATTCCATCTGATCACTATTTTCGTCTGTCTGTTTCCACTCCGTTACAGATTCCAATTTTTCCAAAAAATCCTTGTCCATAAGGTCTCCTCTGTCGATTTGAAATAATTACGAGCCCTTTTGCGGAAGGGAAAAAGCCCCCTCTATTAAGAAATAATTCAGGATGTAGTTACTACGCGTAATGCTTTACCCTTATTTTTTCAAAAATCAAATTTTCACGCATCAAAGTGATTTGTTCATGCAACACTTCTTGTATTTCTTGCCGCTGCCGCAAGGACATGGCGCATTTCTGCTGGGTCTTTTCTCTGCCCGTATTGGTTCTTCTGGTATTTCAGTGAGTTCTGCTAACTCATCTTCACACTTGCGCGCCTTTTCCTCGTTTCCCGTCATACGATGGAGATGTATTAATCGTTCAAGCACTGCCACCTTAACGTCCTCCTCAACAGCCATCCTTTGTGCCTTCAGGAAATATTCTTCAGCAGCTTTCAAGTCTTCCAGACTTTGCATCGCATCTCCGGCGTTTATGACTACCCAGATGTCTGTGGGAAATCTCAGCAAGTTTATCTTAATTTGTTTCAACGCATCCTCTTTTCTTCCGGCTTTAGCGAGTATGCATCCAATATCTCGTAAAAGCACCTCCTGGTTTTCTGAAAAGTTGGCAAACCTACGCCCTATGTTTACGGCTTCATCCACCAAACCAAACCTTGATAATTCAAGAGGCAGATCCAATACAAATACCTCTAATTCCCCATCCAGTTCGTCGCTGTTCACTTTGTCAAAAAGCCCAATATCAGGATTGCCATCATTTTCAAGGAGGTCGCTATACAGTTTTTTCATCTTTTCATAAATATCAAGGAGTATTGTACGGTCGAGCGTCTCCGCATTCTCATTATATTTGGCAATAACTTCACTTGCAAAATCAGCCAACAGCTCAGGGCATTTAATGTCGCTGAGATGTATCTCCCAGAGTTTCCTGGCCGCTTTATAAAAAAACTCGCTTGCTGATTCTGACCAAACACTGGCCAAACCGTTCGGAGACCCAATCTTTATCGCATTTTCTTTAAAGGTATCTATGTTAGCGTTTACTCCCATATTCGCAAGCTGCTCAAGAATCTCATTATCTGACATCTTTTCAACATCATATGCAGCACATGTCGTCATTCAGATTTCCTTTCTGTTTATGTAACTATTTAGCCAACCCAAGTTTCCCAGAATCCTCATTACGAGGTGCAGAAATAAGCTTGTACTGGCGGGTAATCAGGATTCAGTATGGCACGGCGCCTTTTTTTGTCATTCTGAACTTGTTTCAGAATCAACTCCTATTGATTAAAAAGCTACAAAAATACAACCTTTTCATACCTATCCTTAGTCCATTCCCATATTGAGACAGCATATCTGTCAGACCCATTTATCTCTTCAGGTTCATAACCATGATCATAGGCAATCTCACCAAAAGCCCTTTTTGCTTCTTCCAGTGAATCAAAATAATTGACCTCGCTTGCCTGGCCTCTGTCTACTACAATAACCAGATATTTTGCTTCGCACGGTTGAGATAATTGACAGGTAATCCATTCTGATTCATTCGCACTAGTTTTGTTTGTACCCTTTATTGTTCTATTCTTTTTCATGCTTTTTATTCACGATCAAGGATTGACTGTACGAATGCCACAAAAAACCCTTGAATATATGACGCCCATCGGTGAAATTCAAGGAGGGAGTAGTTTTTGTTCAAGATTGCCACTAAAATCTTGACAGGAAATATAAAGATGTTTTAACACATCAGCTAAACTTTTAAATCCATTTTCACTTTTCAAATCAACCATAATATTGATACTAATAATTCCTTTTTTGAATTAGCAAATTCTTTCGGATTATATGATTTTCCGTCTTTAAAACTACCTTCATTAAATTCTGAAACATACCAAACCCAAATTTCCTTGCCCTCACTATCTGTTACTTTCATTGGCTTCAAAAAAGCACCAATAGTATAAATAATAGGTTCGTTATCAAAAATTAATGCATTCATATTTTTGTCTCGCTTCTAAAAGATTTTATCGCTCTCATAGAGCATGTCAAATTCTTATATAATTCTTAAAAATGTATTTTTCCTTTATTTTACAAAATGGATTATTTCAAATCGCCTCTTATTTTATAATCTGATAGGCGAAGAAAATCTGCCTCAATTATTCCGATAAATCCCTTCCCACTCATCTTTCAATTCACCATAAACCTTGCAGATCAGCTTCTGCTTACATTCTGGACAGAAGCCATCACAGCCGTCATCTATATAAGTAAATCCGAGTCTGCAAATATCTTGTGGTACTGCTCTGGGTTATTATAGTATTGTTCAAATTTCTCAACAGTTTCATCAAAATATTTTCTTAATACCTCTTTTCCATAATTACTTTTCATAATACAGAAAGCCCTTCGTTAACAAACTTTGTGAAGATATGGAGCTATACACACCTATAACTCCTCTTGACCTTGTCGTGAGTCTTCAAGCAGATGGCTCGACAGGTCTTCAGCGAAAACTCAGCCGGATGCCCACCATGTTCGATACTATATTTATGGCTTTCAGTGTGTGCGTTCAGCCGAACGATTGCCGGAGGTTCAGACGAACGATCAATCAAACGATAGAGGTGAATCTATCGGTATTTTGTGGTTGTTTCTTTTGTTTCAAAAGATCTACTATCGAAGACAGGAATAATATTCAATAGATTCAATTGAATTATAATTTAATAAAAATAAATGTCAAATATAAAATGAAATATTTGTTCGATAATTTCACTTCGACACAAAATCACAGACACAAAACACCAACTTCGCAATCGCTTATCAAGTAGAACAAAGAATCTAAATTTAAACTTGCGGCAGGAGGATGTTGATCTGGGCACCGGGGAAATGAGTGAGATGGAGTTCTTTCTCCTTCCCCCACGCCCAATTTGGAATTATTGAAAGCCTTGCTGCTCCTGATCGGATGGAGAGCTTACCGTTCCATTGATTGACAAAACGCCTCACGGCGGCAAGCCCGTGTCCCCTCCCTTTCTCTGCATATCGTGAAGCACCATGAAGCAACGCCTTATCAATGGCATCAAGGTCGCTTTTTAAAGAAAACCTTCCTGATAAGGACATCCGAAAGCCTATGCCAATATCCATAACGGCAATCTTCACCACATTCTTGTTCAAGTTCTGAAAATGATATTTCTGGATGCCCACAAATCCCTTGTTTTCACTATGCTCAATGATATTCTGACATACCTCAGAAAGCGCAACGATAAAGCAGTTGATTGTCCGCTCATCATAGTGGAGATGCCTTGCAAGGATAGCATGGGCACGGTCTTTCACCCTTCCAACAATGAAATGGATATCATCTGCCTTTTCTATGGGTGTGATTTCAAGCAGGACATCTGAGTTAATTCTTCTCGTATATTTTTCTGATATTTGTGGCTCCGGCGGCTTAAGGATGAAATAATTACTGGCAAATTTGAAGAAATCCATTCGTTCAAGGTATTTGAGGACTTCCTCCGATCCGGGAAGATACAGGGTATTCCGAACTCCCTTTGACCTAAGAAGCACTCCTACTTCAAGAATACCCACCATGCCGTAAGGATCAATAAAGGTTGCTTCCCGAAGGTCAATTTCTTGTGATTCGCTGAAACTGTGCAGAAACTGCTCAAAGGTATCTTCTGTGATTTGGGTCATTCCTTGTTAGCCACGAATTAGGGAAAAAGATTAAGGCCGGAAGACTTTGCAACCAGCACATACGAATAAAGGGACCACATATCGCACAGATTACACAGATTTTCGATTATTTTCAAGATGTGTTCTGATATAATTTGATCGTGCGAATTAGCAAAACGTTTAAAGCAGAACCACTCCTGATCGTGCCATTTGGCGCGGTTCCAAAAGAGGTTCTGGAGTGCTTGCAAGTTGAACTGCCCCGCAGGTTCAGCTTTGATATAAGGATATATAAGGCAGAACCTATTCCGCAAAATGCCTTTAATCCTAAGAGGAATCAATATCACTCCGCAAAGATTTTGAAATGGCTCAGGGGGCTACAAGCGAAAGAGGAACGGATGCTTGGCATTATTGATGCCGATTTATACGTGCCGGAATTGAACTTCGTCTTCGGCGAGGCGCATTTCGCAGAGAAGGTCTGCATCATATCACTGGAGAGACTTCACCAGGAATATTATGGCCTGCCGGAAAATGAAAAATCTCTTCTTATTACGAACCTTAAAAGAGGCGGTTCACGAGCTTGGTCACACTTATAGATTAGGTCACTGCGAAGATCCGACGTGCGTTATGCCCTTTTCAAATTCACTGAAAGACACCGATATAAAGGGGGGCACATTCAACCTTGAAGTGCAACACTTGGGAAAAACGCAGGAAAGTGTTACTCATAATTGCAGAGTTTTCTGGAGGTAATGTTGTCATTGGCGGAGTGCCAAAACCAGGCGTCGAAGTCCCATCTCACGTAGCTCTGATTGCAACGGATATGGTCATGTGCGCGATGATTTATGAAGAGTGCTTCAGCGAGAATATATCAGAAGGCAGTACCATCGAAATACTCGGCAAGGTCGGAATACTCATTGCCGTGGCAGGTGGAGGAGGATATGCCATTGCCAAAAGCGCATCGGGATTCATTGCAGAGATCACCAATTTATTTGGTCCAATGGGGTGGATTACTTCGGGAATCCTGGCAGCAGGGGGGGAACTGCCCTACTGGGACTTCTCTGGGTGACAATTGTCGATTGGTCATATCGCAAGCACGTAACGCTGTAAGACGCCGCCCTTGTAATATCCCGGAATCATCCGTTTGAGAAATGTACCTCCTGAAACTTTGCTGAGCTTACATTGATTAACCAATTTTAGCTTAATCTGAATGTCTCACTCTAATTTAACATTTTCCCTTCAAAATTTGCCACAATATGGAAAATGTAAAAAACAAGATTGAAAAACTTCTTTCTGCCTTCGGCGGAAAATTTTCCCGTGAGCTTGGGATCGATCTATCCAAAGGGGAATCCAAAGAAATATTCAAGTGGTTCCTCGCATCAAAGCTTTTTGGCGCTCGCATAGGCACAAAAATTGCCATAAAGACCTACGGGGAATTTGAGAGGCGCGGTGTTCTCTCTCCGGAAAGAATACTTGAGACGGGCTGGGACGGTCTTGTGAGGATACTGGATGACGGCGGGTATGCACGATACGACTTCTCCACGGCAACAAAACTGCTGGAGATCATGGAGGATTTAATAAAAGACTACGATGGGGATCTGAATAAACTGCATCAAAGAGCAAAGGACGAAGAAGAACTTGAAGTCCTCCTGAAAGGTTTAGGAAAGGGTATCGGCGACGTAACGGCGAATATATTCCTGCGGGAGCTTCGGAATGTATGGACAAAGGCCAGGCCGGAGCCAGCCGGGTTTGTCGTGCTGGCCGCAAGGAACCTGGGTTTTGTAAAACCAGCCGAGGACCCCTTAGGGAAACTTAAAAAGGTCTGGCTATCCCATCGGTTCTCCGGGAAGGGCTTCTGCGACTTCGAGGCGGCGCTCTTAAAACTGGGAAAGGACTACTGCAAGAAAAGAAGGTGCCTTGCCTGCCCAATGGGAAGTGAATGTATGTGTAAAAGAAAACCTGGGAAATCAAACGGTAAAATTATCCATTGAGAGAGATTTTTTCTTATGTTCCAGCCGGGTTATATAAACTTGCATAGGACGGGCAAATTACAGGAGAGGATCGAAAATGCCCGTGAATTATTGCAAGAATGTCAGATATGTCCGCGGCGGTGCAAGGTCAACCGGCTCGAAGGTAAGGTGGGTGTGTGCAAGATAGGCAGTTTGCCGAAGGTTTCCAGTTATAACCCACACTTTGGTGAAGAACCACCGCTGGTCGGCACCCATGGTTCCGGGACAATCTTTATTACCTCCTGTAATTTAGGCTGCGTTTTTTGCCAGAATTACGATATTAGTCATATCGGAAAGGGATATGAAATTTCTACCCAGCGATTCGCACATATGATGGTCGAATTGCAAAGCATGGGCTGTCACAATATTAATTTTGTCACGCCCACCCATGTCGTACCTCAGATACTCGAGGCGCTTCCCATAGCCATAAATGAAGGCTTAAAGATACCGTTAGTTTACAACACCGGAGGCTATGACCTTGTAGAAACCCTGCAACTCCTGGAAGGGGTCTTTGATATCTATATGCCCGATTTTAAGTTTTCTGACGATGATGTTGCCGCCTGGTTATGTAAGGCAAGGGACTATCCACAGGTGGCTATGAAGGCTATTAAAGAGATGCACAGACAGGTAGGTGACCTTGTGGTGGACGCACATGGCATTGCGGAGCGGGGACTCATCGTCCGGCACCTTGTTATGCCCAACGGACTAGCCGGAACACACAAGGCCATGCAATTTCTTGCCCGAAAAATCTCACCAAACACCTACGTAAATATTATGGATCAATATCACCCCTGCGCTCTTGCCTGCAAATATCCGGAAATCAACCGGCGGATCAGCGTTGAGGAATTCGAAAATGCCCTTCACATAGCCAGAGAAGAAGGCCTCCATCGGTTTGCCGATTAGGGGTTTATACTATTTTGATGGTATCGTATTGGAAATATCTTTTTTTAAAATTTCGTTCCTATTCAGCTTGTCTGTTTCATTCGGCAGTAGCCAGTAAGCAGTAGGCAGGGGCAATCAGCGTTTTCAATGCCAACTGCCCCTGTTTAGTGTTTTACTGCCTACTGCGTCTTTTGTATAGTAGAGGCAGCGCAAAGTAATTGCACAATCTGTGTTTTCAATGGATATAAGTGGTATGACGGATAGATATGATTTCATTGTTATCGGCGGCGGTCCCGCGGGGATGATGGCCGCTGGTCGCGCCGGCGAAAGGGGGAAGAAGGTCGTCCTTCTTGAAAAAAAGGACTGTCCGGGCAAAAAGCTCCTCCTGTGCGCTTCCGGACGATGCAATGTAACTAATACGGCCTCCCTCGACGCCTTCATAAAGGCATACGGAAAGGGCGGCCCGTTTCTCCGCTCGGCATTGGAAACCTTTGACAATGAAAAGTTACGTTCGTTCCTCTCTTCATACGGTGTGGAAACTGTGGAAGAAAATAAAGGACGAGTCTTTCCCGGCAGCCAGAGATCGGACTCCATCCTAAAGGCGCTGGAGATGTATATGCATGACCACAAGGTGACGATCCGAACCAATTCTTCTGTCCTGCGGCTCAACGCAGCAATCAATCATGTCATCGGTGTGGAAACCAACCAGGGAAATATTTTTGGTAAAAATGTCCTCATTGCAACCGGGGGACTTAGCTATCCCGCCACCGGGAGCACCGGGGACGGTTACACATTAGCTTCTTCTGCGGGGCATACCATTCGTCCAACCTATCCCGCCATTATTGCCTTTGAAACGGCGGAAACCTGGGTAAAACCCTTGCAGGGAACCCCCATCAAAAATGTACACATCACTGCTTTTCAGTCGGGCAAAAAGGTTGCAGAGCAGTTCGGAGAGGGTCTTTTTACCCACTATGGTATCTCGGGGCCGTGTATCCTGGATATGAGCAAGCGCATTGTCCAGTGCCTGTCAGATGGGCCTGTACACATATACATAGACTTTAAATCCCGCCACACACCTGAAGAGCTTGACAAAATCCTCCTGAACCAGATTAAACGGCACGGCAGTAAAGTCATTAAATCCTGCCTGTCCTTTTTCATACCGGAAAAACTTGCCCCCGTTTTCCTGAATCTCTGTGCTATTGAGCCACAGAAAAAGGCATCTCAAATAACAACGCCGGAAAGAAGGAAGATACTGAAACAGCTCAAGGGACTCCATCTCACGTTAATACGTCATCGCCCCATTGAGGAGGCCATTGTAACGGCAGGAGGTATAAACCTGGATGAAGTTAACGCAAAGACCATGGAATCGAAACTCTTAGGAGGGCTCTACTTTGCCGGGGAGGCGCTGGATATTGATGGCCCCACAGGTGGATTTAATCTCCAGGCGGCATTTTCCACCGGATATCTTGCCGGAAATTCTGCTGATTAATATATTGTAGAGTAAGAAAGCTGGCATAGTGGTTACATGCGGAGGTTGTATTCCCCGTTTCTCGCCGTTTTCCCTGAGAGTGTCACACGATCGCAAACATACCCCATTTTCAGCATCTTATCGCCAAACTGTATGTGAGGCTTCGTCGTGAGCGTTCGACCGAGACCTCGGCGTGCGCTCGTTCGAACGCTCATGCCGAGGTCTCGGCCGAACGGGTTTTCCTCATACAGTTTTCTAATGCTCTTCGCATTCCTGTATATCTATCTCTCAGCACCTGCAAACTAATGGAAGCCTTTGTCATTCTTCCCCGCCTCGTCTCCGTAGAAAGATTTAAGACACCGCAGAGTCCCTTCGCTCCGGCTTTTACCATGGCGAAACTTTCGCCCGTAGAAAGCGATACTATTCCCCCCTGGTCACGCCAAGAGTAAAGATCTGTCCTCTGCCCCTCGATCGACAGGCAATAACAAATACATCTCATGCCATTCGAAGCCGCCATGTGTCGATTTTGATTTCCCACCATATACAAATCCATACTTTTGGTAGTAGGAAATTAAGTCAGATTTGCAAATTAAGAGAATCTTCTCCTTTTTCAGACCCTTTGATACGCCGATAAATTCTGACATGAGTTTTTTGGAAACCCCGGTTCCCTGGAATTCTGGCAATACCACTAGGGAAAAGATGACGATATTTTTTCCGTCATTAACATGACCCACCATATCCTTGAATGCTTCGTCCGTTATATCCTCTTTGCTTGTCGATCCACTATTAATCATCCCAACGATCTGTCCGTTCAATTCGGCAACGAGAAATCCCTCGGGAAACACCTCTATACGTTTCTGAATCTTTTCCGTCGTTGCGGCATCAGATGTATAACAAACAGACTCAATGGCATAACACGCATCCACATCGCGTTCTGTAACGTGTCGAATTTTCATTTCGTATCTGGAATTTCCTCTTCATTTAATTCTTCCAATTAATTCCTGGTATAATTGATCAAATTGCTCATAGATTTCTTTAAGTGCGTTACGATATGTTTCTCTGCTCTTCAGTTGCTTGTCTTCATTTTCAAGGAAACCCGACCAATCATCTTCAATACCTTCAATATTTTTCTTTTGTAAAACGTCATGTAGAGAACTACCAGAACATACTACTAGTGTTATGACATATTAGTTACGATACATAATGCCTGGATAGTTTATCATCGGCATCTTGTCGGGTAAACTTCCATTCGATCCTGGTCTTAGTTTGATTACGGCGATGCTGCCAGGCGGCCACTTCTGACCTCAGCATCGCTTCGCTGGGCAGTCTGTCTCCGATGCACTGTCTATCCATAACTCCTGTTTCAATTTCAGCCATATTCAACCAGCTGGCGTGTTTTGGTGTGTAGTGGAACTCCACCCTTGCCAACATCCGTTCCGCACGCCCGACACCCAAGACCTCCTCAAAACTCCTGCGGAAATGAGTGTTCAAATTGTCCA
>WBZR01002333.1_pt1 | contig 19884 bp, 16 predicted proteins | sample 5204231 | NCBI WGS metagenome assembly WBZR01 (sample SAMN12412403, study PRJNA552823) | activated sludge metagenome | isolation source: activated sludge from anammox sidestream of wastewater treatment plant... | place: USA: Virginia | collected 2017-08 | reverse complement strand
GCGACAGAAAGTCTAATCGCACGATGACCTTATCAGCTATGACCACAATTCAGCATCATTTTTTGTCCTGTAGAGAGCGGGATCCGTTAATGAGCGCACTGGCGAATTTTCTCAGACCGGGCCAGCAGAGCCAAAAGCAACTGTTAATGCGTCCGTAACCTGCTTGTTTACTTGCAACTCCGCTGATGCAATGCCCTCGGCCTTTAACTTCGCTGGCACTAACCAAGCATTGGTTGAACTAGATGGTGGACAGGGTGGCGCAACAGCAGTTGGCACAATGGAGAATTCTGCTTTTGCATTCGTGAGGATGTATGTCAACACTAATGGAAGTGTGGGCCAGTCGGTTAGCGCGGCGCAGCGTGTCATTGACAACAGCAAAATAGATGTGGATCAAGGGGACAAGCTTAAGGTAATAAAAAGATAATGAGGGTTATATGGTGGTAAATTTATCTACAAGAAGTCGCCTATTGATACTGGCTGCTTGGACAGTGTTGTTGACTGGTGTCATTGCCAGAGTTACCTATGGCAGGTTTACTGCCATCCAATCTGTTCGTCAGTCAAATATCAGGCGTGTAGTTAAGGAGCAAGGCTGGGAGATTATCGGCTTGAGACAGAGCAGAGTGGTGGAACCGCGCCATATTTTTGAAGGTTATGGCGAAAAACCAGCCCCAATATACGCCACGGCGTTTAAGCCAAATCAGGGATTCGTAGCTGAAGTTCCTCTATATTATCGCCTACTTGAAGGTGGTGAGGTACTTGCAATAACAGAGCAGAGTATATCAATCAGATCGATTGTTCGATATGACGTACATGAGAAAATATTCTGCTACTTCGTTCGAGGAGTCGCGGCATTCTACGACAAAAAATCTGGCCACGGTGGTTACGGTGGCGAATACGGCTTACTCTACTATGATAACGATGGAGATGGTAAGTTTGAGAGCTTTGAGCAAGGGGGACATATTCCACCTTTCATACCCCAAGTACCTAAATGGGTACTCAAATAACTGAGCATTCCAGAAATTTTGTGTAAGCGATTATTCCGCGCCGCCAAGATGTGAGACAAGGCGAGTCGCTCTTGATCGTGACTCAGCCCAGATAATCTTTGATTTGAGAGCGCGAGCGCTTTGACAGAAAAATTTATCGCGATTACTCGGACAATGCGGTTTTCCACTTGATCCGTGGCGATGAAACGTGGATTATCGCCCTTCCCAAAACAGAACGAATTGAAAAGTCGGTCATCGCAGCCGTCAGGATTGAAAGAAAACTCTCGTAGCCCTTTCCCGCGTTCGGGCAGTGTCTTTAGCCAACTCACGCTGCTGCGCCGGATGCGGTTGTCGCAAGCTCTTTCCCCCAATTCTCAACCAGCTTATCGAACCAAACCGGAGGTGTGTATGAAGTCGTCTTCAGCTTTTTCGGGATGGGAAATGGCGCAGGAGTTCTCAGCAGTTCAATCAGTCAACGCCAAAACTACTCTGTACTGGCAAGGCTCTCAACCGCAATCAGTGATCTTCATCGAAACCGGCTGGGTCAAGCTCGTCCGGGTGGAAGAGAACGGGCGGCAAAGGATCACCGCGCTGCATCCGCCGGGATCGCTTCTCGGCGTGGCGGAGTCGGTTGCCGAGCTAAACCATCCTGAAACGGCTGTCGCGCTGTGCTCGTGCCGTCTTCACTCGATCACGGCCCCGGCGTTCCTCAATCTCGTCACAACCGACTTGCGACTCTCCGCGCAAATCGCACGCGCCCTCAGCCGGTGGAGCTACGTCCGCGACATCTGCTCGACGCAAACGGGCAGCGTCTCCCCGCACCTGCGTTTGCAGCAATTGATGTGGCAATTGCTCCGGGCGCAGAGCCGTGATGGCGAAACGGGGAACGGACAGCGGAAAGGAACTCGGCTGCTCGCGCCTGTGGAATACCAGGAGCTTGCGCAAATGCTCGGCGTCTCTCCTGAACACTTCAGCCGAATGCTCGGAAGCCTGGAGAAGGAAGACATCCTACGCCGCGACAAAGGCTGGCTGGTCTTCTTCAACCTCAAATGGCTATGGCGCGCGCCGGAGGTCGAAGATGTGATCAAACCCGATCAGTGTCGGCCCAGTCAGTTTATGCGGGCCGATCCGGTTTGTGCTTGATCGGGATCGGGGACAAGCGGGGTCGGTCGGGAAAAGTGAGGGGCGCGAACCAAAAGCGATCCGCGCCCCGGTTTTGAATTGATGCGGGCCTCAAGCGACCGCCGGATCAATCGCTTCAGTATTAACACCCAGATCAATCATCGCCTGCGTGGCCTTCTTCGCGTTGAATTTGCCTTCACGCGCCAACCGGGACAGCGTCGCCGCCACGATTGCTTCAGCGTCTATCTCGAAATGCCTGCGCAGATATTCGCGGCTGTCGCTGCGTCCGAAGCCGTCCGTGCCCAGACTGACCAATCTGCCGTTCAGCCACGGCGCGATCTGATCGGGCACCATCTTCATGTAATCGGTCGAAGCGATGATCGGGCCTTCGGTCTTTTCCAGCGTTTGAACGATGTAGGGCTGTTGTTCAGGCTCAGCCGGATGCAGCCGGTTCCAGCGTTCGATCTGCAGCGCGTCGCGTCGCAGTTCGTTGTAGCTGGTTACGCTCCACACGTCGGTTTGAACTTTGTATTGCTCGGCCAGGATTTGCTGCGCGCGCAGCGCCTCGTTAAGCATCGGGCCGCTGCCCCACAGATGAGCTTTCGGTTTGCCGTTTCCGGCCTTGAGCTTGTAGATGCCTTTGATGATGCCCTCTTCGACGCCTTCGGGCATCGGCGGCTGCGCGTAGTTTTCGTTATAGAGCGTGAGGTAATAGAACACGTCCTCGTCTTCCTGGTACATCCGCCGCATGCCGTCCTGAATGATCACGGCGATTTCGTAAGCGAACGCCGGGTCGTAGCTCAGGCAGGACGGAACAGTGCTTGACAGCACGAGGCTATGGCCGTCCTGATGTTGCAAGCCTTCGCCATTGAGCGTCGTGCGTCCGGCGGTCGCGCCGCACAGGAACCCGCGCCCGCGCGCGTCGGCGAACGCCCAGATGAAATCGCCCACGCGCTGGAACCCGAACATCGAATAGAAGATGTAGAACGGAATCATCTCGACCCCGTAGTTCGAGTAAGCGGTGCCAGCCGCCGTGAACGAACACGTCGAACCGGCTTCGGTGATGCCCTCTTCCAGAATCTGTCCGTCCTTCGATTCCTTGTAGTAAAGGAACATGTCGGCGTCGTGCGGCTCGTAGAGCTGTCCCTGGCTGGCGTAAATGCCAATCTGGCGGAAGAGCGATTCCATGCCGAACGTGCGCGCTTCGTCCGGAGTGATCGGAACGATGCGTTTACCGACGGTTTTATCTTTCAGCAAATTTGTCAGGACGCGGACGAAGGCCATCGTGGTTGAAACCTCGCGCCCTTCGGAGCCTGCCAATTGCTCTTTGAAGAATTCCAGCTTCGGCGCTTCGAGCAGATCGTTTGTCGTTTCGCGCACCGGGTAATAACCGCCCAGCGCTTTACGGCGCTCGTGCAGGTAGATCACTTCCGGGCTGTCCGGCGGCGGAACGTAGAACTTCGCGGCCTTCGCGTCCTCTTCGGAGATCGGCAGGTTGAAGCGCTCGGTGAAGTTGACCAGATCGTTCTCGTCCAGTTTCTTCGATTGGTGCGCCAGGTTGCGGCCTTCGCCGCCTGACGGGCCGAGGCCATAGCCTTTGATCGTCTTTGCCAGAATGACCGTCGGCTGCCCTTTGTGCTCGAAGGCGCGCTTGTAGGCGTTGTAGACCTTGATCGAATCGTGGCCCCCGCGCCGCAGATTCCAAATATCTTCGTCGCTCATGTCGGCGACCATCGCCGCGAGTTCGGGATATTTGCCGAAGAATTTTTCGCGCAGGAACTTGGCCTCTTTCGCGCGGAACGATTGATATTCGCCGTCCACGCATTCTTCCATTCGCTGGAGCAGAATGCCGCTGCGGTCTTTGGCGAAGAGCGGATCCCAGCCGCGTCCCCACAGAGTCTTGATCACGTTCCAACCTGCGCCACGGAACGCGGCTTCGAGTTCCTGAATGATCTTGCCGTTGCCGCGCACAGGACCGTCGAGCCGTTGCAGGTTGCAGTTGATGACGAAGATCAAATTGTCGAGATGCTCACGCGAAGCCAGCGTAATCGAGCCCATTGATTCAGGCTCATCCATTTCGCCATCGCCGAGGAAAGCCCAGACCTTTCGGTCGGTCGGAGCGATCAATCCGCGGCTTTCCATGTAGCGCATGAAGCGCGCCTGATAGATCGCATTGAGCGACGCCAGTCCCATCGAGACTGTCGGGAAGCGCCAGAAATTCGGCATCAGCCGGGGGTGCGGGTATGAAGAGAGTCCAGGGTCTTCGCGCAATTCGTGACGGAAGTTTTCCAGTTGATCAAGCGACAAACGCCCTTCCAGAAAGGCGCGCGAATAGATGCCCGGGCTGGCGTGGCCTTGAAAGTAGATAAGATCGCCCGGCTGATCGCCAATCTTCGCGCGGAAGAAATGATTGAAGCCGACCTCCATCAGCGTTGCGATTGAGGCGTAGGTGGCGATGTGGCCGCCGATGCCGGGGTCTTTCTTGTTCTGCTGCACGACCATCGCCATCGCGTTCCAGCGGATGATGCTTTTGATCTTGCGCTCGATCTCCAGATTGCCGGGATAAGGCAGTTCGTCTTCGACGCGGATCGTGTTCCAGTAGGGCGTGTTGAACGACGGCGGCGGCAGTCCCAATCCCGCCGAGCGGGCGCGTTCCGACAAGGCGTTGAGCAGATAGGCCGCGCGCTGCGGACTTTCTTCGTTGAGAATCTGATCCCAGGCTTCCAGCCATTCAGCGGTCTCTCGCGGATCGTCATCTGAAAAGTGAGAGGGGGCTTGTTGGTTTGCGCTGATTTGTTGTTCCAGTTGAGCTTTTGCTTGCATTGTCTTTCTTAATCCTTCGTTGCGTATTTGTCATTGCGTCCGGCCGCACTTCAGCAGCTTAATGCGCGCCTCCGCAATCGTTCAATGTCACATCAATTGAAATTGAAGCTGATGTCATTTTGGTCTGACTATGAGAGCAGTAGGCCGATACTATAGCTTAAATGCGCCGCTTAGTCGAAGCGTGAAAGGAATTGGGGTGTACGAAGTGAAAGTTGGTAGGAAGGGGATCAAATCAGGCATAGTTCCGTGAAGCAATAAAATCAACGGAATGGAGTGATCTGAAATGTCTTTGAGCGAGAAGATACTTGCATACCCAGGAGCGCGCTTGACTTTGACCTGCTCCCTCGCGCGCGCTAGCAATCTAAACCCTGAGCCGGTAAACTGCGCGCATTCGTAATTCAAATTCACTAAATCAAAGGTGGGACATGGAAAACAACAAGATCAGTCGTCGCGCGTTCGTGTCGGCTTCGGCGGCCTCAATCGTGGCCACAGCGGCGAGCGCAAAAAGAGTTCTGGGCGCAAACAATCGCCTTCGAGTCGGAATTATCGGTTGCGGAGGTTTGGCGCAGGGAGCGCACATCCCTTCGCTGATGAGGATGGCGGAGACGGACAACGTCGAGATAGCCGCAGTCTGCGACGTTTATCAGAAACGTCTCGATCAGGCGGCCACCAAAACAGGCGCAAAGGCGATCAAGAATTATCACGAACTGCTCGATCAGAAAGATATTGATTACGTCGCTGTCGTCACGCCGGAACACTGGCACGCGCGGATGACGCTGGACGCGGCGGACGCGGGCAAACACATCTACTGCGAGAAACCGATGACCTGGTCAATCGAGCAGGCCAAACAGGTCGTCAAAAAAATCCAGCAGACCAAAGTCAAAATGCAGGTCGGCGTGCAGGGGATGTCCGACGACTCTTACGAGACCGCGCAGAAATACGTCAAGGAAGGCAAGCTGGGCCGCGTCGTGCAAGCCCAGATTGATTACTCGCGCAATCACAAACGCGACTTCTGGGTGAGCGACGAGCCGGACAAAGACGTTCGACCGGGCGAGAACCTGGACTGGAACGCGTTTCTGGGGCCGGCGCCGAAACGCCCATTCGATCTCGATCGTTTTCTGCACTGGCGGCGCTACTGGGATTATTCCGGCGGCATCGCGACCGACCTCTTCGTCCATCGCATCACGCGCATTATTCGCGCGCTCGATTTGAAATTCCCGAACCGCGTCGTCGCCGTCGGCGGCAAGTGGGAATTTCGCGACAGCGCGGCGGAGATTCCGGACACGTTCGATATGATGCTGGATTATCCCGAAGGCCTCTCGGTCGTCGTGCTCTCTTCGATGGCGAACGACACTCCCATCCCGCACGTGTTGCGCGGTCACGAAGCGACACTCGAATTCACGCGCGACGGCTTCGTCATTCGCCCACAAGGGCGATTCAACAAAGAGGGCGACAAGACGGAGATCGTTCACAAAAAGAGCGGTGGCGAAGACATCCTGCTGCATCACCGCAACCTGCAAAACGCCATCCGCAACGGCGATGCTTTGAAATGCGACGTGATGACCGGATATTACGGCGTGGTGGCCGTGAGGCTGGCAATCGAATCGTACCGCAAGAGCAAATACATGAAGTGGGACGCGCGGCGCGAGAAGGCTGTCGAGGCATAAGGCGCATCGGCGCAATGGCGTTAAGTTTCACGCGGACAAGCGCGAAGCTATGGGGTACGGCGGGTTCGACGCCATTTCCCATAGCTTCGCGTTGATTTGGATGTTTGCGTAGAGTCCGCGGGACGGCCCTGGCTCTCATCGGTTTTTTTCAATCAGCCAGCCGATTTCGGTTCGCGCGGCTTTCAGGATGGCGCGGCTGATGGCGCTGATTGGTGAGCTTTGAGTGAACGCGGCTGCGACGGCGTAAAGCGTCAACGGCGAGAAACGCGATTCGTTGGCGATGGCGAACACCGGTTCCCAGCGCTCCGGCTGAAACTTGGCTTTGAAGGCGTCGAGTCCGTCGAAATTATAGAACCTGCGTCCGTGCGCGCGCACCCAGCCGAGCAGGAACCGCAACCAGACAGGGTTCGGCGCAGGCTCGACAACAGCTCGGCTCGATAGCGGCGAAAGGCCGAGCGTCACAAATTCGCCGCCGTCCGCGGCCATCGCTCTGACCGCCGCGTCAATCAACAACTCACTCACTCCGTTGACGGCTCGTTCGCCCCGGATGATCTGCTCGATCAGCCACCCGCCGCGTTGCGGAATGGGCGAGGCGACTACGAAGCCTACAATCTCGCCATTCATCTCCGCTACGAAGACGCGGCGATCATACAGCCGCGCCAGCGTCATCGGTTCGACCAGGAAATGAAGAATGGGGAAAGCCCGCGTCGAGAGCCATTCGCGCAAACATCGCAGCAGCGCGGGATCGGAGCCGGCCTTTGCCGGCGGCCATTCGCTGACCGTCACCGATTTGTTGCGCGCGCGATTCAGTTGCGCTTTCAGCGAGGCGTGATGCTTGAAAATATTGGGCCAGAGGCGCGGCTGCCAGACGGGTTGCGCGCCCAGCAGCGCCATCGAATGCCGAGGCGAATCGCGCAATAAATTTTCGAGACGCGATTCAGCGCAGAAATAACAAACGCGCATACCGGCAGCCGCCGATTCGCGCTCGAATTCATCAACAACTGACTCCAGCCTATCCTCGGCGCAAACCGGCGCGCCAGCGACGACGCGGACGTTGTAGTGTTGCGCAAAACCGATGACCGTGTCGCCCTCTTTGGAAAACCAGTGTGAGATGCCGGGATTGATTATCTGGTAGGCGGTCGAGTTCCAACCGTAGCGCAGCACAAGATCGCGCGCGCGTTGTGGCAATGAGGAGTCCTGATTGGCCCGTTCGTCAATCACCCTGCGAATTCCCGCATCGGCAGTCCACGCACGCCCGGACGGCATTTGAAGACGCTCCCGGCGAGAGGCTCGGCGGCGAGTTTCTCCGCGCTCAGCCGTGTGCGCGCCGAAGTGATGTAAAGAGTCCCGAAATCTTCTCCGCCGAAAACGCACGAGGTCGGACGCGAAACCGGGACTTTGATTTCCGCCATTTCTTCGCCGGTGAGCGGATTCCACCGGCAGACGTGGCCGCCGTCCCAGTGCGCGATCCAGAGCATTCCCTCTTCGTCAATCGTCATCCCATCCGGATAGCCCATCTCGCTTGCGGGAACCGTGATCACCGTGCGTGGATTGGCGATCTCGCCCGAAGCTTTGTCGTAATCGTAGGCCACGACTTTCTGCGCAGGCGAGTCAATGTAGTACATCGTGCGCTCGTCCTCGGTCCACGCCAGCCCGTTTGAAATCCACACGCCGGGAATTTTCAACTCGACGCGATGATCGGCGCCGAGGCAATAAAGATTGCCCTTGCCCGCGCCGTTGTCTTCATCCAGCGCCAGCGTGCCCGCCCAAAATCTTCCCGCCGGATCACACTTGCCGTCGTTGAAGCGATTGCCCGGCAGATGAGACTCGGCGTCGGCGATCGGAGTTATCTCGCCGGTCTCAGGATCGAGCGTAGCGAAACCGCTCTTCAACGCGAGGACGAGGCCGCCCGATTTTCTGACGGCGAGCGAGCCGACGAACTGCCCGACATTGATGGCTCCGTGATCGCGCGCGACGGGGTCGTAAAGGTGTACCGCGAAACCTTCGATGTCCACCCAGATCAGCCGCCGCGCGCGGGCGTCCCAGACCGGCCCTTCGCCGAGCAGCGACTGGCTTTCGTATTCGAGTTCCGCAGTGAGAATCGTTTCAGCTTTCATAGCCGTACTATTTTTGATCAATCGCTGATGAGCGTAGCGCAACCTCGACGGGTTGCGCTACTTTACCGGCAAGTTCAATCTCAATCGGCGTAAGCTTCAGCCTTCTTTTCTGAAGCCGCCGCCGGTTTGTTTTTGAAGAGCAGGACGAACAGAACCAAAATTGCGGCGGCGAAGATCGCCGGTTTGGCCCAGAGCGGCTTCCACTCGATGGCTTTCAGTTCGTCTTTCCGCAACTGGTTCTTTTCTGCTTCGAGTTGTTGCGCCTGAGTTTCCATCGCGGCGCGTTCCGCATCGCTAGCAGTAGCCAGACGGCTCTTGAGCTGTTCCAACTCAGCGCTCTTGGCCACCATCTGTTTGGCTATTTCGCTCGATGCCGCCGGAGTATGCTGCGCTTCGATGCGTCCGGCGATGTTCGCCCCAATCGCCATGCCCAGGCCAAGCGTGAAGAGCACGAGCATTCCCTGCGCCTGCGCGCGAATCTGTTTCGGCGCGGCCTGATCGGTGTAAATCTGCCCGGTCACGAAGAAGAAGTCGTAGCAAATGCCGTGAAGCACGATACCGCCGATGATCATCCATCGAATCTCATCGGGCGCGCCCAGCGAAAACAGCGCATAACGAGTAGCCCACGCGAGCATTCCAACGGCCAGCATCCACTTCACCCCGAGCCGCGCGAAGAAGAACGGCATCACCAGCATGAAGAATATCTCCGACATCTGGCCGTATGACATCGTCTGTCCGATTGGCAGTCCAGTCATCTCGACGACGCGGCTGGTGATCTGGTAATAGAAGGACAGCGGAATGCAGATCAGCAGAGACGAGATCATGAAGATCAGATAGTTGCGGTCTTTGAAGAGCACGAACGCGTCGAGGCCGAGAATCTGCCGCGCCGTGACCTTGCCTTCTTTGACCGGCGGTGTGTGCGGCAGCGTGAAGCTGTATAGGCCCAAAGCCAGCGCCGCGCCCGCCGTCAGATAAAACATCTCGACGCCCTTTTCCCAGCCGAGCCAGGTCAACGCCAGGTTCGCCACGATCCAGCCGATGGTGCCCAGCACGCGGATGCCCGGAAAATCCTTCTCAGCATTCGAGACGTTTTTCATCGCCAGCGTGTTGGCCAGCGCCAGCGTGGGGAAGTAAGTGAGCTGATAGCCGAAGAAGACCATGTTGATCGTGTCGGGCGAAGGATGCTGCGATTTCATCATCGTCGTGGCGAAAAACATAATCGCCGCTCCGATGATGTGCATCACGCCGAAAACGCGCTGCGCCGGGAAGAACCGGTCGGCGATCATTCCGACGAAGAAGGGCGAAATCATTCCGGCAATCGGGCCGACGGCGAAAGTCCAACCGAAGTCGGTGGCGGTGAAACCGATCGTACCCAGGTAATTCGGCGCCGTCACGTACCACGCGCCCCAGACGAAGAACTGGACGAACATCATCACGGAAAGTTGCAGGCGAAGTTTCAGATTCATTGTCTATCTCGCTTTGCGTATTAAGTTGTGAACATTGCTTGCGGTTTGAAAAGATGGCGCGGATTTTACAGGAGGTCACGTGGTTTAGGCGAGCGCTCGAACCTTAAAAATCTTGCCAAGCGCGTGCGGATTGGGTAAAAGCAACACTGGAATCAAATCAAGTACGACAGGTTCAATTAACCTATGACAAACAAAAAATTCTTTATCGGAATTGATCTGGGCGGCACGAATATCAAAGCCGCAATGGTGAACACGGAGACTGGCGAGATTACGGCGACGCATTCTAGGCCGACACGCGCGCGCGAAGGTCACGACGCCGTCATCAGGGAGATGGCCGTTTTGATCGAAGAAATCGCCGCCGCCAGCAAAATCGCGAAGGACGAGGTGGGCGGCGTCGGTATCGGCATTCCGGGCGCGCTCGACCTTGATCGCGGGATGACGATTTTTCTGCCGAATCTGCCGGACAACTGGCGCAACGTGCCGGTGCGCGATCAATTGTCGCAATTGACCGGTTTTCCCGTCGCGATACTCAACGACGCGCGCTCGATGACGCTCGGCGAATGGAAATTCGGCGCGGGGCGTGGTGTTGATACGGCTTGCTACACACTGGGCACCGGGATAGGCGGCGGGTTGGTCATCAACGGCAAGTTGCACCTGGGGATCAAAGGATCGGCGGGAGAACTGGGTCACGTCAGCGTTGACCTGAACGGGCCGAAATGCGGTTGCGGCAGTTACGGCTGCATCGAGGCTTACGCTTCAGGCCCGGCTATCGCCGCGATGGGGATGAAAGCCGTCGTGCAGGGACGCAACACGACCATCGCTGAAATGTGCGAGAACGATTTGAACCGCATCACGCCCGAATTGATTTGCGAGGCTGCAAGACGTGGTGACGGGGTCGCGCGCGAAATTTACGAATTCGCCGGAAAGATCATCGGCGCGGGCATCGCCAACGTGATTACGGCTGTGACTCCGCGCCGGATCGTGATCGGCGGCGGCGTAGCGGCGGCGGGCGAATTGATCCTCGATCCGATTCGCCGCTCGATGCGCGCTCGCGTCTTTTTGGTTGATTCGCTCCAGGTCGAAGTCGTTCTGGCGCAGTTGGGCAACAACGCCGGGTTGATCGGCGCGGCGTTGTGGGCCAGAGAAACGATTTCACAGGTTGGGCAATGATCGAAAGGATTGAACAGGCGAAGCCGCAATCGCTCTTCGCCCGCGTCTTGAAATACTGGGGGCCGCCGATAATCTGGATGTCGGCGATCTTCTATTTTTCGACCGACACTTTCTCTGGGGACAACACCGGCTCGTTGCTCTGGAAAATCTTCAGCTTCATCTATCCCGGAATCACGCAGGAGTTGTTCGACTCGATCCATTTTTACATCCGCAAAGGCGGGCATTTCACCGAATACGCGATTCTCGCGTTGCTGCTCTTTCGCGCCTTTCGTTCGGGCGGCGCCGAGCGATGGCGCTGGAAGTGGGCAGTCGGTTCTTTGCTGGTCGTGGTTTTGTACGCGTTGCTGGATGAATATCATCAGACATTCACGCGCCATCGTGTGGGGTCGGTCTATGACAGTTTGACTGACACTTCGGGCGCCGTGACGGCTCTGATTCTGTTAGGGCTGGTTAGGCGAAAGAGTGAAACGAAGCGGGAAGATTAACTTTCAGAATGTTCGATGCGGAGAGCTTTGACGGGCGAAGTGATGATGCGCTGTCCGCCCGCGCAGATTTCCATGCGCAAACCGACGCCCAGAAAACCCATCTTCAGCATGCAGCCGCCGAAAGTTGATCCGCTGATAGTCGCTTCAATGGGTTCCTCGAAATAGCGCCCGCCCTGCACCAGGGCTTTGCCGGTTTCAGGATCAATCATGAAAATGAAATAGTCGTTATTGAGCGTGCGCGCGCAAACCATGTCAAAGGGAGCGAGCGTTCGCAAAGCGACGCCGTCCATCGAGTGGCTCAATTCAGTGAAGCCGTCCAGTGAACAATAGCGAGGAATGTTATGCACGCCCGCCTCCTAAACTTTTAGAACTTACCGCCAATCATGTTGTCTGGGTGGGGAACAGCGGCGCCGTTGATAATCAATTCGACTCGATGGTCAACGACGGCCTCAGTATCACCTACTGAATTACGGACGGTCAAGTTTCAAATGACGGCCCGAATCTTTGGCTCGATTCTAATTGCATGCCCGCAAAATTTTGCCGGGCATTGTTGGAGCTTTGTTTGAGAGTTCTGAGGCGCGCGCCTTCTGCTAAAATGCGTTGCGGCAATTCCCGATGCATTGAACAGGTTTCAAAACGAGGGATGCGTTATGGCAAAAAATGGAAGAAGACGTCCTGTGATCGGTCTCGCGCTTGGCGGCGGGATGGCTCGCGGCTGCGCTCACGTCGGCGTTTTGCGCGAGTTGGAGAAGAATGAAATTCCGATTGACCTGATCGCAGGGACGAGCGTCGGTTCGTTGATCGGCGGCGCTTACGCCTCGGGGCTTTCGCCCGACCAGATCGAACAGTTGGCGCTGACCATCAGTTGGAACGATCTGGGCCGCGTGACGATCTCGAAGCTCGGCTTTTACAACAGCGAGCGCACCGAAGATTACGTCCGCAAAAATTTCCCCGTGACCGAGTTTGAAAAGGTCCGCCTGCCATTCGGGGCCGTCGCCACCGACATTCAATCAGGCAAGATGGTGATCTTCACCGAAGGCAGTCTGCCGCTGGCGATCAGGGCCAGTTGCGCGATGCCGATCTTTTACACGCCTGTGATGGTCAATGGCCGGATGATGGTTGATGGCGGATTGGTCGGCCACATTCCGGCCTCAGTCGCGCGGTTGATGGGCGCCGATGTGGTGATCGCAGTTGATGTCAATTCGCAGCACCTGCCGATCCCGCCACCCACGCACCTGTTCACCGTTATGTCGCAGGCGCTGGCGGTGATGGGGCGCAGTTCGGTTGAGTATCTATACGCCGACGCCGACATTGTCGTCCGCCCGAAGATCGAACAAGTCCGTCCCGACGACCTATCGAAAGCCGCTGAAATGATAGCCGCTGGCGAAGAAGCTACCCGGCTCGTCATTCACAGGATCAAACGATTGCTGGAACCACGCCGTCAGGGACTATTCAAACGCATTTTCTCGCGCGAACCCGACCACGACAAACGACGATTGACGATGCTGAGCGAGTGATTGATGATCGCTGAAAACTTGCGAGGCAGGCGCGCGGTTGCCGTTTGTTCGGCGGCTGTGATAAAAACTCCGCGCCGGATCAATTGAGGATCAATTGAAAACACGCGCCCGTAGCTCAGTTGGATAGAGCGCCGGCCTTCGAAGCCGTAGGTCGCAGGTTCGAGCCCTGCCGGGCGTATAGATTTTACAACCAGGCAACACAGGGTTGATTGATTTTGACGCCGCGTTGCTTGTTTGTCTTTCTGCCCACATCATCTACCAACCTTGAGACTTCCATACAATTCTTGATTTTACTGTTGACAGTAAGTTCTCGTTGTGAGAACTTGTCGTTGTCTTAAAATTCAAACTCAAACAAGCTGTACGTCAGAGGCAGCGAATAAGAGATGTAACCAACAACACGGAGAAAGCTATGTTCACAAGCGGGCCAATCGAATTGCGAATCAAGCAAGGGAAAAAACAAAATGAGAATTATTTCTTATCGAAAGCTTCGAGAGTTTTGCGAGGTACATCCTGACAGCGAACCCTCTCTCGACGCTTGGTATGCCGCTGCTGAGAATGCTGACTGGAAAAATTTCTCTGATGTGCGGAAAACTTTTCGCAGCGCTGATGTTTACGGGACTTGCACGATTTTTAACATCGGAGGCAATAAGTATCGGTTGGTAGCCTGGGTAAATTACAAGACGCATGTCGTCTACGTCAGAAATATTCTGACCCATTCAGATTATGACAAAGAGAAGTGGAAAGATGATTGCAGTTCAGGTTGATCCGAAGAAGTACGCCTCGCTGCTCTCGATGGCGTTGCCTGCAGTCATTGAGACAGAAGAACAGAATGAGCATTACCTCGAAATCGTCGAGGATTTGATGAGCAAAGGCGAGAGCCTATCGTCTGAGGAAGAGACTCTGCTCAAGCTGCTCTCGCATCTGATCGAAGATTTTGAGCGCCGCTACTACAAGCCTCGGCGGGCGACGCCTCTTGAAGTCCTACAAGAATTGATGGCTGCCAATGATCTCAGACAAGCTGACCTGGTACCGATCTTCGGCTCGAAAGGAATCACATCGGAGGTGGTCAATGGCAAACGCGGAATCAGCAAAGCCCAGGCAAAAGCTTTAGCCGAATATTTTCATGTGGCGCCGAGTGTTTTTATCTGAAAACCTTGTTCCGAATCAGAATGTCTCGAAAAGTGAGGGCTGGCGAGATTCTCAAAACCCGTTCAAGTTTTGAGAGTCTCGCCAGCCCTGGTCTTTACCTGCTCGCCGTCAGCGCCCTGCCGAGTCAATCAAGGCCCGCACATTGTTTTGCAGGTTTTGCCATTGGCGTTCGCGCTCTTGTCTGATGATTCCGCTCGATTGCACTCTTTGCCACATTCCCTGAGCCGTTTGATTGTCGTTCTGCAACCGCTGTCTGGATTGCTGTCTTGTATAAGCGTCCAGCGAAGGCGAGGCCAGCGTTCGGGCGGAACTGAGCATGTAACCCAGCGTATCGAACAACTGCCGTTCGGTCGCCGACGGTTTACGCTCGCCCAGCACGTCAACTGATCCATCGCGATTCATCCACAGTCCGATATCGCTCGCGTAATTTGATCGAAAGAGTTCGATCTGATTGCCGACCTGCGTGGCGAGCGATGAAAGCGTTGATCTGGACGAACCGCCGGTCGAAGGCGGGATGATAGTGTCGGACGAACCGTCGGATGGCCCGGAACCGAGTCTGGGCCGGTTCACTTGAGAATTGGGCTGACTGCTTCGTGAATTCGGTTGATAGTTATCAAGCCGCGCTGAAGCCGCCCCGCGTCCGATTGTCAGATATTTGTCGCCGTTCGATCCGCGAACAACGATGCGGCGAATTTCGCTGTTGTGATCCTGCACTATGACAGTCGGCGCGGACGGATGCGATACGCCTCTCGCGTCCTGCCCCGAAGGCGCGGCCCCTCTCAATCTGATGTCCAGCGTGTCTCTCGGCTGAATTTCGTGATAGGTGTAAATTCGCCAGCCGTTGCTCGGTGTTTGCGCCGTGATCAGGACTCGCAGATAGCCGTCGCGGTCGCGTTCGGCGCGAACGTCATAGACCGAAACCAGCCCTGAATTTGTTCTGGGCGTGTTGAGATTGTTGGGCGTCAGGCCGGGAATGAGGCCGGTTGATCTTGGCGCCCCCACTCCCGTTCTCCCTCCAGGTTGCAAGGGGATAGGCTCTCTGGCTCTTGTCGGGGATCTAAATCCGGGCTTGGTCAGGTAGAGGGGTTGCGTCAATTGCAGATTGAATCTGTGACCGCGATCAATCACGACATCTTTGCCCTTCATCAACATCACGACGGTCAATCCAGCCGCCGCTCCAATTCCGCCGCCCGCAACCATGCTCACGCCGGTAATCGCGCCCGCTCCCACGCCAGCCGCCGCGGCGCCGGTGGTGATGATTGCGTCACGTCTGAGCGCAGACTTGGCTTTCAGGTTTCCTTCCTCGTCAATTCGGTTGCTCGTGTCCACCAGCGTCCCGCGCAGCGGAATCCTTCTGCCGTTTCCGAACACAATGTTATTGAAAGACAGCCCCAACTCTCCGGATCGGTGCCGCCACTTCGCCCGCTTGACACTCGTGACCTGGCCTTCGATCACCGTGCCCGCCTGCAGCAAGGCTCGTCCGCTCTCGTCCTCCACGGGTTGCGCAAGGCGGGCCTGAAAGCGGTCGCTTACACGGGCCGTGCCCGAATCGAGCTTATCGTCCATTTCGATGACCAACACATAGCCGTCCGGGATTCTGGAAGTTCCGTTGGACAGGGCCGGCATGGTCTCATTCTCGCGCCCTGTCGGAGGGCGGCCCAAGCGCCGTTGGGCGAAAACCTCAGTCGCAGAGGCGAACGCCACACACAGCAAAATCGCCGCGACTGTTACAGCCATCAGTTTTGAATCGGGTGATTCAAGCTCTTTTTTCATAACACGCTCCCACGGTTGGCCTCTTTCCGGCCTTTACGTCGTCCGGAGCAGGGTCGCTGACTCCCCGCAAAAACTCCGGCGAACTTGAACTTGCAAGGGGAGAAGAGTTTTATTGTGCTTATTGACGGCGCAAGTGTATGATTCAAGCCGCGTCTTGTAAAGGCAAAAAGTCGCCGGGCGCATTGACAATATCACCCTGAAATAGTGCGAGTTAGCTGAATGGAGTTAAAGAATAACTTTTACTGTGGCCGGTTGGAATGGGAGCGTCGCCCCAGGCTCTCGACTCGCACGGCAAATTCCACTTATGAGCGTTGTAACTTTTGAAGATGTTTCCGCAGAGCCGCAACCGATTGATCAACTTGATCAGGCGCATTTCTGGCTGGGGATTGATGGAGGTGGAACCAATTGTCGCGCGGTTATCGTTGATGGCGCGGGCGACGTTATCGGCGAGGGGCGAGCCGATGCCGCAAACCACATTCGCGTAGGAATGGACGCCGCCATCAATCACATCAAACAATCTGTCGCCGAAGCCTGCCGGCGGGCGAAGATTGATCCATCCGAAATCGCCGCCGCCTGCATCGGCCTCGCTGGAGTCTCCCATCCCGATCACAATCGCCAGATGCTCGCCGCTTTGAAAGAGGCTTTGCCGATTTCCGACATCACGCTCGAAACCGACGCGCGAGTGGCGTTGGCCGGCGCCACCGGCAACAAAGCCGGAGTCGTGATCATCGCCGGAACCGGTTCAATCGCCTGCGGCATCAATTCGCGCGGACGTTTCGCGCGCGCCGGAGGCTGGGGGCCGGCGATGGGCGACGAGGGCAGCGGGTCGTATATTGGCCGTCGCGCGCTCGAATCCGTCGTGATGTCTTACGATTATCGCGGCAAGCCGACCGCGATGATGGAGCCGATCCTGCGTCATTTCGGGGTCTCGTCCCCACCCGAATTGCCGCCGGTGATTTACGACGATCCAGACAAAGCCACGCGCGAAATCGCCCAGCTTTCAAGGATCGCCGTCCGAGCCGCCGAAGAAGGCGACAAGGTCGCCCAGGACATTTTGAAAGACGCCGCGAAAGAACTGGCCGTCGCCGCCATCGCCGTGATCGAGCAACTCAGGATGGAACGCGACGAATTCCAGGTCGCTTACGTCGGCGGAGTTTTCGAGGCGGGCGAATTGATCCTCGCGCCGCTGCGTGAAGAGATTCAGGGCTTCGCGCCAAACGCCAGGATCGAGCCGCCGATTGATCCGCCAGTGATCGGCGCGGCGAAGATGGCGAGGCAATCGCACACCGGAAAAATTCAATGACCACGACCGAACAGACAAATCCCAACACCACCGAAATTGACCGTTTGCCCACGCTCGAAGCGTTGCGGATCATCAACGCCGAAGACAAAAAAGTCGCCGAAGCCGTCGAGAAAGTCCTGCCCGCCGTCGCGCGCGCCGTTGACGGCATCGCCGAACGGCTCGAACGCGGAGGCCGGTTGTTTTACACCGGCACCGGCACGAGCGGGCGCCTCGGCGTGCTCGACGCTTCGGAATGCCCGCCGACATTCGGCGTTTCGCCTGATCTCGTGCAAGGTGTCATCGCGGGCGGATACGACGCCTGCTACAAAGCCGTCGAAGCTTCCGAAGACGACCGCGAAGCCGGAGCTAAAGATTTGCAGGATCGCGGCGTCACCGCAAACGACGTCGTGGTCGGCATCGCCGCCAGCGGGCGCACGCCCTACACCATCGGCGCGGTTGAATACGCGCGCAAGGTCGGCGCGTTGACCATCTGCGTCACCTGCAACGAGAACACCGAGATCGCGCGCGCGGTCGAAATCCCCATCGAAGCGATTGTCGGCCCCGAAGTCATCGCCGGTTCGACGCGGTTGAAATCGGGCACGGCGCAAAAGCTGGTGTTGAACATGCTCTCGACAATGACGATGGTGCGGCTCGGTTACGTGACCGGCAACCGAATGACCAACCTGAAGACGCGCAACACGAAGTTGCGCGAACGCGCGCTCGGCATCTTGATGGCCGAATGCGGCATTGACGAAGCGACGGCGCGCGGAGTGCTGGAAGCCGCCGATTGGGATTTGCGCATTGCGATTGTGATGGTCAAAGCGAACGCGACGCGCGAACTGGCCGAAGACGCGCTGAAGAAATCGGGCTACACTATTGCGCGCGCAATCGCGTATTTACTTAGCTGAAAGAAGGCTCACATCTAATGACTGATTCCGTCTCTCAACCGGCCTGGACGATTCCGGGCTACCTGGAAGTTCACGACAATCACCTCCACATCAACGGCGTTGACGCAATCGAGCTAACGAAAGAATTCGACACGCCGCTCTTCGTCGTCTCGGCCCCGCGCATCCGCCGCAACATCGAGCGATTGCTCGAAGCCGCGCGCCACCACCAAAAAATCAAACTCTGTTACGCGTCGAAGGCCAACAACATCCTCGGCGTGCTGCGCGTCGTGCGCGAAGCGGGCATTGATGTCGAGGTCAATTCCGGCGGCGAACTGTTCCGAGCTTTGCGCGCGGGCTTTCGCCCCGGCCAGATCGAGATGAACGGCATCTCGAAAACCGAGCGCGAGATCGCCGAGGCGATTGACGCCGGAATTTACGCCATCAATGTTGACTCGCCGTTCGAGCTTGAACTGATCGAACAAACGGCGGCGAAGCTGAACAAGCGCGCGAACGTGACGATCCGATTGGTCGCCGGAGTCGGCACGCGCTCGCACGCGGCTTTGCAGACGGCGCTTTACACGTCGAAGTTCGGCGTCTCGCCCGCGCACGCCCGCGAGATGATGCTGCGCGCGCTCAAACGCCCCGAACTGATCAACCTCGCCGGGTTGCACATTCACGTAGGCTCGCAGACGCCCGACCCCGAACCTTACGTCGAAGCCTTCGCGGCGATGTGGGAACACCTGCTCTGGCTACATCGAGAGACCGGCCACAAATTGCAGCACATCAACATCGGCGGCGGCATCCCGGTCAATTACCTGCGCGACGACACGCACGCCGAAGAGATCAACCCCGGCGAACGCGATATGCTCGGCGCCGATCTGACTTCGGCCCGGATGATGCAAGACGCGATTGAAGCCGTGCGCGCGTCCGCGCGAAAAGCCGGAGCCGAACACCTGCTCGACGAACTTGAGATCGTGATGGAGCCGGGCCGCTCGGTCATCGCCGACGCGGTCACGATCCTGACCAAAGTCCGCAACGTCAAACACCGCCCCGAAACCGGCGAGAATTGGGCGCTCACCGACGCCGGTTACAATCTGATGCTTTCGATGGTGATGTACCAGTGGTATTACCACGCGATTGACGCCTCGCGCGCCGCCGAAGCGCCCGCGTCGCGTTACCGGATGGCCGGGCCGCTCTGCGACGGAGGCGACGTCTATTTCGACCTGCACGGCGAAGGCCGCCTGCCCGATTGCCGCCTGCTGCCCACGAACGTAGAGGTAGGCGAAGTGATCGCGATGCTCAACACCGGCGCTTACACGATGTCGCAGATGACGGCTTATAACGGTCGCCCGTTTCCGGCGGCGGTGATGATTGAAGGCGACGGGAAGGTTCAGGTAATCAGGAAGCGGGATAGCTACGAGGATTTGATCAATAACGAACTGT
>WBZR01002332.1_pt1 | contig 19887 bp, 21 predicted proteins | sample 5204231 | NCBI WGS metagenome assembly WBZR01 (sample SAMN12412403, study PRJNA552823) | activated sludge metagenome | isolation source: activated sludge from anammox sidestream of wastewater treatment plant... | place: USA: Virginia | collected 2017-08 | reverse complement strand
CTAGCGAGGTCGAGCACGTGCTCGCCACGCAGACGCTGGTGCAGAAAAAAGCCAAGAACATGCGCGTCAGCGTGGATGGGGCGCTGCCCGCGCACGTGACGGCCAAGGACATCATCCTTGCCATCATCGGCGAGATCGGCACGGCCGGCGGCACGGGATCGGTCATCGAGTATGCGGGCGAGGCGATCCGCGGGCTTTCGATGGAAGGCCGCATGACGGTCTGCAACATGTCGATCGAGGGCGGCGCGCGCGCCGGCATGATCGCGCCGGACGAGAAGACGTTCGACTTCATCAAGGGGCGGCCGAAGGCGCCCAAGGGCGCGGCCTGGGATGGCGCTCTCAAATACTGGGAGACCCTGCGCTCGGACGAGGGCGCGCACTTCGACCGCGAGATCAATCTCGACGCGACCAAGCTGCCGCCGATCGTCTCCTGGGGCACGAGTCCCGAGGACGTGGTCTCGATCGCCGGCGTGGTGCCCGACCCGGCCGACGTCGCGGACGAGAACAAGCGCGCCTCCATGGTGCGCGCGCTCGACTATATGGGGCTCAAGCCCGGCACGAGGATGACGGACATCCCGCTCGACGTGATCTGGATCGGCTCCTGCACCAATGGGCGCATGGAGGATCTGCGCGAGGTGGCGAAGATCGTCGAAGGCAAGAAGATCTCCGACCGCCTGGCCTATGCGATGATCGTGCCGGGCTCGGGCCTGGTGAAGCAGCAGGCCGAGGCCGAGGGGCTCGACAGGATCTTCAAGGCGGCGGGCTTCGAGTGGCGGGAGCCCGGCTGCTCCATGTGCCTCGGCATGAACCCGGATCAGTTGAAGCCCGGCCAGCGCTGCGCTTCGACCTCGAACCGCAATTTCGAGGGCCGGCAGGGCTACAAGGGGCGCACGCATCTGGTGTCGCCCGCCATGGCGGCCGCCGCGGCGCTCGAAGGGCATTTCGTCGATATCCGGAGGTGGTCGAACTGACGTTCGCACCTCGGGGCCGAACCTCTCTGGAACGGGCAGATGGAACGGGTGGGCCAAAAACGCCTCTCTCCCGTTCGCATGATCAACGCGGCGGGGAGAGCACGGCATGGCGGCGAGCGCGATCGAATGGAAGGCGGCGACCCCGCCTTCGCTCGAGGACTTCGAGGTGATGGCGGCTCAAGCCTGGGAGCGGATCCAGCCCGAGTTCCGCGAGGTTTGCGACGATCTCGTGATCCGCGTCGAGGATTTCGCGCCCGACGACGTGCTCGACGAGCTCGGCATCGACAGCCCGTTCGATCTCATGGGCCTCTATCAGGGCCTCTCCCTCGACAAGAAGAGCGTGCTCGATGCGCCGCGCGAGCCTGACATGGTCTTTCTCTACCGGCGCGCCATCCTCGATTACTGGACGGACTCCGGCGAGCCGCTGGGCGAGATCGTGACGCACGTGCTGGTGCACGAGATCGGCCATCATTTCGGCTTCTCCGACGACGATATGGAGGACATCGAGGCGGAGGCGGTGCCCTAGGCAGGGCGAAATCCGTAAGGCTTCGGCAAAACGGTCACAGCGTCAGACCATTGCCGGGCGGGGCAGGCGCCTGAGCAAATCTTAACTTTTGCTGCGCATGTTGAGACTGCTAAAGTTTTCTCCGGGACGCGTGCGGGTGTCGCGTAGAGGTGCTCATTTGACGTCGGTCTGGGGTCCGGCAATTCATAGTCTCGTGCGGATCGTGCTCGGCCTCTGCCTGATGGCATGGGCGCTTCAGCCGGGGCGTGCCCTTGCGGACGATGTGCCGACGCCTGAGGACTATGCCGAGCACGTGGGGGGCGACGCGCACGTGCTGGCGCCCGGCGAGCTCAAACTCGACGGCCGCAAACAGATCTGCGGCCAGCGCCCGACCGTCATCGACAGCCAGCTCGACGATTACGGCGCCGCCTATCCTGGATTCCTGATCCTCAATCCGAGGCTGCTCGCCAAGGTGTCGACGCCGGTCAAGCTCTGGATCTTCGCGCACGAGTGCGGGCACCAGTTCCGCGGGCCCGACGAGGAGACGGCCGATTGCTTCGCCGTGCAGCGTGGGCGCCGCCAGGGCTGGCTCGACGAAGCCGGCCTCGAGGAGATCTGCGCGTTCATCTCGCCCGCCAAGGGCGATGGCATGCATTTCGCGGGCTCGCACCGCTGCGCCTATATGCGCCAGTGCTTCGCCGATCCGTCGATCCGCTAAGGCGTTCAGCGGGACGCGGTCAGTGCAGGTAGATCACCGCGATGACGGTGACGAGACCCCACACGCACATGTTCACGAACGAGCGGATGATGCCGCCATCCTCCTCGAGGGTGATGCCGAGGCGGCGGCGGACGAGATCGCCCGGAGCGAGAAAGATGCGCACAATCCAATCGAGCAGGACCATTGACGGTGCCTTCTTTTAAAGATGTATCTTTCGTACTTATTTTGCGCCTGGGGGATGGGCCTGTCAATCCGCACGTGCAGGCGTCCACCAGCGATCGATATCCGGCAGGGGCCGTGACCAGCGGCGGTGGCACGTGCGAGGCGGCATGGCGCTTGTTATCCCCGCGCGGTGGCGCCGGTTTAGGGTCGTCAGGAGCCCGATCAGCCTCAACGGCGGCCGTCCATGCAGATCCTGGAATATCCCAAGCGGCTCCTCTCCATTGCCGAGACGGTCAACCGGTGGGCCGGCGCGCTGGCGACACTGGATCGCTCGCGGCGCGCCAAGGTCGCGCGCTACGCGCTCTCCATTGCCGAGACGCTCGGCCGGGCCGCCCGTTTCTCGGCGCGGTTGACGGCGGCGCCGGACGACCGGGTGGCCGAGCGCGGCGTGATCCGCGAATTCGGCCGCATCACGGGCTACCTCGAGACTCTGGTTGGCGTGCTGCAGCACCATCTTGACGGACGAAAGCTTGCTGGCGTTAAAAGGCGGCTGGTTGAGCTCGGTCCGGGCCGGTCGCCCGAGGAATGCACGCCAGAGACGCCGGCGAAGATCCGGGTCGACCGCCTGCTGGCGGCCGAGGGCTACTTCCGGGCGCTGGCCGACAGCCTGCGCGTCTGAACATTCAGGAACAGGGTCACATGCAGAAGTTCACCAAGCTCACGGGCGTTGCGGCTCCGTTCCCGCTTCGGAACGTCGATACGGACATGATCATCCCGAAGCAGTTCCTGAAGACGATCAAGCGCACGGGGCTTGGCAAGGCGCTGTTCTACGAATTGCGCTACGACCAGGAGGGCCAGGAGAACCCCGACTTCGTGCTCAACAAGCCGGCCTACCGGAAGGCCGAGATCCTGGTTGCGGGCGAGAACTTCGGCTGCGGCTCCTCGCGCGAGCACGCCCCCTGGGCGCTTCTGGATTTCGGGTTCCGCTGCGTGATCGCGCCGGATTTCGCCGACATCTTCTACAACAACTGCTTCCAGAACGGCATTCTGGCGATCAAGCTGCCCCAGGAGCAGGTGAACAAGCTCATGGACGATGCGGAGCGCGGCGCGAATGCGACGCTGTCCATCGATCTCGAGGCCCAGGAAATCCGCGGTCCCGACGGCGGCGTCATTCGTTTCGACATCGACCCGTTCCGCAAGCATTGCCTCCTCAACGGATTGGACAACATCGGCCTTACGCTGGAAAAAGAGCAGGCGATCAAAGCGTTCGAAAGCCGCGATGTCGTGGCGCGGCCGTGGGCGTAGCGTCCGACGCGCGGCGACGCACACCGGTGCTCGACGACGCTCCGGTTGTTTGAACCGGCAGAGCCGGGCGAGGAATTTGCGACCGGCCCGCCAACGATGTAAAGGTGCCGGAATGGTTTCGGCATTGTGCGGAGCAGGGATGCGCGTCGGATTCTTCTTTGCCGCCGTGGCGGCGCTCAGCGTGGGGCTGACGTTTCCCGCCGGCCGCCCCGCGCTCGCGGGCGGCCCGGCGCTGGTGTTCGACCCGGCCGACGGAAAGGTGCTCTACGCGGAGGATGCCGACGACCACTGGCATCCCGCCTCGCTCACCAAGATCATGACGGCCTATCTGACGTTCGAAGCGCTGAGGAGCGGCAAGCTCACGCTCGAGCAGCGCATTCCCTACAGCGAGCGCGCCCAGAGCCAGCCGCCGAGCAAGCTCGGCCTCAATCTCACCGCGACGCTCACCGTCGACCAGGCGCTCAAGGCGCTGATCATCAAGTCGGCGAACGATGTGGCCATCATGCTGGCGGAAGCGATCGGCGGCTCGCAGCAGGAGTTCGTGGCGCACATGAACCAGACGGCGCGGCGGCTCGGCATGACGCGCACGACATACGTCAATCCGAACGGCCTGCCCGCGTTCGAGCAGGTGACGACGGCCCGCGACCTCGCCAAGCTCGCCCGCGCGGTGATCAAGGACTATCCCGAGTACGGCGCCTACTGGTCGATGTTTGACGCCCAGATCGGCAAGATCCGGATCGGCACGCACAACGGGCTTTTACGCACGTTCGACGGCGCGGACGGCATGAAGACGGGGTTCATCTGCGATTCCGGCTTCAACGTGGTTGCGAGCGCCACGCGCGACGGGCGGAGGATCATGGCGGTGGTGCTCGGCGAGGCGACGGGCAAGCAGCGGACGCTGCGCGCGGCGAACCTTCTCGAGCACGGATTCGAGAGCTACGCCTGGAAAGAGCTTTTCAATCATTCGGACAGCATCGACACCATGCCCATCCCGGCCGACGCGAAGCCGGTAACGAGCGTGCGCGGGGCCGTGCTCTCGTTCGAATGCGGAACGGGTGCGCACCGCAAGAAGCCGGCCAAGGCGCGTCCCAAGAAGCCGCAATCGGTCGATGCCGCGGGCGAGCGGAAGGCCGGCGGGGTGAGCGAAGCAAAGGTCGGCGCGGCGTCCGGCTCCTCTCCGTCCGCCCAATAGCGCCGCGGAACCGCTCCCAGGCTGGCACAGCCGGTGGGCCGCCTGCGCCTGACGCGCCAAAAATGGGACGCTTGAGGCCGTCCCGACGCCCTCCGGCGGTTTTCGAGGCCGTTTTGAGGCGATTTTCCGGGCCGTGGGCGCCCGAGGCGGGTTGGCTTCGATCTTGCTCCTCCAAAGCCGTTACTGGCTTTCCGAGGATCCCATGCCCCGCTCACGTCGAAAAAAGGATACCCAGACGACGCTCCAGGATGCGGAGCTGATGGCCGTCGTCCTCGAAGGCCGCCATGGCGTGTTCGCGGCGGAGGTCGCCGATTTCTTTGCCCTGCTGCACAACCAGCTCGGCGATCTCTCCCGCTCGCGAGCCTGGGGGGGCGTTGCGCGCTCGGTGCGCCGGCGCGAGCACGACCGGCTGGGGGTCGCCTGAGCGGCCCGGGAATCGCTCCGAACGTTACTTTTTCTCAACCGTATAGAATGACCGCGAGCCGGCGAGGGCCGTGGGCGCCTCTGACGCTCAGCCCGCCGATGTCGCTGGTGCGCGACGGGCTCGAGACGAGATTGACCGCGCGCGGAAACCGCCCGCGTGCGATGCCGGCCTGGAGGCGCGCGAATGCGTCCTCGAAAGAGGCGGCGATGTTGGCGCGCGCGAGCGCCACGATATGCAACTCGGGCAGGAAGGCCAGCGACGCGGGGCTTGCGGCGCTCGATGTCAGGATCAGCGTCCCGGTCTCTGCCGCCGCGCCCCAGGCGTGGGTCAGCGCGGCGGTGCCGTCGCCGAGCGTCTGATCGGGGCTCCAGCGCGCGGGGGCGGTCGTGCTCGGCCAGGGGAGCGCGACGAGACGCTCGTCATCGCCGATGACGAGGCGCAATTTTTCTCCGCGTCTCGCCGCAGGAACGTCTCTGGCCCGGCCTTGGTCTTCCCCGCACGGGAGAGAGGCCCCGGGAGCCGGAGGTCCGAGGAGTTTTTCGATTGCGGCGGGGATGTCTGCACGGCTGGTCACCTGCACGACCGTGGCGCCCTGGCCTTCGAGGCAGGCGGTGAAGCGGGCCTCGCGCTCTCCTCCGGCGAGACGGGCGAAGGCGGGCCGTGGAGGGTGCGGCGGATCGGCGAGGCGCGCGGCCACCGCCTGCGCCCGGGCGGCCTCGGCGCCGTGCGCGCCGAGCGCCGCCTTCACGCGGGCGATCAAGGTCGACCGGCTCATCGCGGTGCCCTCTTTTCGCGCTCGGCCCAGAGCTTTTGGAACGTGCGGCCCTGGGGAGCGGGAAAATCGCGGGCGGCCGTCCAGCCGCGGGCCAAGGGAAGCCAGCGGAACGCGCCCTTGGTGCGGCCGCACGCTGCGAGCGCGGGAATGGCGAGGCGGGCTGCCAGATGATAGAGGCGCGGCCGCCGGGCGAGGAAGCCCCATGCGGCGAGCATCGTCCGCTCCCAGCGGCCTGCGCCCGACGCGAGGCTTTTGACGCGCCAGGAGCGTAAAAGGCGGGTGATCGGAATCTTGACCGGGCAGACCTCCTCGCATTTGCCGCAGAAGGTCGAGGCGCCCGGCAGGTCGCGCGTGCTGTCGATGCCGAGAAAAGCGGGCGTCACCACGGCGCCGATGGGTCCGGCATAGACCCATCCGTAAGCGTGGCCACCGATGGCATTGTAGATCGGGCAATGGTTGAGGCAGGCGCCGCAACGAATGCAGCGCAGGGCCTCGCGGAGGCCGCCTTTGAGCATCTCGGTGCGGCCGTTGTCGACGATGACGATATGGCACTCGGCGGGCCCGTCCGGGTCGCCTGCGGCTTTGGGACCGGTGAGCAGGCTCGTGTAGGCGGTCATGTCCTGGCCGGTCGCCGAGCGGGCGAGAACGCGCAGCAGCGTCGCGAGGTCGGTGAGTGTCGGCACCACCTTGTCGATGGAAGCGAGGACGATGTGGGTGCGGGGCAGCTGGGAGGAGAGATCGCCGTTGCCTTCGTTGGTGACGATGACCGCCGATCCCGTCTCGGCGACCAGGAAGTTGGCGCCCGTGATGCCGATGTCGGCGGCAACGAAGCGCTCGCGCAGGACGGCGCGCGCCTCCGCCACGAGCAATTCCGGCGTGCCGAGCGTGCGGTTTGGGTCCAGGTGGGCATGCCGGCTACGGAAATCAGCCTCCACCTGATCCTGGCTCAGGTGGATCGCAGGCGCGATGATGTGACTTGGCGTCTCGCCGCGGATCTGCAGCAGGTATTCACCGAGATCGCTTTCGAAGATCTCCATGCCGAGCTTTTCGAGGAACGCGTTGAGCGCGATCTCCTCGGAGACCATCGACTTGCCCTTGGCGATGCGGCGCGCGCCGCGCTCGAGGGCGAGGTGGGCGATGATCGTTCGCGCTTCGGCCGCGTCCGCCGCCCAATGGATGCGGCTGCCGGCCGCCTCGGCCTTGGAGGCGAAGGCCTCGAGATAGAGGTCGAGGTGGGCGAGCGTGTGATCGCGGATGTCGCGGGCCGCGGTGCGCAGCGCCTCGAACTCGGGGACGCGGGCCTTGGCGGCTGTGCGCTGGGCGACGAGCCCGCCGGGCAGGCCGCGCAGGGCCTTGGCGAGCCGCTCGTCGGCGAGCGCGCGCTGTGCTGCGGCCTTGAAGGCGCCGGTTGTCGGAGTCATGGCCGGTTGTCCGCGTTGCCCCAGGCGATGGGGGGCTCGTCGAGCGCGCCGGCCAGCACCTCCGCCACGTGGCGGCAGGGAAGTGCCTCGCCCGTCCGCTTCAGCCGTCCAGCGAGGTTCATCAGGCAGCCGAGATCGCCGCCGGTCACGAGGTCCGGCGCCGGGGCCTTGAGGTCCTCGATCTTGCGGTCGGCAACGGCGGTGGAAATCGCCGGATACTTGACCGAGAACAGGCCACCGAAGCCGCAGCAGGGCGAGACCTCCGGCGCCTCCACCAGCTCGAGCCCGGCGACGGAGGCGAGCAGGCGGCGCGGCTCGTCGCGGATGCCGAGCTCGCGCAGGCCCGAGCAGGCGTCATGGTGCGCGACCCGGCCCTCGAAGCGGGCTCCGGTCGCCGTCATGGCGCGCACGTTGACGAGAAAGGCCGTGAGCTCATGCACGCGCTCGGCGAAGGCTTTCACCGTGAACTCGGCCGCGCCGCGGCCCTTGAAGAGGGCGGGATAGTGGATGCGCAGCATGGCGGCGCAAGAGCCGGAGGGGGCGACGATGAAATCGCAGCCCTCGAAGCTCCGCATCGTCTGCAGGGCGAGGTCGCGGGCGATGTCGGTATCACCCGCGTTGTAGGCCGGCTGGCCGCAGCACGTCTGGCGACGGGGCACGACCACGGCGCAGCCTGCGCTCTCGATCAGGTGCGCGGCGGCGAAGCCGACGGAGGGCCGCATCAGATCCACAAGACAGGTGACGAAGAGCCCGACACGCGGCTTCAAGGCGCACTCATGGGTTTCTAGGGCGACTCATGGGTTTCTAAGGCGATCATGGGTTTTCATGGCGTTCCGACGAATGCCTGAGCCTAGCCGCAGAAGCACCCTTCCGCCACCGGATCGCGGGTGCATGCGAAAACGAATCGCCTGCCGGTCTTGTCGCTCGCCTGTTGCTGCCTTCCCCGCGTCGTGCGAGACTCGCGGGCCTGAGTGTCGGCGACAGGGCGGGTGCTCGAACGGTGCGTTGCGGCCGCTTCCCGATCGCGTTCCGGTTGCCGTTCGTCTATGTACGTCGCCAGTGAGGGGCCGGCTTCGTCTCCGGCGCCGTCCCCGAAAGGACAGGAAGCGAGAGGACAGGGACGCATGCCGTCGATCGCGCTGCCTACGCCCGATCCCGCCATCGTCGCGCGGCGGGACGAGATCGTGCGCGATCTCGTCGCGATCTGCGGCGCCGATACCGTGATCTCGGACGAGGACGGGCGGCGGGCTTTCGAGACCGATGCGCTCACGGCCTATCGGTGCATGCCGCTCGCGGTGGTGCTGCCGACGTCGACGGACGCCGTGTCGGCCGTTCTCAAATATGCGAAGGCGAACGGCATCCGGGTGGTGCCGCGCGGCGCCGGCACCTCGCTCTGCGGCGGGGCGCTGCCGCTCGAGGACGCCATCGTGGTCGGCATCTCGAAGATGAACCGGGTGCTCGAGATCGACTTCAACAACCGCTTCGCACGCGTCGAGGCCGGGATCACCAACCTCGCCATCTCGGGTGCCGTGGCGCCGGAGGGCTTCTTCTACGCCCCCGATCCCTCGAGCCAGCTCGCGTGCACGCTCGCGGGCAACCTCGCCATGAACTCGGGCGGCGCGCATTGCCTCAAATACGGCGTGACGACGAACAACGTGCTCGGCGTCAAGATGGTGACGATCGACGGCGAGATCGTCGAGATCGGCGGCTCGCACCTCGATGCCGAGGGCTACGACCTCCTGGCGCTCATCGTCGGCTCCGAGGGGCAGTTCGGCCTCATCACGGAGGCGACGGTGCGCATCCTGCGCGCCGCCGAAGGCGCACGCCCGATGATGATCGGCTTCGAGTCCTCGGCCAAGGCCGGCATCTGCGTGGCGCGCATCATCGCGTCCGGCATCATTCCGGTGGCCATCGAGTTCATGGACAAGCCGGCGATCGAGGTCTGCGAAGCCTTCGCCAAGGCCGGCTATCCCACGGACGTCGAGGCGCTGCTGATCATCGAGGTCGAGGGGTCGGAGCAGGAGATCGCCGATAGGCTCGCCTACATCGTCTCCATCGCGCACGAGCTCAATCCCGCAGCTCTCGTCGTCAGCGCGTCGGAGGCGCAGAGCGCCAAGATCTGGAAGGGCCGCAAGTCGGCATTCGGCGCCATCGGCCGCATCTCGGACTACTACTGCATGGACGGCACCATTCCGCTCGCGCATCTGCCGCATGTGCTGGATGAGATCGCCGCCATCTGCCGGCGCGCGGGGCTGCGCGTCGCCAATATCTTTCACGCCGGGGACGGCAACCTGCATCCGCTCGTCATGTACGATGCGAACACGCCCGGCGAGACGGAGAAGGCGGAGGCCGCGGGCGCCGAGATCCTCAAGCTCTGCGTGTCCGTCGGCGGATGCCTCACCGGCGAGCATGGCGTCGGCATCGAGAAGCGTGACCTCATGACGTCCCAGTTCACCGAGGAAGATCTGGCGGTGCAGCTGCGCATCAAGTCCGTGTTCGATCCCGAGTGGCTGCTGAACCCAGGCAAGGTCTTCCCGCTGGAGGCGGTTGCGGCGGCCATGGCCCGGGATGCGGCCGAGGCGGGAGAGGGATCGTCCGGCATGGCCTCGTCCGGTATGGGTCCGGCCGAGGCGGCATGAGGCGGCCCGAGGAGCAGTGTCCATGAACGACATCATGCGGCCCGCGACAGAGTGGGAGCTCAAGAGCATGATGGCCGCGCTCGTCGAGCGCGGCGTGCCGGTCGAGATCCTCGGCGCGGGCTCCAAGCGCGGCGTGGGACGGCCGGTGGGGGCGCCGGTTGCGCTCACCACGGGCGCCATGCGCGGCATCTCCCTTTACGAGCCGGCCGAGCTGGTGATGAGCGCGCGGGCGGGGACGACGCTCGCGCAGATCGAGGCGGAGTTGGCGGCGCGCGGCCAGATGCTGCCGTTCGAGCCGATCGATCTCGGGCCGGCGCTCGGAGGCGAAGCGGGCTTGCAGACCATCGGGGCGGTGTTTGCCGCGAACCTCTCGGGTGCGCGCCGGATCGCTGCGGGAGCCGCCCGCGACTATCTTCTCGGCGTGCGCGGCGTCAACGGCCGGGCCGAGATCTTCAAATCCGGCGGCCGCGTGATGAAGAACGTGACCGGCTTCGACGTGGCGCGCGGGCTCGCCGGAAGCTGGGGGACGCTCGCGATCCTGTCGGAGGTGACGTTCAAGGTGCTGCCGCTGCCCGACGACGTGGCGACGCTCATCTACCCCGATCTGACGGACGATCTCGCCGTCGAGCTCATGAGCGCGTCGCTCGGACAACCCTACGAGGTGTCGGGGACCGTGCATCTTTCGGCGGCGCTCGCCGGCCGGCTCCGCCACCAGGGCCTTGCCGGGGAGACGCGCAGCCTGACGGCCATCCGGCTCGAGAACTTCACCCGTTCCATCGCCTACCGCAAAGAGAAGCTCAAGGATCTGCTCTCGGCTTACGGCGCACCGCTCGAGCTCGATCTCGAAGCCTCGCTCGCGTTCTGGGGCGAGATGCGTCAGCTGTCGTTCTTTCCGCAGAACGGGACGCACCTCTGGCGCATCTCGACGACGCCGAGCGTGGCGGCGTCCCTGGTGGCGGCCGTGCGGCGGCATATGCGGCTCGAAGCGTTCTACGACTGGTCGGGAGGGCTCGTCTGGCTCGAGACGCCGGCGTCGGCGGATGCCGGCAGCGCGGATGTGCGCCGCGCCGTGGCGACGCACGGGGGGCACGCCACGCTGATCCGTGCCGACGAGGCGGTGCGCCGCGCCGTCGAGGTGTTCCAGCCGCCGGTGCCGGCCATCGACCGGATCACGCGCGGCCTCAAGGCCGCGTTCGACCCGATGAACCTGCTCAACCCCGGGCGCATGTACGCGACGATGTAGGAACCTCCCGGGTCCGGGTTCCCGGCCCGCGATGCGAGAAAACGAGCGCCAATGCAGACCAATTTCGCTCCCGAGCAGCTTCAGGATCCGCGCATCGCGGAAGCCGACAGGATCCTCAAGCGCTGCGTGCATTGCGGCCTCTGCACGGCGGTGTGCCCGACCTATCTCGTGCTCGGCGACGAGCGCGACAGCCCGCGCGGCCGTATCTACCTCATCAAGGACATGCTGGAGCGCGGGACGAGCCAGGCGCCGACGACCCAGGTCCGCCATCACATCGACCGTTGCCTCACCTGCCTCTCGTGCATGACGACGTGCCCGAGCGGCGTCGACTACATGCATCTCGTCGACATCGCGCGCGCCGACATCGAGGCGCGCACCACGCGCAGCTTCAAGGAGCGCACGCTGCGCAATCTCCTGGCCGCCGTCATTCCCTATCCGCGCCGCTTCCGGCTGGCGCTCAAAGCGGCGCCGCTGGCCCGTCCGCTCATCCCCCTCCTCGAACGCGCCGGGCTCAAGGAGGTGGCGGCGATGCTGGCGCTCGCCCCATCGTCGGTCGCCCGGCGGGAGGCGCGCTTCAGCGGCGCCGGCACCGCGGTGACGCATAGCGAGCGGCGTGCGCGGGTGATCCTGATGACGGGCTGCGTGCAGCAGGTGCTGAGGCCCGATATCAACGATTCCACGATCCGGCTGCTGGCGCGGCGCGGGGTGGACGTGATCGTGGCCAACGGCTCCGGCTGCTGCGGCGGTGTCGTCCAGCACATGGGAAAGGAGCAGGAGGCGGTTCAGTTCGCGCGGCGCAACGTCGACGCCTGGTGGAAGGAGGTCGAACGGGGCGAGATCGACGCCATCATCGTCAATGCGTCCGGATGCGGGACGACGGTCAAGGACTACGGCCATCTCCTCAGAGGCGATCCGGACTACGCCGATCGGGCCGAGACCGTGTCGCGCCTCGCCCGCGACGTGTCGGAATTCCTCCACGACTACGCGCTCGGCGCGCCGGAACGCTGGTCCTCGATCCGCGTGGCCTATCATTCGGCGTGCTCGCTGCAGCACGGGCAGCGCATCCACGACGAGCCGCGCGCGCTTCTGAAGCAGGCGGGCTTCGGAGTGGCCGATGTGCCGGAAGGTCACATTTGCTGCGGGTCGGCCGGCACCTACAACATCCTGCAGCCGGAGATTGCCGGCCAGCTCCGGAGGCGCAAGGTCGACAATATCCGCTCGACGCGGGCCGATGTCGTCGCCACCGGAAATATCGGCTGTATGGCGCAGCTCGGCCCCGGTCTCGACATTCCCGTCGTGCATACGGTCGAGCTTCTCGACTGGGCCTATGGCGGGCCCGTGCCGGCCGGTCTCGAGCATCTTGATGCGTTCGTGACCGATGTGCCGAGGCCCAAACGGGCCATTGAGGATTTCATTGAAACATAGCGGTCACGCGCCGGACATCGCTCGACCAGATCACCCACCGATGAGCAGATTCGATCTCGAGGACGAAGAGTTGGCCCGGTGCGACCGGCGCGACGAGCGCGGCGCATTCGATATTATCGGCGATGTGCACGGCTGCGCCGGGGAGCTCGAGGCGCTTCTGACCAAGCTCGGCTACGACGTCGCGTGGCGCGGCACGCGGGCGGATGCGCATGTCAGGGTGACGCCACCCGCCGGGCGGCGCGCGGTGTTCGTCGGCGATCTCGTCGACCGCGGCCCGCGCGCGCCGGACGTGCTGCGCATCGTCATGAGCATGGTCGAGACCGGCGTCGGATTGGCGGTGCCCGGCAATCACGACGTGAAGTTCCAGCGCTGGCTCGACGGCAAGGACGTCACGCCGACGCATGGGCTCGACCGCACCATCGCGCAGTTCAGTTCCCAGCCGAAGGCGTTCGGCGGCGCCGTTCGGAGCTTCCTCCGGACGCTGCCGATCTACCTGTGGCTCGATGCGGGGGCGATTGCCGTGGCGCATGCGGGGATCAAGGAGGAGATGCTGGGGCGCGTCTCGGGGGACGTGCGCCGCTTCTGCCTCTACGGCGAGACCTCTGGGGAAACGGACAAGTTCGGCTTGCCGATCCGCTATCATTGGGCGGCGGAGTACACGGGCCACACGACGATCGTCTACGGGCACACGCCGGTGCCGGATGCGGATTGGGTGCGCACCACGCTCTGCATCGACACGGGCTGCTGCTTCGGCGGCAAGCTCACGGCGCTGCGCTGGCCCGAGCGGGAGATCGTGACGGTGCCGGCGGCGGACATCTACACGATGCCGGTGCGGCCGTTCGGCCATCCGCCGCCGCGGCCAGGCGTGATGGTGTAGGAGAGAGGTGAAGCGGGGTTGCACCTCTTTCGGCTCTTCCTTTTTGGCGAGAGGTCGGACGCGATCATAAGACCGGCGCCGGGTGAGAGCCGTCACGCGCATCACGCTTTCAAGCAGACAGGGGTCAGTTGGCGGTCGCCTTGGCGGCCTCGGCGCCGGTGGGCGCGGGGGCGGCGGTGCGGACCGTGACGTCCTTCTCGGGACCGGCGTCCTTGCTCTTGTCGACCAGCGTTTTGGGTACGGTCGGAGGCACGTTGCCGCCGGCCGTGAGCACGGCCCGGCACTCCCCCGGCAGGTCCGCGAGCGTGATCTCGGGCTTCGGCGCCACGGGTTTGGCCGGCCCTTTCGGTTGCGCCGGCTTGCTTTCCGCCGTGGGCGGCTTCTTGGGTTTCGGCGCCACCCGCTTCAGCCAGTCGGTCAACTCGGCGCCGCAGGTGTCGCCGCTCGGAATCGGTGGCTGGTGGCGGCAATTTGCCGATCCGCTCGGGCAGGCGAGGCGAATGTGGAAGTGATAGTAGTGTCCGAAATAGGGACGCACCTTGTTCAGCCAGGCTTTGTCCTTTGTCTCCGCCTCGCAGAGCGCCTTCTTGAGTGCGGGATGGACGAGGATACGCTCAACCTTGGCGTAGGACGCCGCGCGCTTGATCAGCTTGAACTGGCCTTCGCCCCACACCTTGGGGTCCACCTCGCCGGCGTTCTTCAGCATCGATACGGCCGACATATCCTCGCGCTCGCGCCGCGTCAGCTTGTGATCCGGCATCGGTGTCAGCCAGATGTCGGCGTCGAGGCCGACCTGATGGCTGGCGTGCCCGGAGATCATCGGACCGCCGCGCGGTTGCGACATGTCGCCGACGAGCAGGCCGGACCATTCTTTTTTGGCGGTGCTCTCGCGCGCCAAGCGCTCGATCAGCGCGACAAGATCGGGATGGCCCCAGTTGCGGTTGCGCGAGAGGCGCATGACCTGCCAGCCCGGCCCGTCCACGGCGATCGGCTTGCCGCCTGCGAGGCAGCCCTTGGCGTACCATCCGACCGCACGGGCCGCGAGGGGGGCCGGCGACGTCACGCTGCCGAAGAGCTGCTTGGCCGTCATGACCGGCTTGGTCTTCGCACTGTTCCCGGCCTTTTTCGGGGTGTTTTTCGAGGCATCTTTCGGCGTGCCGGTCGGGGCGGGCGTCTTCGCGGCCGGTGTCGTGCCCGGTGTCGTGGCCGGTGTCGCGGCCGGTGTCGCGGCCTGTGTCGCTGGCGCGCTCTCCGCCGGGCGCTGGGCCGGTTGCGGCAGCGGCGGGACGATGGCTTCCTCTCGAGCTGCCTGCTTTGCAGCCGCTTCGGCGGTCGCGGCGGCGGGGCCCTGCCAGGAATGAACGGGTGCGACCGCCGCGGCGGCCGCCCTCGCCCCCGCCGCACCGTCCCCCTCGGCGGCGATGGATCGCGCGGCGAGCGGGACGAGCAGCCAGACGAGCGCCAGCCCGGTCATGGTGCGTAAAATGAGGGCCATGATTTTCCGCAGCAAATCAATTGGCGCATCTTAGCGCGGTGCGGGGTCAAATTGTGACTTTGCCGTCCGATCGCCGACAAATCGCGCCCAAAGGGGTCTATAAAACGGCGATGACGGCTTTTCTTTCCGCTGGACCGGCGAGGGCTGCGACGACGCTTCTCCTGGCCCCGGGCGCCGGCGCGCCGATGACAAGTCCCTGGATGGAGCGGATCTGCGCGCTGCTCGCGGATGCGGGTCTCGGAGTGCGGCGCTTCGATTTCAGCTACATGACGGCGCGGCTTCAAGGCGCGCGGCGCCCGCCGCCTAGGGCCGAGGCGCTCACCGAGGAGTATCGGGCCGCGGTCGAGGACGTGCGCGCGACGATGCGCGGCGGGCGGCTTCTGATCGGCGGCAAGTCGCTCGGCGGGCGGGTGGCGAGTCTCTCGGCGCAACCACTGTTCGATGCGGGGCGGATCGCCGGACTCGTCTCTCTCGGGTATCCGTTCCACCCGCCGAAAAAGCCCGACCAACTGCGCACGCACCATCTCCGGACGCTCACGTGCCCGATGCTGATCGTTCAGGGGGAGCGGGACCCGTTCGGCGGCCCGGCGGAGGTTGCGGGGTATGGGCTGGCGCCGGCTATCTCCGTGCATTGGGTCACCGACGGCGATCACGATCTCGCGCCGCGCAAAAGCTCGGGTGCGACGCTCGAGGGCAACCTCGCCGATGCGGTGCGTGCGATCGGACGCTTTGCAAGCCGGCTGGGATGAGGGGCGTGCGCCGACCCACGTCGTGCGACGATCGAAAGAACGGTTGCGACCTCTCCGCTAAGCTCGCTGGTGGCGGGCGCGGGCGCCGCGTTCCAGGGCGGCACAGGTCGGCGTGTCGAGACCGAGTGCCGTCGCCAGCAGCCCCAGGAAACGCGTCTCGTTGGCGTGCAGCGCGAGATCCGATGCCGCGACCTCGGCGCAGAGGACATAGGCCGTCTCGTAGAGGCGGGGCGGCAGACTGGTCTTGATGACCGCGAGCACGCGCTCGACGCCATCCGGTCGCCGCAAGAGGGCGCCGCACTGCTGTGCGGTGTCGGCGAGCCAGTTGCGCGTGAAGTCGTGGAATGGCGGCAGTTCGTGGACGATGGAGCCGATGCGGTCCAATTCCTCTACGGAAATCGTGTGATCGGCGGCGGACACCGTGACCATGGCGTAGATCAACGCCTCGGGCGGCGAGATGCGGTCCGTCATGCGGTCTTCTTTTCCCTGCGGCAAGCGGTCTTCATGTGTCGGTTTGCAGCGGCGGATTCAAGGGGCGGGCAGGCGGCCAAGCTCCGCCAGGAGGGCGGCATTGAATGCGGCGGGCTCCTCGATGTGCGGGGCGTGGCCGAGCTTGGGGAAGGTGATGAGGCGCGCATTCGGAATGCGCCGTTCCGCGTTGCGGGCAAGCTCCGGATAGCGACCGAGCGTGCCAGCGATTTCGGGCGGGGCGCGGTCCTTGCCGATGGCGGTCGTGTCACGCTCGCCGATCATGAGCACGGTCGGCACCGAGAGGCGCGGGAACTCGTGGACCACCGGCTGCCAGAAGATCATGTCGGAGGCGCGGGCTTGCGACAGGGCCGTGCGCTCGCGGTCGGGACCGGCATACATTGAGGCCAGCATGTCGACCCAACGGTCGAACTCGGGACGCCAGCGGCCGTCGTAGTAGGTCTTCTGCTGGTAGGCCTTGATGGCGGATGCGTTTGTCTTGCGCTCGACCTCGAGCCAGGCGTCGATGGTGCGGCCCGGCACACCCTTGGCGCTCCAGTCCTCGAGGCCGATCGGGTTGACGAGGACAAGCGCCGATGTGTCGTGGGGGAAGCTCAGCGCGTAGCGGGCGGCCAGCATGCCGCCCATCGAATGGCCGACGAGGATCGGGCGGGCGACGCCGAGGCTCTCGAGCAGAGACCGGGTGTTGGCGGCGAGCTGGTGAAAGCTCATCTGATACGCGGCGGGCTTGGTCGATTTGCAGAAGCCGATCTGGTCGGGGACGATCACGCGATAGCCCGCGGCGGCGAGCGGCGCGATGACGCCCTCCCAGGTGGCGCCGCAGAAGTTCTTGCCATGGAGCAGCACGACCGTTCTGCCCGCCCCGGCCGTGGACGGCGCAACATCCATGTAGGCCATGGAAAGGGCCTGGCCCTGGGAGGCGAAGGCGTAGCGGCCCACCGGATAGGGGTAGTCGAAGTCGCTCAACATGGAATTGGCGCCGGCCTCCCCGGCGCCGAGGACCAGCATGGCTGCGGCGCATGCGGCGTGTCGCCACTGCATGGGATTGGATGGCCTCCTCATGAGCTGCTCGGGCATATGGCAGTCGCTCTCGTAGCGCGCAAGGGCCGCCTCCGCTCCCATTAATCATGGTGGCGGGTTGGAGCGTTCTTCCCTTCCCTCCCGCGGCCACTATGTTAAGGAAAAGGCTCGGCGCTTTTCCGACGGCCTTCTCCTCGCACGGTGATTTTCCGCAAGATCGCCTGATCCGAGACCGAGCCCGAATCGTACCAGATAGGACGTTTCGATGGCTCAGACGGCCCTTTCCAAGGCGGACGCGATGACGCGACCGCTTCCACTCCAGACCAACAAGCGGACATGACGAACAAGCTGATCAAGGTTTCCGAGGCCGAGGCGGTGCGCGCGGTGACGGCGCCTACGCGCGAGGAGGCGGAGGCGGCGGTGCGCACGCTTCTCAGGTGGGCTGGCGACGATCCGGCGCGCGACGGCCTGATCGAGACGCCGAAACGCGTGGTGAAAGCCTTCGAAGAGTATTTCCGGGGCTATCAGGACGACCCCGAGGCGATCCTGCAGAAGACCTTCGAGGAGACCGAAGGCTACGACGAGATGATCGTGCTGCGCGGCATTCGTTTCGAAAGCCATTGCGAACATCATCTGGCGCCGATCATCGGCAGGGCCTGGGTCGGATATATCCCGCGCGGCCGGGTGGTCGGCATCTCGAAGCTCGCGCGCGTCGTCGAGGTCTATGCCAAGCGCCTTCAGATCCAGGAGAAGATGACGGCGCAGATCGCCAACGCCATCGAGCAGGCGCTCAATCCGCAGGGTGTCGCGGTGGTGATCAAGGCCGAGCATCACTGCATGACGACGCGCGGCATCCACAAGCCGGGGACGGACATGGTGACGAGCCGCATGCTCGGGATCTTCCGCGACCGGGCGATCACGCGGCAAGAATTCCTCTCGATGATCGACTGACCCTCGTCGTTGCGTTCAACCAACCGCCGGGCTGAGCCGCCCGGCGGCTTTTTTTGTGGATCGGGATTTGAGCACCGGAAAGACTGTCCTCATCACCGGCGCCTCGAGCGGCATCGGACGGGCCACGGCGGAGCTGTTCGCCGCCAAGGGCTGGAACGTCGCGGCGACAATGCGTACGCCCGATAACAGCGACCTCGGAACCGTCTCCGACCGCATCGCGCTGTTCAGGCTCGATGTGACGGACCAGTCCTCCGTCGATGCGGCGGTCCGCGACGCGCTCGCCCGCTTCGGCGCCATCGACGTCGTCGTCAACAATGCGGGCTATGGCCTGATCGGGCCGTTCGAGGCCCAGACGGACGCGCAGATCCGCAAGCAGTTCGAATGCAACCTGTTTGGGGTGTTCAACGTGACGCGGGCGGTGCTGCCGCACATGCGCGCGCGCCGGCAGGGCCGCATCGTCAACGTGGGATCGGCCGCGGGGCGCATGACCCTCCCGCTCTATTCGATGTACTGCGCGACGAAGTGGGCCCTCGAGGGGTTCTCCGAGGGGCTGTGGCTCGAGCTTCGCCAGCACAACATCAAGGTCAAGATCATCGAGCCCGGCATGATCAGGACCGACTTCTTCGATCGTTCGCGCGAGTTGGCGAGCAAGCCGGGGCTCACCGACTACGACACGTTCGTCGAAAGCGTGATGCCGAACATCAAGGCGTGGGAGGATGCGGGGGCGGACGCGAACATGGTCGCGCGCAGCATCTGGCGCGCCTCGACCGGCATCTGGCCCCGATTGCGCTATCAGCCGAACGCGAGGCTCGCGGTCTGGCCGCGCGGCTGGGTGCCGGGCCAGCTTTATGTCCGCCTGATCCGCAGGCTCTTCAACGCGTGGTGAGCCTCCGGAATGCCAATATTTTCCTTTCAATCAAACCGTGCTCTATGTTTTTGGCGAGGCGCCGGAGCGAGGCTTCGGAGGCTGATCTTGGTCCAGGGGTGGGCCGGCGCGCTTTTAGCGGCCCAAGATTGATCTATGTCAATGTCGACAGAGCCTTAGCGCTGCGAAACATTCTTTGAACAAAACAACATGGTGGAACATGACTAAAATTCTTTGTGCGATCGACGATACCGAGCACAGCATCCCCGCGGTCGACACCGCCGTCCGGATTGCTGAGGCGTTCAAGGGAGAGCTGACGATCCTGATCGTCAACCAGCTCGTCGGCGGATACGGCCGGGGCGGCCCGGCGACGCTGGTGTGGACCGAGAGCGAAGTCGCAAACGCGCTTTCCAAGGCGGCCGCCGAAGTGGAGAAGATGGGCGCCAAGAACGTCAAGCTGGTGGACGTGGGGGGCCGCGATCTGGTGCAGGCGATCATCGGTTACGCAGAGCAGAACGATATCGATCACATCGTGGTGGGAACGGGCGGCAAGGGCGCCGTGTCGCGCCTGATGCTGGGATCGGTGTCCCGCGACGTGGTGGCGCGCGCGCATTGCGCGGTGACGGTGGCGCGCTAGCTCGCTCTCGCGCGAGGAAATCGC
>WBZR01002331.1_pt1 | contig 19890 bp, 6 predicted proteins | sample 5204231 | NCBI WGS metagenome assembly WBZR01 (sample SAMN12412403, study PRJNA552823) | activated sludge metagenome | isolation source: activated sludge from anammox sidestream of wastewater treatment plant... | place: USA: Virginia | collected 2017-08 | reverse complement strand
CCACCAACCGCCACTCCTGGGCGACGGTGGCCTGGATCAACGGCAAAACCTATCAATCTCCGGTTTGTGAGTTGGAGGTGTGGGATCGTGTCGGTGGTGGTGACGGGTATGCGGCCGGGCTCTTTTACGGGTTGTTAGCCGGCCTGACCGAGCAGGAAGCAGTGAACCTTGGGTGGGCGCACGGCGCCCTGCTGACCACGTTCCCCGGGGACACCACCATGGCGACGGTGGAACAGGTCCGGGCGTTTGCGCGCGGGGGGTCGGCCCGGATTCAGCGGTAGCCCGCAAGGCGGACCCGGGTGCGGCGGGAGTGGTGCGCCGGCACCACGGGCGCCGGTCAGCGGGGTGTGGGGGCGGGATTGATGAGGGCCACCACGGCCAGGTCCGGACGCAAATATTTCTGCGCGGCGGCCTGGACCTGATCCAGGGTCACGGCTTCCACCTTTTCATCCTCGAGATACGTGTTGCCATAACCCAGGCCGTAAAGTTCGTCCAGGGCGGTCGTTGAGGCGAAGCCACCCAGTTCCTGCCGGGCAATCTTGCGCTGCCCGATGAGTTTGGCCTTGGCGCGTTTGAGCTCCTCGGCCGTAATGCCTGCCGCGCGCAGGAGTTCGATCTCCTTGAAAATCTCCGTTTCGACCAGGGCGGCCTGGGCGGGCTCGGTGCCGGCGTAAAAAGCGAAGTAGCCCGGGATCAGCCCCACAAAGTTTTGCGCGCCCACATAATAGGCAAGCCCCAGATTTTCCCGGATCCGCAGGAAAAGTCGCGAGCCGAGGTCGCTGCAGGTTTCCTGCAGAACATCCAGTGCCTCGCGATCCGCTGCCGTCAGGGTTGAACCCGGAAAACCCACCACCACCACCGCCTGTTTTTTCTCCCGGAATTCGGTGAGGCGCCGGAGCCCGGCGGCAGCCGGAGTTGGCTGGGCGGCAGCTGGCGTCCGTGGCGTTGCCGGGGCGGCCGCCCACTCTCCGAATTCTCCCGCCACGGCCGCGTGGGCCGCGCTCGCTTTGATGTCGCCGTAAATGGCGATCACACAGTTGCTGGGCCGGGCCAGTTGCTGGTAGAAATGGCGCACTTGCGCGGAATCCAACGCGTTCAGGGCGGCTTCAGTGCCCAGGGAATCGAGGCCGTAGCGCGTCGGACCGAAGAGTTCGCGGCGCATGGATTGGAAGGCGCTTTTGAGCAGATCATCACGATGGCTGCGGATGCCGGCGATTTGCACTTCGCGTTCGCGTTCCAGCGGCGCTGCGGGGAAGGTGGGGTTGCGGATCACATCCGCCAGCAGGCGGAGGCCAACCTCAAAATCGGGATGGAGAATTTCGGCATTGATGCCGAAACTGTTGTTGCCACTGTAACTGTCCAAACTGCCGCCGAGCGACTCGATCTCGCTGGCAATCTGTTCGGCGCTGCGCGTCGTGGTCCCCTTGACCAGCAGGCGCGCCATGAGCTGGGTGATGCCGTTGTTCGTTTCCTGTTCGGCCAGTACCCCCCCCTGGAAGACCGCGCGAAATTCCACAAAGGGCAGGCGGTGATCCTCCTTCACCAACAACCGCAGTCCGTTGGGCAGGGTGAATTTTTCGATTTCGTGGACGGAATCAAGTTCGTGGACGACGGCGGGCGTGGGCGTGGCCCCCTCCGGCAGCAGAGCGTAGAGCGTCCGGTTCTCGGCGCGCAGGTATTCGCGCGCCACCCGTTGCAGGTCGGCGGGGGCGGCCTGCTGGACGGCGGCGAGGTAGTGTTGTGAAAAATTCAGGTCGTTCGCCGCGAGCCAGTTGTTGCCCAGGTCCTGGGCCTGGCCTTGCATGGTCTTGCGGGCGGCCAGTGTGGCGCTGATGAACTGTTTCTTCGCCTTGCGCAATTCGGGGTCGGGCACGCAGTGGTGTTTCACCTTCTCGATTTCCGCCAGCAGCGCATTGCGGGCCGCGCTGAATTTATCCCCGTCCACCATGGCACTGACGCCGAAGAGTCCCGGATTGCCCGGGTTGTAGGTCCACGCCTCGGCAAAGTGAACCAGGCCCTGCTTTTCGCGAACTTCCTGATAAAAGCGCGAGCTGCGTCCGCTCCCGAGCACGGCGGCCAGCACGTCCAGCAGCGGCACGTCGGGGTGCCGCACTTCGGGGATGTGCCAGGCCAGGTGCAAATAACCCAGCTCGATGGGGGCTTCTTCGATGACCTCCCGCGGGGCGGTCTGGCGCGGTTCGGTGGGCAGCACGGCGGCCGGCAGGACGTGAAATTTGGTCTGTGCGTACGCCGCCCGGATTTGGGCCACCACCGCCTCGTGCTGAAAGTCTCCCGTGATGACGTAAAAAATGTTGTTCGGCGCGTAACGTTCCCGATAGTAGTTGCGGATGTCCTCCGGCTTCAATTCGTTGAAAATGTCCGGATAGCCGATCACCGTGTAGCGGTACGGACTTTTTGTGTAGGCGGTTTCAAACAGACGCCGCCCGGAGCGGCGGGCGGGATCATCCTGTCCCATGTCCATTTCACGGCGGATGACGTCCAGCTCCTTGGCCAGCGTCTCCGGGGGCAGCGACGCATTTTGCATGATGTCGCAGAGGATGGACACCGCGGTCTGAACTCCGGTGTTGGGCACGTCAATGTGATACACCGTGCGATCGAAGCTGGTGTAGGCATTCATGATGCCACCCGCTTCCTGAACTTCCTGGTCAATCCGGCTGCCTGGCCGGGTGGAGGTGCCCTTGAACAACATGTGTTCCAGCACGTGCGACAAACCGGCGCCAAGCCAGCGGTCTTCGTGAATGCTGCCGGTCATGGCCCACGCCTGCGCAGAGACCACCGGCGCACTGTGGTCTTCGCGTGTGATGACGGTCAGTCCGTTATCCAAAGTGACAATCCTGACCCCGGGGGGCAGGGCGGACGGGGTGTCGTCGGTGGGACGGGGCGCGGAAGTCGGGGAGCTCATGCGGAGGGAATTCAAACTGGTTGCGCCCGGGCAGACGGATGGGTGAACATTGCGGCCGGCACGATTCAACGGACCGGGGCCTGGATGCGGTTGCGGGGTAGAAAGGGAGCTTTGAAAGCCTCCACGAAATCGTACCCCTGGGCAAAGTCCTCCCGCCGGTCTTGCGCGGTCTTTCCCAGCAGTCCAATGTCCACCATGTTGAAAACCAGTTCGCCGAAATCTTCGCAACGTCGGACGCCCCATTCCTCAAAGACCGTGAGGGTCATGGGGCCGAACTGCCTCAGCGCGAATTGCCGGATGCCCGTCAACAATTCCTGTCCACTCACGTGGCGGACTTCCCCCTTGCCGGTTTTGGAGATGTTTTTCTGCGTGTAATCCAGCGCGTCGCGCACGAACAGGTAGGCATCGCGGTGGTAACGTGGATCCTTGGCGAGAATCAGGTCCAGCATTGCTTCAAAAGACAATAATTCCTGCATATTAACGAGTTGATGAATGCGGGGCAGCGGCGGGAGGGCGGGCGACGCGACAGGTCTTTACCGTCCAGCCGACGAGCAACAAACCCAGGACCAGACAGAGCACTCGTTTTTCCTGATGCGTCATCGCATACACCGGACCAGTCTAGCGGTTGCGCGGGGCCGCCGCAACTTCCGGTTTCCGGCGCGTCCCGACTCTTTGAGACTGTTCCCTGTTGGACTCGATGAAAATGTGCCTCCCGCTCTCCGGAAAAACGACGCTCCAGGAGCCCTGCACACGGTTTTCAAACGGGTGAGGAGTAAAGAGAAGCGGGCCGTTTGCGTTTGCTTTCCACGCCGGCCATTGAGCGCATTGGGACGGTGCTTGTTGCACACAATTGAACGCGTGAACCGGAACGGCGAACCGCGGCAAGTTGAGGCCGCAGTTGCCACGTGATAGCGAAGGACAAACACAGCGATGCACCGGACGATGGGATTCATCGTCCGCCTGCCAATCAGGATGAAGCAGGTGCGCGAACCTGGAATCAAGTTACGGAATTTCTTCCAGTTGGTAGAAAATGGGCGTGTTCGTGGCTGGCAACGACAGGGGCACGAGCACATTTGTTTGCTGGAATCCAAGCAGCGCTTCCCAAATCACCGGCGGCATGAGGCTATGGGTCGCCTGCAATTGGTAATTGGCGCCCGGCCGCCCATAGACCGCCAATTGCCGTCCCTGCTCCGCGGTCACCCAGCCTTCGAGCAGCGGGTGACGTTGCACCACCACCGCCCGGCCAACGCCGTTGACGTTGTTGGTGTAGAGGAAATCGCCCGGCTTGAAACCGGCGAGGTTGGTAACGGCGAGCGACACAAATTGCGACCAGCCATCGGCCATCGCGGTGAACTGTAATTCCGCAACCTGTTGCGTGCCTTGAATGGTTTGACCTGGTGGCGCTTGCAGGTGAATCCGCAACTGCGACGGGTCAAGCTGCAGCTCCGCCATGCCAAGATGCGGGCCGATTGGGGTCAACGTCCAATTGGTGAGAACCTCCAGCGGCACGGGAACAGCAAACGACAGATTGGTGACGCCTTCGCTGGAGGCTACGATGACCGGCAAAGTTGCCAGGTCGCCGCCCAGCAAATTCGTTGTGCTCAACTGTACTTCCAGATAATCCAGCACCTCAATGCTGAAGGTGGCGCTGGTGCTGAGGGGCGGATGGCCGTTGTCCGTGACCTGCACGGTGACCGAATGGATGGTGGAGGCGTTGGTGCGGGTGGGTCGCCAATGGAAAACACCGTTGGTCGCCCCGAGGAACGCCCCGTCCGGCGCGGCGGTGAGACGGAAAGTCAATTCGTCTCCGTTCGGGTCTTCCGCCAACACCTTGCGATACACGCCGTCATCCGGCGCCACCACCAGATCGGGCAATGCCCCGGTGAAGTGCGGCGGTTGATTCAACGATTCCCGCAGCCACGTCATCGTGAGTTGGTTGGTGGCCTCATTGCCGGCGTGGTCCGTGATGCCGCGCAAGTCCGCCACGACGGTGTATTCGCCCAGCGCGTCCGTGAGCGGTCCAAGGTTCACAAGCTGCACCCGGTTGCTCGCCACGAGTTGAAGGGCCGGGATGAAGGTGTTGGTGCCGTTCCAGACCAACGCGAAATTGTTGGTCGAAACCGAGGCGGGATTGATGCCTTCGGTGAAGGTGATGGTCACGGTGTTGATCGCCGAATAAATCGGACTGGGCACCGGAGCGATGCTTGCGGATGGACGAATCCGATCCAGCACCACTGTCACAAACGCGGCGGGGGAAACATTGCCCGCCGCGTCAATGGCCGTGACGCGCAGGCGATGCGTGCCGTCCGCCGCGAAGCGCAACACGGCGGAGAAGTTCGTGCCGTCCAGCACGGCCAGCCCGAGGTCGGTGGCCGTGCTGGTGTCAAACACGCGCACCGACAGGTTGGTGCCGGCGACCGTGCCCAGCAGCGTCACGGGATTCGTGCTGGTCAGGCCATCGGTGTTGGAAACGCCGAGGTCGGGGGTCATCACCAGATTCGTCGGCGTAGGCGGCGTATCCAAAATCATCTGCCAGCTGACGTTGGTGCTGCCGACGCCGTGGTTGCCCGCCAAATCCTGGACGCCAGTGGCGTCCACGGTGAGGGTGTAGCTCCCGGCCCAGCCCTGCAGCCAACTAATCTCACCAATCTGATACGTGTCCGGCGTCAGGCGCGTCACCGTCACGTCCGGATTGATCAGGTCCGGTCCATCGTCGCGAGTGAGCGTCAGATCGTGACGATCGAACGTCGCGGGATCAATCGGTTGTGAAAACACAACGGTCAGATTCTGCACCACGATGTTGCGCGGATTGGTGGTGACGGGCGGCAGGGCCACAATGCGCGGCGGCGAGGTGATCATGGTCCAGCTCCGGGTTTGCGTTCCCTGACCCAATTTGCCTCCGGCATCGGCGACGTTGGCGGCAGTCACAGAAAGCGCATAAGCTCCCTCTTCACCCGTCAGAGCCGCCAGTCCGGAAAGTGTAAAATGAATATTGTCTTCCGTGGTGAGTGTGAGGTCGGAAGTGATTAGATTCGGTCCACCGTCGCGGGTCATTTGCACGGCCTCCAGACCGAACGTGGCGGGGTTGATCGCCTTGGAAAACGTGATGACCAGCGTTTCAACCGGCTGATTGCGCGGGTCCGGAGTGACGGCAGAAATGCTTTCCACAACCGGGGCGGCGTCGCCCTTGGCCCAGGCGATGGCGGCGGTAACATCGCCCAGACTGTTGCCCCAGACATCAGCGACCGCGCTGCCAAAAATACGCAGGGAGTAATTGCCGTCTGCAGCCGTCAGCGGGGCGAGTCCAGTAATGTGATAAGTGGCGTTGGTGACGAGGACCACACTCACTCCGGAGGCCGGCGTGATGAGGTTCAGACCATCGTCCCGTGTAAGCATCAGGTCAGAGAAATCAAAGGTGGCCAGATCCATCGGCGCGGAGAAAACGATCGTGACCGCATCCACTGCTTCCGTTTGGTTGAATGGGCTCACCGGCCCGAACTGAACGATGGAGGGCGTGGCGGTGTTGGTTGAGCGATAGGTCAGGGTGTATTGTCCCGAACCCGCCCAGTCGAACAGATGCAACAAATTTTCCTTCACCGCGCCGGGGAGCGAGGACGGGAACGAGCGATCGGTGGTCCACGCGTTGTTGGTCAATTCCAGCACTTTGCCGTCCGAACGCACCACGCTGGCCAGCAAATAGCCCGGGCCGGGATCGGGCAACCGGTAATAATTCCAACCCGGTCCGGCCGCCGCCGTGAGCTGCACCTGCCAGTGCGCCGGACCGATGCTGCCGTTGCAGGTGCCGTTGGTGACGACGTTCACCGGCTCAATCGCGCCGGTATTATGATACAGCAGATCCGGCAGATGTTGCGCATCGGCATAATCATTCACCAGATAGTCCAAAATTCCGTCGTCCGCAGGCCGGTTGGCACGAACGGGATGGATCAACTCATGCGTCTCCACGCTGTTGATGAGTGACAAGTTGGTGTGTCCCAATCCGTCCACATGCTCGAACGTGGCCGCGAACGAAATGAACTTGCCTTGCAGCGTGGACAGCAATTGCCAGTTCACGCTCTTCGAAACGCCAGCGGGAACGTCGCCAAGCTTTGCCGTCAGCGAAGGGGAAACCGCATTGCTGCCCACACTCGTGCCAATGATGCGGAAGTCAATCAACAGGCCCTTTTCATTTTCGATGATTTGCGGTTGGGCCGAGGTGATTTCGAAATTCCTGGCGTCACCGGCGCCGATGTTCTTCACGATCAGACCCAGGGTGTAGGGTTCGGAAGGTTCGGTCACCGGAGTGAACGGATCGTCGCCATAGACGTCGCGCTGTTGGAAATAGACGAGATCCAACTTCGCCTCGGGATAAACCGTGATGGGTGCGGACAGCAACGGCACGATGACTTCCTGACCGGCATCCAGGTAGCGCAATGTGCCGCCGATCTGATAGGAATAGGGTTGGTCGGGTGCGGCGTCCGTGGTGGGAATGAAGGTATAAACCGCACGGCCAGTGGCTCCGCCCACGAGGACGCCGGAGCCATCCACCGCCGTCATCCCGGTCACGACCGGCCCTTCCGTCACAAACTTGTCCCCGGCCGATTGACCGGCCCCGTCGCGGAAATCCAGGGTGACCTGCACCCCGGTGATCTCCGTGCTGCCGCCATTATCAATTTCCAGGGTGCCGGCAAACGCGCTGCGCGTGAGGGTGACCTCTTGATTGATGCGCAACCGCACTTGGGCGCAGACGCCCGCACCGTTCTGGGCCTTGACCGGCGCCTCAATGCGCGGGGCGCTGCCGGAGTGGAAACCGGAATGCGTCACTGTGGCTGCGCTCATGGCTCCGGCTGGTGGCGCGGCGCCACGGCAATCAACCCCCTGAATAAGAATGGTGGTTATCACCGGATAGCCGCTGATGGTGTACGTGGCAGAAGGCGGAACCGGCAGCCACAGGTCACCTGGCGGAGTCGTCGTCCCCCCGCCACCAAAGCTGGGCAGGGAAATTTTATCCAAATGGGTGCAAATACACTCGATGATGCCGCTGGCGCCACTGGAGACCGCTCCGGCCACCGCTCCGGCTGCCCCACCGGAAACCGCTCCCAAAACCGCCCCGCAAGCCGTGGAAATGGCCGCCTTCTGGCAGGTGGATAATTTCGGCCCGGCACAGGAAATAAGCGTGTTGAGCGCGTTGCAGCCGACCGAGTACAGATTGGCCGAACCGATCAAGTCCTTGAATCCATCCAGGCACTCCTTGACGTCTTTGGCGGTGCAAATGATCGAAAGATCCAAATGCCGGCTCTGCCCCACCATTCGATTGCCGCAGGGATACGAGTAATTGGCCCGCAGGGGAAGCTTGGGCAGACAGGCGTTGATGTCCTCCAGCGTACAACCATCCCCATCCGCCGCGTGAACGATGCCCGGCGGGGCCGCCGCCAGGGCGCCGCCGGGCGCGGCCCGCATTTGCACGGTCACCGGAATCGTCACGGAACTCTTCGCCGGCAGCTTGCCGACGTGGCGTACCAGGGGCGTGATCAAATAGGTGGGGTCATTCGGAACTTCGATTTCCACATCATTGGCGGCAATCAACCCTTGATTGGTCAGTTTGATCTCAAACTGGGTGACTTCTCCCGCCGCCACCAACACCATGACCTGCGGCTCTTCGATCACCACGTTGGGCACCGGCACTTCGGTTTCGAACACGGATTCCAATACAATCCGGTAATGGTCCTGCATTTCGGTCGGCACGACGGACCACTGATACGTCACCAGTTGACGTGGCAGGAAAGCCTCCAGCACGTTGGTGATGCCGGCGGTCACCATGACCGATCCGCGAAATTGATTGTGTTTTTCCGCGGTCACATCCACGGTGTAACTGCCTTCGGTCAGGGCGCCAAATTGCGCCGTGCCGGTCGGGCCGGAATTGGTTTGGGCAAGGATACTGCCGGTGAACGGATCGCGCACCACGACGAGCGCGTTGGTGACCTTGGGTTCGCCCGCGACGTAGTAGGTGTAATCGTCGGTCACGTTCACCACGAGGTCTCCGCTGCCGGAGGAGACGGCGCGAAATTGATACGGAACGCGCACGCCGACGTTTTCGTTGGCGACCGCAATGTTGCCGTTGTACTGCCCCAGCGTTAGATCTGCCGCCGGATTCAACAACAAAGTCACCACGGCATTGCTGCCGGCGGGAATGGACGGAATATTCGCCGTCGAACCAAGGCTGAGCCACGGCAGATCGGGAAGCTGCACAGTCAGATCGCCGCTCGCCGAGCCGCCGGTATTGGCAATGGTGAAGGCCACCACCGTTTGTTCGCCGCGCACCATGCCGCGTTCCAAATGGGCGGGAGTCGCCGCCAGTTGTGCAAACGTCGGAACAATTTTGACATACAGCGGCAACGCCAACGCAGCCCCTTCCGCCGAAGTGAACGTGACCGCAAAATTCGCCTGGGCCGCCTGGGTCAATGGCGAGTTTAAGGTGTAGTCCACGGTCATCACCGCATAGGGGGACAACACGCGGTTGGTGAACGTGAATTGCACGCTGAGATTGGTGCCCAGATCGGGCGGCGTGACTGTCAGATCCGTGAGGGTGTAACCCGTCCGGTTCGTCAGCAACACCGAACCGGTCACGGGCGTGTTGGGCAGGAGCTGTGGTGAAAGGCTGCCGGGCAGGGCCGCCATTCCCAACAGCGCAAATGAAGCCTGCGTGGTCAGGTTCGTGACGTTCGGATGATCGGCCGAGGCGGTATAATAGCCCACTTCGTTGGCCAGTGGTTGAAAGGTGTAGGTGAAATTGCCCGAGGCATCCGAGGTTGCTTGAAACGTGCGGCGCGTGTCGTTTACCAGCACGCGGATGGCCGCAACGCGGTTTGGCACAGGCGCGTGGTTGGTGGAATTGAACGTGCGCCCGTGAAAGACAATGGGTGTGCCCGCACCCGCCATGAGCGGGCTGACGTCCAGCAATTCGGCGCGGTACGCGGGATTCACCAGCAGCGGCGCGGCGGCGGCCACCGTATTGTTCACCGTCTTGAGTTCGGTCACGGACCGGTTGCCGTTGGCTTCAATCAGCAGCCAGAAATTACCCGGCAGGGCGGGCAGATAAAACGAGGCCGTGTTGGTGTAGCTTTCGCCCACGGCCAGCGCCTGCAGGTTGGGTTTGGCGGCCACCAACATTTGTCCCCCACCCACGGTATCGGAGGCGAGATACACATAGTCGAACCAGGCCGGATTGGTCGTGCTGCCCAGACCGTGATTGGTGACCCGCCAACTGACGGAAACTTGCTGCTCAGTAAAGGCTTCGGTCGGCGCGCTGATCACCCCCGGCACCAGGTCTGGTAAATAAATATCGGAAACAGTCAACGCCCGGGCTGCCGAATTGTAACCGGCGGCGGCGGCGGTGATCACGACCTCACGGTTGCCGGTTTGTTGCGCGTCGAGGATCCCGGTGATCGGAAAATTGGTGAAGGTTTGGTTGACGGCCAGTTCCACCGCCGGCGGATGGGTCACCACGCCGGTTGGACTTGAGGCCAGCGTGACGAGCAGGGCGTTCGTCGGCGCCGTGTTGCGTATCAACGTGGCCAGCGTGTTGCTGCCCTTGGAAATCACGGTTTCCGCCAGTTCCAGCCGCAGGCTTGGCCCGTTGGTATCCAGCACCTGAACCGTGACCTGCGCCGCGCCGGCGGTTTCCGGCGCATTGGCCAGGTTCAGCGGATGGGCCGTGATTACCGCCGCCTGGTTGCCGGTGACCAATCCATCCGTACCGACGCCGACGTTGAAGGAAACGGAAGTTGCGTTGGCGGGGATCGTCACCATGTTCGGCACCGTAACCAGCTCGCTGCCCGTGCGGGTCAATTGCACTTTCTGCGCCTTGGGCGTCATTACGTCACGCGACACGGTGCCTACCGTGGCGATCGTTCCGTCGCCTTCGGACACCACGGAATCCGCCAGCGTCAAAGCGAGCGTCACCACGTCCGCGTTCAACACCTCCATGCCCGCAGAAACCGGCGCGTAACCGGCAGCAACCGCCGTGATTCGCACCCGGCGCGCGGCCGTCAATTCGCCATCGGGCACCGGGGTCAACTGGAACGCCGCCGAACCATTGCCTGCGGGAATCGTCACGGTTTCCGGCGCGAGCAAAGCGTCCGGACGATCACTGGTGATGCTCACCACCAAGGCGCTGTCGAGGTGTGCGTTGCGGGTAATCAAGGCTGAAACCGCATCCACGCCGGCATCTTCCGGGATCTGGTTGACGCTCAGATTCAATGTCAGCAACGGCGGATCGTCGTCAGTGATGGTCAGCGGCGCATTTACGGTCGGATAGCCACTGGCGCTGGCCGTCACCACCCCGGAGGCGGTGTCCCCCGGGATGAGGTTGTCCACCACCCCCAGATGAAAATTAGTGGCGCTCTGTCCGGCCGGGAGGATCACCGTGGCGGGCATCAGCAGATTGGTCAACGAAGCACTCAGGTCAACGGCGAGCGCGCTGGCAAGGTCTCCATTGCGCCACAATGTGGCCAGCACCGCCTGACTGCCGGCGGATTCCAGCACGTTGGTCGGCGACAACGTCAGTTGCAAGGTCGAGGCCAGATGCAGCGGCGCTTCCGCCAGCGTGCTGTTGTTGGTCGGATTCAATTCATAAAAACTCGCGGCGACATTGCCTTTCACGATCAGCCATTGGTCCCCCGTGACAAACGGCGGCAAGGTCAACGTCTGCGTCAACACCAGGGAGGCGCCGGCATCCAAGACGTTGGTGACGCTGCGCGTGGCGAGCCATTGCCCGCCGCCCAGAGCGTTGGCGGGACTGAGAAAGACCTGATCAAACCAGGCGTTGGTAATCGGGGCGTTCCCTTGATTGACATCGGTCCACACCACTTCAATCGCCTGGCCGGCATTGGCCGCCAGGGGGGCGGTGAGGTTGGTGATGATCAAATCCGGGTAAGGCGACAGTGCGGCATTGATCGCAACGGAGTTGGTGTTGTTCAGTTCACCGGTGCCGCCGGCGTTGTATTCGTAAACTTGTTGCCCCGCATCAGTCATCACGGTGATCAGGAACTCGCCCGCGCCGGACGAACCATCCGGCAGGGTGAAGCTAAACGCGCGCGGGGCGGCGCTGCCGGCGGCAATCGGTCCGGCCAGAGCCGGGTCGTACGGCAACAACGTGTTCACCAGCACTTGTCCGTGGGTGACGTTTACCACCGAAATCCGATCCGCAAAAAGATTCGTCACGCCGACAGTGCCCGAGTTCTGATCCTGCCAGACCAGATGCACGGCCTCACCCGATTGGAGGGGCGCGTTGGTGACCGCCAGCCCGGTCACTTGCAGGTCGGCATATCCGGCCAGCACGCTGGCGGCGGTGATGCTCGCGCGGTTGTTGCTTTCCGCCGTGCCCTCCAGATTGAATTCGTATTGATGGTTGTACGCATCCACCACCACGAGGATCTCCAGTTCGCCCACGCCGTCCGGCCCGTTGGGCAGGGTGAGATTCACCGACCGCTCCTGCGCCGCGCCCGCCCCGATGTGGCCGCTGACCGCCGGGTTGTAATACAGATAAGTGTTCAACAGTTGCGCGCCCGTGGTCCGGTTGGAAACGACGACTTGATCATACCAATAATTGTAGGTCGCCACGGGGCCGGCGTTCGTGTCCGCCCAGGCAATCGTGATGCCGCCGCCGGATTGCAGCACGCCGGTTGCGGTCAGATTCGTGACCAGCAAATCCGGCGCGGCCAGCGTCGTAAAGGTGGCATCCGCCGCCACGGTCGTGTTGCCCGCCGCGTCCGCCGAACGCACCCGATAATGATACGTCGTCAGCGCGGTCAGGTTGTTCAACGTGACCGCGTGATTCGTCACGGCAGCCGGGCCATAAGCCGTCGCACCGTACGCCGTCGTCAAACCATAATCCACGATCGTGCTCGCCGGTTCGCTGCTGTCCCATGAAATCAACGCGGACGTGATGGCCGGCGTCGCACGGACCTCCGTGAGCGTCGGATAAATCGTATCCACCGCAAACGTATAAGCGTTGGTGGGCAGCAACGTGCCGCCGTTGGTGTCGCTGGCGTTGGCCACATAAACCAGATTTGTGCCGTCCATGCCGTTGGTGAAGACCAACGCGGGCGTCGTGTAGGAATCATTCGCCCGCCAGTAACTGCTCCACGCGCCATTGCCGGCAACCGCCGGCGCAATGCCCGCGGCCACAAGGTTCGTGAGCGTCACCACGGGCACAACGTTGGTGTCCATCGTCCGATCAAACCGGAACGTGAGTGTAAAATTGCTGTTTGTTGACACCACGCCGGGCTGGCTGGGGGTCACCGCGATGATGACCGGATTGGTCCGCAGCCCGGCATAAACCGCGACGTAATGCAGGTTGGTCGGGTCGAGCGTGGAGAAGGTTTTATTGAACGTGTGGCTCGTGCTCACGGTGACATTGGTAAGCGTGAAACGCTGGAAGAAATAATTCGATGCGCCCAACAACACCACCGGCGGCGCGCTCAATGTTGCGGTTTCACCGTTGGTGTACGTGCCCGCGCCGGAAGGGCTTGCCAGGTCCTCCGGAAAAGTGGCCAGCGTGACGACGTGAGTCACGCGCGCCTCGCCGTAATTCGCCACAAAATGGCGGTTCGTATCGGCCACAAACGTCAGCACATTGGAAGTGCCGACACTGACGCCGGACTCCGTCCAGTTGGTGAAGTAATAACCATCGCTGGCGACGGCAGTCAGCGTGTTGGTCGTCCCGGCGTAGTAATTACCCGCGCCGGTCACCGTGCCGGCGCCCGGTGGATTGACCGCCGCCGTGATGGAGTAGAACGCGCCCGAGTACGGCGCGAGCACAAAGTTTGCCGTGCCGTTCGCATCGTTCAGCACCACGTCCTGCGCCGCCGGATCATCATAGCCTCGCGCCACCGCGCCCTGCACGCCCACCCGCCACAAACCATTGGTGACGCCGAGACGGTAATGGCCGCCGCCATCGGTAACGGTGCTGACATAATACTGATTCGTGCCGCTCGAATTGAACGCATACACAATCAGATTGCCCACGGGCTGGGCATTGAAATCCGTGACGCTGCCGGTGATCTGCACCGTGCCGGCGGACGCTTCGAGCGCCGTCAACGTCACCACCGTCGGCGCGTAACTGAGTTGCCAGGCGATGCCCGGGAACGACCCCAGCGCGATTTGCTGGAAGAAATTGGTGCGCTGCCCGGCGGTCAGCAGATTGAAGCGGTCGCCTGCCGCCGGCACATAACCGTTGCGCGCCGCCACTTCCAACGTGCCGTTCAAGCCCACCGTCCCGACCATTTCGACCTGCCCAAATACATTCGTCGCATCCAGGCCGAACAGCAATCTGCCGTCATGCGACGTAAACGAGTTGGCGTTGCTGAACTGGAATTTGCCCGTCGCCACGTTGACCGTGCCATAATTGTGGAACGTGGCATTGAGCGGCGACACACCCGCGCCTCCGGTTTTGGCGATCGTGCCGTAATTATGAATGATGCCCCCGTCGTAATACCCGTTGACCGATGGGTCTCCGGTGATGTTGATCACTCCGCCTGTCAGGTTTGATAATGTCCCAGGATCCCCCGCCCCCCAACCGCTCGTTCCCAGGGTGAGGGGGCCCGACCATTCCAACGTCCCGGCATTGTTCAGCACCCCGCCCACCAGATACTTCCCATAGTTCCCGCTGATGCTCCCCCCGCCGCAGGTCAGCACCGTGCGCAACCACCCGCCCGTCCACGTAAAGTTCGCCGTCGTCACCACGTTCGTCCCGCCCAACGTCCCACCCCCGCCCAACGCCACCGCCGGCACGTTCACTTCGCTCACTCCCGCATTGTTGAAATACACGTTGCCACCAGTGATGTTGTTCGTCCCCGTCAAGTGGTAATCCCCGTTGAAGTTCACCGTCCCTCCGCTCACCCACAAATTCCCCGCCCCTGACACCGTCGAACCCGCCGCCAGCGTGAAAGTCCCGCCGTCAAACCGTAACGTGCAGTCGGCAGCCATCGTCATGCTGCCCGAGCTGCTGCCCCCCCAGTTAAAACTCAAAGTTCCCGAGCTGACGTTGAGGTTGCCACGGTTATGGAGCTGGCCATGATTGAAAGTCATGGTGCCGACCCCACCGGTCTTATTGATCACGCCGTCATTGTAAATTATTCCGCCGTCGTAGTAGCTGCTGGCGGAAAAGTCGCTCGTGAGGTTGATCACTCCGCCTGCCAGGTTTGATAATGTCCCAGGATCCCCCGTCCCCCAACCGCTGGTTCCCAGGGTGAGGGAGCCCGACCATTCCAACGTCCCGGCATTGTTCAGCACCCCGCCCACCAGATACTTCCCATAGTTCCCGCTGATGCTCCCCCCGCCGCACTGCACGATTCCCCGCAACCACCCCCCCGTCCAGGTTAACGTTGCGGCGGTTAGCACGCCGGTGGTGACATTAATGGTGCCACTGCCGCTGAATTGTAATTCGGCCACCGCGACATCATTGGTTACCGTAACCGTTACACCACGATTAAACACCGCCACGTCCAGCGGGCCGGGGACTTGATTGGGACTCCAATTGCCTGCTTCGTGCCAGACGCCGCTCGCATTGTTGGTCCAGGTAAGTGTAGCGGCGTGGATTCGAGTTGGGACTGAAGTGAACCAGACCACCAGAGTCGCCAGTAACACAACGGTTCTTGATTTCATAAGAATTCGACGAGTGGGATAAATTTGATCGTGGAGTCGCCGGAGACCAGGACAGGTTTGAAAATGGAATGGCCTTTTGATATGCCAACCCTACCGTGCTTCCTCCGGCTTAGTTGAGTCATTTGTAACGGTCCATGCTGATAAGTTGCCACCCGGTTGACAAGTGGTTTTGATTGCACTTCCGGTTTCCGGCGCGTCCGTGATGGGGTGCGCACGGGCTGCCGACATCTGAATGTTTCATCGGGCACGCCTGGCGGCAGGAAGGCGGGCGGATTTGGGGCCTGGCGCTCCGGACAGGGAGCGCAACATGAGCATGGAATCCACGTAACGCTTGTTGACCTGGCGCAGCCGCCCCACGAGAATTTGGGCGAGCGCATGCAGAAACGGCCCGGCCAGCGCCGGTGCTTCCCGCCGCAGTTTGGCGAAGGCGGTTTTGGAAATCTTCAACAGCGTGGTGTGCTCATTCGCGAGCACATCCGCCGAGCGCGGGCCCTCGTCCAGCAGTGAAATTTCACCGAAAAAATCCCCCGCCTTCAGGGTGGCGACGATCGTTTCGGTGCCCTGCCGCAGCCAGCGCACACGCACTTCCCCCTCGAGGATGAGAAACATGCCGTCGCCGGGCTGGCCTTCCCGGACGGCGAACGCCGACGGTTCAAGCACCACCATTTCCATGTACTGCAGGAACGCGTGCAATTGGTCCTCATTCAAATCGGCAAAGACCTTGATGCGCAGCAGGGCGCCGGAGGTCACCCCGGCCTGCAGGACATCGAGCAGGTGGCCCGGCTGGTAGCGGGTTGAATCAAAGAGCTGTTTGAGTTCGTCCATCTGCCCCGCCTTGCCCCAGGTCTTGCGCCGTTCACAGAATATCCAGTGGTTCGGGCCGATGCGTTGTTCGCGCACCCACCTGGCCAGTTCGGAAAGGTCGATGGGTCCATAGCAGATCATTTCCGGTCCCCACACCCGGTAACTGGCGGTAATGAGTTTGGTGTTCATGGCGTCGGTCTTCGCGGCGGCGACGGGCACGTCGGAGCAGCGCGCAATTCTTGATGGGTTGTATATGTCAGGTTTGGAAGCGGATGGCAAGACTGGGTGCGGCTCTGGAGGTCGCGTGCTTTGCGCTTGCGGGCCGGCGTCCCGGCTGGCTAGGATGCCGGCCTACCTATGGCGGCCATTGGGCGATTTCAAAAAGACGGCGATATTTTTTTTGCCAAGATCGTGGATGGCGAGCTTTTCCGTTTGCGGGGCGATGTTTTCGGTGCGCCGACCTTCGACCGGAAACCGTTTCCCCGAAAGGGGGTCCGCACGCTGGTGCCGGTTGCTCCTTCGAAAATCGTCGCGATCGGATTGAATTACGCCGACCACGCGCGGGAACTGAATCAGCCGATGCCCAAGGAACCACTGCTTTGGTTGAAAGCGCCGACCTCGGTGCTGGCCGATGGCGGGAAGATCGAGATCCCGCATCCGGAACACCGGACTGATTTCGAGGCGGAACTGGCCGTGGTGATCGGGCGCAAAGTGCGCGGGGTCCCCGCCGCGTCGGCGCCGCGATACATTCTCGGGTTCACCGCTGCACAAGACGTGACCGACCGCACCATTCAAGCGGGGGAAAGCCAGTGGTGCCGTGCCAAATCGTTCGACACCTTCACCCCGCTCGGGCCGTACATCGAAACGAAAGTCAATCCGCAGGACCTGAGCGTCCAGCTCTATCAAAACGGTCAACTGCGACAGAACTCCCACACCCGGCAGATGGTCTTCAATTGTTTTGAGCTGGTGAGCTTTGTTTCCGCCCAGATGACGCTGCTGCCCGGTGACGTGATTTTGACGGGCACCCCGGCCGGCGTGGGGCCGATCCAATCCGGGGACCGTCTGGAGGTGCGCATTTCGGGGCTGACCTCCCTGATCAATCTTGTCAAGTAAGCGTCGGCGTCGAAAAGACTTCGTTCCGCGTCCGGCTTTGGTTTAAGCTGCGCGCCGCATGAAGTGGACTGAAACCTTGATTCCGACCCTGCGGGAAGCACCGTCGGACGCGGAAATCCTCTCCCATAAGCTGCTGTTACGCGCCGGACTCATCCGCAAGCTGGCGGGCGGCGTTTATACCTTTCTGCCGTTGGGATTGCGGGTCTTGCGGAAGGTGGAACAGATCATCCGCGAGGAGATGGATCGCGCCGGCGCGATCGAGGTGCTCATGCCGGCATTGCAGCCGCGCGAGATTTGGGAGCAAACCGGACGGGCGGAGACGGCCAAAGGGGTGCTGTTCAAGGTCCGCGATGGAGCGGATCGGGAGTGGTTTCTCAGTCCGACCGCCGAGGAAGTCATCACCACCCTCGCCGCGCACGAGATCAGTTCCTACCGCCAGCTGCCCAGGAATTTCTATCAGATCAGCACGAAGTTCCGCGATGAAATCCGTCCCCGGTTCGGCCTCATGCGGGCCAAGGAGTTCATCATGAAGGACGCGTATTCCTTCGATGTCTCCGATGCGGCGGCGATGGCGAGTTATCAGAAGATGTATGCGGCCTACCACCGGATTTTTGACCGGTGCGGCCTGCAGAATTTCCCGGTGGAGGCCGATTCGGGAGTGATCGGCGGCAGCCATTCCCACGAGTTTATGGTGCCGGCGGATACGGGTGAAAACGAAGTGGTGTTTTGCGAAGCCTGCGGTTATGCGGCCAACCGCGAGAAAGCCACGAGCGGGGTGCCGGGCACCGCCGCGCGCGAGCCCGGGGGCGCGCCGGAACAGTTTGCGACGCCCGGCGTGGTCACGATTGAAGCGTTGTCCCGCGAGCCGTACGGCGTGGCCGCCCACCGTCAGATCAAAACCCTGGTCTACCTGGTGGAGGACAGCCCGGTGCTGGTTTTGATCCGTGGGGACGATCAACTGAACGAAACCAAGTTCAGCGCGCGGACGGGCGGCCTGACGTTCCGGCCGGCGACCCCGGAGGAATGTGTGGAGATTTTGGGGGCCCGGCCCGGTTCGCTGGGCGCGGTCAGACGCGTGCCGGCGGAGGTCCGGGTGCTGGCGGATGAGCGTCTGCGGGGCGCGAATGACATGACCACCGGCGCGAACGAGGATGGATTTCATCTGCGGCACGTGGCCATGGACCGGGACGTGCGCGTGTCCGATTGGTTCGATTTGCGGACGGTGGCCGCCGGTGAACCCTGCGTCAAGTGCGGACAACCTCTCAACATCCGGCGCGCGATTGAAGTGGGTCACGTTTTCAAACTGGGCACGAAATACAGCGAGAAGCTGGGCGCCAGCTACCTGGACGAATCGGGCGCGCGGCGGCCGTGCGTCATGGGCTGTTATGGCATCGGCGTCACCCGCACCTTGCAGGCCATCATCGAGCAGGGCAATGACAAGGACGGCATCATCTGGCCGCTTTCGGTGGCGCCCTATCAGGTTTGTCTCACGCCGTTGCAGGTGGCCGCCGGACATCCGGTCATGGAGCTGGCCGAAACGTTGTATCGGGAATTAACCGCGCGAGGCGTTGAAGTCCTCCTGGACGACCGGGATGAACGTCCGGGCGTGAAGTTCAAGGATGCGGATTTGGTGGGATTCCCCATCCGCGTGGCCATTGGCGAGAAATCCCTGGCCCGGGGGCAGGTGGAGATCAAGCCGCGCCGCGGCGCGCTGCTGGCCGTGGATTGCGCGGCGGCAGTGAGCGGGATTATGGCGCAGCTCCAGCCGCCCGGATGAGCCTTACGCGGCGGCCACCGGGGCGGGCCGCAAACGGGACGGGTCGTTGGGCGCGGCGTCGAGGGCCTCGCGCACGGCCCGCGCCAGGGTGGTGCGGGTGTAGGGTTTTTGCAGGAAGCGCGCGCTGTTGGTGCGCGTCAGAAAATCCGTGTTGATGTCGTTGGCGGTATACCCGCTGGCAAAGATCACCCGCAGTTGTGGATGTTGCGCGATCAAGCGGCCGGCCAGCTCGGTGCCCGTGAGGCCGCCGGGCATGACCATGTCGGTAAAGAGCAGGTCAATTCCCGGTTTGTGGCGCTCCCAGAGCTGCAGGGCTTCCTGGCCATTGCTGGCAAGCAACACTTGATAGCCGTATTCCTCCAGGATCAGTTGCGCCATCTCCTGCAGCACGGGTTCATCTTCCACGACCAGCAGCGTTTCTTCGCCTCCGCGGATCGGAGTGTTGAGCACCAGGTTTTCCGTGGAACTCTTGATCGTCTCCTGGGTCGCGGGCAGATACACCTTGAAGGTGGTGCCGTGGTTGGGCTGGCTGGTCACCTCGATCCAGCCGCTGTGTTGCTTGACAATTCCGTAAACCGTCGCCAGTCCCAGCCCCGTACCCTTGCCAACT
>WBZR01000395.1_pt4 | contig 19898 bp, 15 predicted proteins | sample 5204231 | NCBI WGS metagenome assembly WBZR01 (sample SAMN12412403, study PRJNA552823) | activated sludge metagenome | isolation source: activated sludge from anammox sidestream of wastewater treatment plant... | place: USA: Virginia | collected 2017-08 | reverse complement strand
ACATGCTTGGAAGTGTCAAAGGCTACAAACTTAGTAATAGTCGTGCGGTTGTCGTGCTGTTTATTCTCGCCCTGGGCATACATGTCGTAGCCATAGAGTAGACCCGCCTGCGGGTTATTCGCGACAAAAATGGGTAGACATTGGCCCGGAAGAGTCTCACGACTGGCCATATAGATGGGTTGCAACCCCGCGACTGCCGTTCCCTTTTTAGGCGTGGCATGCCGGTTAAACCAAGTATGCCCTCCGCGGTGTTTGCGGTCGCCGGCATTAGCCACTGCACGGGGATATCGCATGCGATCCACCGGCTGTTGCGATGCCTTCCACCACCCAATACCCTCGTCCAAATCGGCGCCAAGTTTCTGCCCGTTATCAGGAAGCGCCACCTTATTACCTTGTTCATCGATCAGGCCGATTACCTTGACGGAGCAGGCCCCCAAGCCGAGCGGTTTGCCCCCACCCAGCCGCCAGGACACGCTGCACGCCCGCAGAAGGATTGCCATCTCGCGGGGCGACAAGGAGCGCAGAGCAAGGCGCAAGGTGCCTTTGCTGGCCGCTGGCAGCAGCTCAACTGTCTTACTCACTTTGCTTGTGCTGGCATTCTGCAATTGTCCCGATTCATCATACACGCCTTGCGTGGTGAAAAGGTGCGCATCAGTCTCTTTGGTGGTGCGATAGACCTTGTAGCCGCGCACATCACATTGCCTGGCGTCCTCCGTGGGGTCATCGGTATCGCGATAAAAGGCCATGCACCCAGGATGGGGCTGCGCCAACGGAGCAAGATCCACATTTCGAATCAGCCTGACTTTGGCGTTGGGGAAAACAAGATTTTCCGGCCGGATGCGCGAGGCAAATGTGGGAACCGACTTGTCCGGTTTGGGTGAAACCTGACCGAACAGACCTGTTACTTCATCAACCTTACCATCAGTGGCCATGTAATCCGGCCACATGTAGTCAGGAACGCGACTTCGCAGGGATTGACCCTTGCGCCCCCAGCGCGCCCACTGAATGCTGACGATGTCACCACTGGAAGAAGGCATCTGGCAGTCTCCCCGCAGTTCCAGCCAGACAAGATCTCCTTTGCGCAGCTCCGCACGATCCGCGAGCCGGTGCCGGCCGGTGTAGTCGCACCAGAGTTGGGAAGGTATCTCCATCTCAACGAGGGTGGAGAGGTTGATGGCGCCTTCTGATTTATCTTTAGTGCCGCGAATCGGCGGCCCCGAGAGTTTGACGCGCCAGTTCATCCCATTATCAGGCTGATACGCAAACCGCGTCGGCTTGGAAGGATTGTCAATGTACAGTTCGCATTTGCCCTTGCGGGCCACTTTCTCCACTCCGGAAAACCCTTTGAGCCCTTGCAGCACAGACAGTGAAACGGTGCGCGTGTCGCCCACAGCGATGACGCCATTTTCAAATCGATTGCCCGGCTTTTTCACGATACCAAGTGAAGCCCAGATCTTATTGTCCATGTTTTTTGAATGGGCAATTGCCATTGATACATCTCGCCCCTGGCACAGGTGCAGATCCTCATCCATGTACCCCAGCGTGCCGCCGGTGATAATGGTCATGAGTGTGCGCAAGCTGCCGCGCACACCACTGGCTGGGACGATCACATCCTCGCCGATGGTCAGAGCGCGATAGCTCTTATGTGAATCTTTATCCCCCGCGTAGGCGTCCGCCTCACACGTCAACAGAGGGCTTGTTGTCGTTATTTCAAGCTCCAGAATGCCGGTAAACCGGTCAGATTGCACCTCATCCGCGCTCAGCAGGCTGGGTTTGTCGCGCGGGGGTGCCTCGTCAGGAAAGGGAATAAATGTATATGGATTATGGAAGGCACTGGCGCTCGTCAGATATTTTTTATAGAGCATTTCTTGCTTGCTTTTGTCCATTTCAATCTCCTTTGATCTGCTGGATGGGTAAGGTGAAGTGTTCCGCGCCAGCGCCCATGGCCTTGAAGGTTTTAACTTCAAGCCGTCCCGCCGCTTTGCTGGAGCCGATACGAATAAGACCCAGGTGGATGGCTGTGATGGTCTGCGCCAGCCAGCGGATTTCGGAATCCTGGGCAGCCACTATTTTGATATGGACAGGAAACTGCGCCGGGTACGTTATGACCTCATTCTGGAACAGCATCCCCTCAGCCGCCCCGCCGGTAATCCGGTCTATGGCCACATGGGCCCGGTTCTGCTTATGCGCATTTTTAAGAGGTAAATAGGCATCCTCAATGTGAATCCGACCCCTGGCCGCCAGGGAACCAAAGAGACCGGCTACTGGATCGGCATCATGCCGGGTCTTCAACGCTTGGGCCCGACCCTTATCTTTGAAGGTTGTATACAAGCCATTGACTAAATCGCCGTTGAGCGTGGCGCCCGCTTCGATTGCGGCGGTATAGTTCTTTGCGCTGTCGCTCACCTGCTTTCCTTCTTTGACAGCCAGTCGATTCATCCAGGCGCGCATGACTCCGCGCAGGCTGGAACCAGGCAGAACCACGTGCTCAACGCCATCGGCATGGCTGGTGGTAAGGATGAGCATCTTATCAGTCTTTTCACCCGAAGCGATCAGAATGTCCTGCCCGCGCGGGATCTGGAATGTGATATCCAGATGGAAGCTATTGTCGGAAGCAGATTCCGTGACCACAGTCGCAGCGCCGTTGGTTTCCAGCTTGGAGTTTGCCCGCCAGCTCCGATGCAGATCCAGATAGGCTGCGTGTTCATCCACATCGCGAAGATCAAACTTCCAGAGGTGGATGTCGCCGATACACTGTGCCCGACCAGCCCCACGAGCGGACTTGCCGCCGAAGACAAGATCGCCCGCCAGACAGTTGGCGATTTTTTGCATGGCGCGGTCCAACTGATCTTCATCGTCATCGCGCAACCATAGGATGATATCGGTTGTGGACCCGGGTGGCAGGCGGGGAATGTCAAAAAGCGAGCCATCCAAGGCTGTGCCGGTGTGGCGGTTGATCTGGTTGTGTGTCCGCATCACCTGAGAGGACTTACCCAAGTCAATAAGGCAATCCGCCACTTGTAATCGGCTGGGCGTCAACATCGAATCATCATCACCAAGATCCGCACCAAAGAGCCAGCGAACCTGTTCCTCAGTTACATCGCAGTTGGCGTAGGTGCTGCGCAAAACACCCGCGACGGCTGTGCCGCGCAACACCGGACGACCACATCCATCACGCGCAAGAATCGCCGAATGACCATCGGTTCCATCGCCTGGGGTCAAACCGGCGGGAAATTTTATTTTCGCCTGCAGACAGTATGCGTACATGATTAATGCCTCTCTCTGTGTTTCTGGTCACGGGCGACGGCCAAGTTGTAAAGAATCTCCAGCGAAATCCGCGCTGTTTGGTCGTTTTTTCCGATCCATTTACGAAACTTGTCAATCACTTCATCACCCCAACGCTCAAACAGTGAACCACGCTGACCTTGTCGGTCGAGAAAATCCAAAGCGTTCTTCCTGCCATTCGGCCCATTGAGACGATCGATGACAGCTGAAAGCGCACTGGCGGAAATATGTGTCTTAAACTCAAAGGCACGCGAAATGGCGGATCGACGCGAATCAGAAGTGCCCAGCACAGCCGACGAACCTGATCGCTGACGCAAAGATCGCGCCTTGCCGGGGTGAAGATAGACACAGCCAAAGCCGCGATCGGCCCCACCACCTATGCCCGCAAGCATCGCCTCGCGTAAAGTCTTGTCTTGTGGCGGGTTACGATCTTTGAGCCGGAACACTGCGCCAGGCAATACAACTCGCGCAGCAGGTACTCTGCCGGAACCTGCTGCATGACTTTTGCCATGACGGTTCCAACCGAATTGAATTCCACTGGTGGCCCATTGAACCTCCACTTCTCCCAAGCCGAACTGGCTGGCCCATTTTTGAACCACTCGATGAAACTCGACGGCCAAAGGCTCCTCGGTTGGAACATCAGGCAGCAGCACCGGTGACTGCGTAATGAAGGCAACAGGAATACCCTCTTTATGGTTAAAATAGTCGTTCTTTGCGGGTGCCATCGCCAGTGTCCCCATGCCGCGCACGGTACGCGACTTGCCGAACGAGACTGCGTTGGATTGCCTCAATGCAGCCTCGAGCAATGTTAAATATTTGCCGGGAATGGCGAGAAGACCTCGATAAATCATCGGTGCCATCGCCACTACGGAATAGAGATTGCGTCCGCCTTTGGTCACGGCATCACTGTGCACACCATGCGTAGTGAACACACGCGGCATTTCTCTGGAACGCCAAAGCTCTACTTTGTCAGGTGTTTGAAGCAGAACACCATCGGACGCCTTCATTGGTTGATCTGTGGGCCGGGCGGCCAGATCAACTGACGCATCCGCGAACTGACTCGCTTGCTGAACCGGATCAGTTGATACATGCTTGGCCGCGCGATGGGTTAAACAGACGCGAACAGGGTTACCCAATGGATCCTGTTGATCTGCAAGGCCGCACGGCAAAAGAGGCCAGGTGCGAAAAGAGGCATCTGTGAAGCAACTCGTGGCCGCCTGCGGGTTCACACGATTGATCAGCGTCAGCAGCGCACCACGCACAGAACTGGCCGGAATTGCGAATCCTGACTCAAGTACGTTGGATACTTCGGGTGTATCAGGGCTTAGCAGGCCAGAGCGAGCAGTAAATGTGACATCCAGCCATTTCAACTCAGAATCCTCTGGCACCGCCATGCTGGTCACCGCCGTCGCACTCAGCGCCTGGCGTGCCAGCTGTTTAAGCAAAGCACCAGGCTGCACATCGGGTTGGTTTTTAAGCTCAACACGACACAAACCAGCGCCGCGATTGCGAGAGCCACCCACCGCCTCAAGAGATAACAGCGCCAACTGCAACAAGCACTCATCCTGCGCATCCAGCGGGCCAGTAATGGAACCGCTGAAACAGGCTCCCGCACAAATTGCTTGCGTCGTACGCAAAGAACCTGGCACCGCCGTCCCCGTCCTGCGATCAATGGCGGTGCGTGTGATCAGACGTACGGAAGATTGCGGCGAAGTGTCTCTGCCAGCCTCCGCACTGTCCTCCACGATTGCTGCATCGCTAAACATGGCCGCACCGCTGCATCCGGTATCATCGACCAACGGCGCATCGGCCAAAGGTCTGTATCCGGCCGTTCCCAATACTCGTGCCAGCATCTGCTGCATTGCCCCGGCATCGGGCAGTGAGCTGATGATGTCGGTCAATCTCTGACGCAGTAATCCTTTAATGTGGCTGGAACGAATTACGGGCTTGCCCTTGGAATCGTGGGTCACATAGTTATCCACTATCCCCGCGCCCAATCCTGAACCCACTTGCGCATCGGAAAGCAACGTCAATGTGTAGTTAATCATTTCATATCTCCCGAGGAATGGCGTTCCTGTTCCTGCAGCAACTCCAGCGCATCAATGATGTTCGTGGTAATATAATCACCATCACGCTGCCATACGGTATTGTGCTTCTGCCCTTTCGCGACGTCTTTGAATTCATCCGGATCAAGAATCAATTCCTGCGCCAGCTTGTCATAGTTCTTGTGCAGGCGAACCAGCCAGGCGCATCTTTCATACAACGGGTTTCTCAGGTTCTCTACGATTTCATGCCGTATTGAGTTAGGGCAAGAGCGGAGACTTTTAGCTCTCTGCTCCAAAGCGTCTACGTCTTTCAATAAATACGGCCGGCAGGTCAGTCGCATACGCGACTTTTGCTCCTCCATCCCTAAATCCTTATCAATAAACACGGACTCGCGCTGACGGCGTGCGGCCGGGCTATCCAAGGCACCTTCTGTCACGCTTTCCCAGTCGATCGCCGGCAACGACAAACGATTCCGATGCCCTTTGGCCTTGGCACTGGCCAAAAGCGCATCGGCATACTGGATGCCAGAGGCCAGCGGAAAGGAAATACCCACATACAAGATGCCGGCACTGATCGTTAGCTCACCCTCGGTACCGATCCAACAATCCGAATATGTTTTGGACAGTTCGTTAAACTGCTGCATGATGATCTTGGCCAGCTCAAAAGCGTAAGCCGCATGCACGATCATCTGCACATCGTCACCCCCGACGATCAGGGGACGAAACGGCAAAATATATACATCATCCGCCATAGCCGCATCGCAGTGCGGCTGAGACTTCCACCACGCTGCGGTAACCGCCGCCAAGGCCCTGACAACTGCGTTACGTGTTGTCTTATCCAAGGCAGCACTCATTTTTGTGCGCCAAGCCAGACTTTCATCCAAGCCCATCTGCTTCGTCCTGGCCGCCAGATGCTGCTTGCCCAGGTCATTACCATCCATCGCCAGGATCGCCCAGCGATTGGTGTTGCCCAGTGCATACAGTCCAGCGCCGGCCATGCGCTTTTCTGCATCATCATCATCCTCATCCGGACTGACGTTGCGGAAAAACGCACATCGGTCCTTTAATTCCTGCGGGAAATCTTCACATTTGAACATGCCATTCAAAAGTTCCATGCCAACAGCATCTTTTTTTGCGGCAGCTACCCTTTTCCAGATAATGGGGTGGATACCACGTTTGTCGTCTTTATATCCCTGCCCTTTGCCTCTCTCGACTGGGAACAAACCTGAAGCGCGACACGGCTCACCTTCCAAACTGCCGGGTGGACAGGGAAACAAATCTTCCGGCGGCTGGTTCAACACCTCCTGATCACCGATCGCCAGCCGCAGATCCAAGCCAATACCGCGTGCCTCAGCAAGTAGAGCCTTCTGAAACGACTCCAAGTCAACCCGCGCGCCGCGAAATGCCCCGCGCCCGCCACCACTATAAATGCACTTAACCTTGTGATCATCGGCCAGATTCCTGACCGTGATCCGGTCCAGCTCATCCACCAGCGCACTACCACCGACGATGTACTTGAGCTTGGGCACCGCGAAAATGGCCGCTTGAATGCCACGTATATCGTAGACCAGAAAACTGTCTTGCGGATTTGTCATATGCATCATCCCTTATAAATGTCGTGGTAGCGACCTTGTAGCTACCTTCTGCGCCGATGTCCACGTTCATGCCACATTGCGCTTGATGCGCACCACCCACCATTCATCAGTCACGCCGGCATGCCAAAATCACTGACGCGCCAGATCCGGTACTCCTCATCACCAGGCTCCAGACGGTCGCGACCTTCATACCGATGCCCCAGATAAAGCAACACATCTTTTGCTCGGGCCGCCTGCTGCATCAGCAGGCTGATATATTTAGGCCCCGGCGTTATGTCCCACCCTACTGGACTGTCTTTTAACGCTGCTGAACGATCACCCAAAGACGGGGGCAAACCACGCTCAAGGAGAGTCGTCGTCTGACCAATATCCATAACGTCGATTGCACACTGCAAGCCCATCCTGGCAACAAACTGCCGCGCCTTCTCCACACCTTGCTCCACGAGCTTGTCCTCCCCTAGCCGTAAAACCACGCACTGCCTGAGTTGGAACGTCCCGATCGCAAATGGGATCAATTCCCAATGCGGACTGGCCGTGGTAACCAGCAGATCAAATCTGGTTTCCTGGCTCTGGTTACAACGTTGCTGGCAAGATTGAATTAAGTCCGCCAGAAGATGCCCGACGTAAAACTCGGTCGCTTTATTGCGATCCAGCTTGTTTAAGCGCGCATAATACGCGAGTCTACTCGGCAGGTCCCCAGTGGTGGGCGGTACCTCCAGTGCGGATAAAAGTGGACGCAGTGCTGCCGAGGGTGAAGCAGACCCACCCGCGGGCTGTACCCCCATAGGCAGATACACCAGGGTTAGCGCGCCGTGATCAAGCCCCAGCGATTCCAGATATTGAACTTCCGGAATAAACAGTTGACTGACACCCAGCTCGCGAGCAGCGTTGATCTTCGCCTGCAACTCACCGACCGAGCCAAGCCCGCCTGCTGAATCCCATGCTCCGGTAGCCAATACGCGTGGGTCCGGCTTGCCCCCTTCCAAAAGCAAAACCAGACCTGCCGCCAAGGGCGCCCAGCCAGATTCCGCCTTTAACACATCCGCATCCAGCGCACTCAAATCCATCTGATCAATATGATCAATCGCGGCCAATTTTAACGTGCACTTATTAACCCTGTCGCCATATTCAGAAGCTAAAGATTGACGTACCTGCCTCGCCAGCTCACGTACAGCAAGCGGCAACTTGCAACCGTTCGGCTCGTCTGTCAATTGCCACTGCAGCGGCAACGCGAACGTCTGGCGTAATAGGGACAGACGCGACCCATTGGGCTGGGCGAATAAGATGGCACACGAACCAGGTTCAGACCCCAGCCGCAAGGGCATCTGCCGACTTTCACGCCAAGCCGGATCGACCTGAACAGCCAGATCCAGTACCTGTGGGCTTAGCCACCAGCGCGCCAGCGAACCTAATGCCCTGGTGGCACGCAGCGCTCCCAGCGGACTGGTTGCGCCGTTCGATAGTTGCTTCAAATATGGCCCCGTGATCCCCGACATAGGTCGGTCACTCCCCTTGCACTAGGTTCCAAATCACGCCGGCAACACGCAACGTCGGCTGCGGCTCACCAGCCGCCAAGTCCGCATAGACAAACCGCGCCTGGCCCCGTTGATCGACAGTTTCGCGGACTCCCGCCAGAGTCACCTCAATACCCGCCATTTCTTCGGCGAAGCCACCATCGGTTGTGCGCATAAAACTCACATTAAGCGCATCATCCTCACGGTACCTTTCTTGAAGGCCCATAAATGCTTCGACCTGCCCATCAGGGCGACGCCAAGTCAAACCCTTTAATGGTTGGGCATCGGTTCGATCCGCTGCTGCCATCAGGGTCCTTGACAACTCGGGCAACCAGGCAGATCGTCCAATACGGTATGGCGACGCAGCATCGGTATCGGATAGCTTGTCTCGCGCGTCTGCTGCCTTTCTAATTTCCGCCCACTCTCTGGAGCCTGGCGACATAGCCATGCTCTGACGACTTATTTTTTCTGCCTCTTCCTCCAACGTCCCGTCCAACCACCAGGGCAATTGGTCTTGGGACATCGCCGCAAGGGCAATCCGCCAATTACTCAACAGATTGGTATCTAACACAACACTGAAAAGTGCCCTCTCCTCAAACAGTGCGTCGTCAAAATCCTGCACCGCGTCCGTGGCCTCATCAGCCAGCGGTGCCAGAACGGCGAACTGCTCGCCAGTAATACCGTCCGCAACACACGCCTCCTCAATTGCCACATCAGCCGCCCATGCATCCATGCGTCCTTCAAGGACACTGCAAATGATCTCGTCTTTCTCGAATTGAGAATCCGCCGCATCCCACGTCGTGCCGGCCGTTTTTACGGCTTCAACCAGCAGGTGGCTACGTTTGATTTGCTCCCGTGCCGCAGCTTTGATAATTTCCGGAGACATAACATGATTATGTGTCTCCTCTGGATTTACGCCGGCCAAGCGGCTCCAACCAACGGCAGCGGCCAGCTCGTACGCCGCGATATCCGCCGCGCTACCAGCATCCTTTGCGCCGTGATTCAGCAAGCTCAAATCGGGGTCTGCCCACGCTTCCACCAGCCGCGAGACCAAGCCCAATGGGTCACCCGCGGGTCCGCCTTGATGGTTGTTCTGATCGGTCATATCTATACCCTCACCCTCTATATCCTGGACTTCCTTCACCATTGCGCCCTGCTGCAATCACAACACATCGCGCATCTCATCTTTAACATCCTGCCCTCAGGTCTTACGCCGCTAATTAAAACCCCAATTGTCCGGCGAAATAAAACGGCAGTTAAACCGCACCTTCTTGTCAACCACTTTTTGTTTTGATTCACCCGTTGAACCTGCTTGGAATCGGCCGTACCGGGCAATCAATCTGCGCTTTGCAAGCTTCAAGCGCTCACTCGCGCATTTTCGCCACCCGGCCCCGGCAGGGAAATAACAAGTTTTCAGGATGCCACATCCTCCACCGAACTCAATGACCGCTATCGCGCCCATTGGCAAAACCAGCAGCCAGCAAACACTCGTTTTGCACGAGGTGATCTTTTTGGAATCGTAAATAAGCACTCGTGGTAGCCCAATCGCAGCGCGTACACCGTGAGAAAGTATTCCCGACAATTCCGTCGCGACCTCTGGCGACAATTTCACGGTCCACCCGCCCTGCGTTCGTACCGCGTGGGTCTGAATCCTCTTGAGCAGCTCTGCGGGAATCCAGTCATTCCATGGTTCACCTGCCGAACAGATATGCTTTTCGCTTATATGATTTAAAGCGCTAAGTTTGACCAGAACAGCCTGCGCAGGCACTTTTTCTGGCCATCTCGACAGGTTCTCAATCCCTTGCCATGTATCAATTCTATCTGTCATGATCGATCACCCCACACCAAGTCTTGCGCGCATTGAAGCGACTGAATTCGCTCCTTGCCCCTGCATTTCACCTGGCTCAGGGTATTTGGTAATAACCCGAACAGCTCCGCCAAGATCGTGTCCCGCTGCGTTGCGTCATCCGCGACCAAAAATACCTGAGGTGGATACGGAGGCTCTAAACCGTATTCCCCCACCCAAGCTGACCATTTATCCTCAGGAACGCGCCACCATAAACCCACTAAAGGCAACAGAATAAGCCGATCCCGCAATGGCCAGGCTGCGACGTGAGCCAAGTCGGCCGCCAACATCGGTGTATTTCGATCAAGCTTCCGCTCGCTTTGCCGCATCGCCTCTTTATCATCACTCCTCGAACAATTCTGATACGCCTCTTCATCTTCTGTAAAGTGCTTGCACAATAACATGCGCTTGCGGAATACATCCACTTCCGCATGTCGCTTGATGACCCAAAACCGCATGGCGACCCAAACCGAATCCGACATCCTCGCGAGAAACTTCTCCCGGTCACCCAGAACCTTCATCAATACAGTCTGTGCCAGCTCATCCGCGTCGATATCTTCTTCTGCGCTTCGACGTATAATTTCGCCAAGCTCAGCACTCGCTTGATCTCGTGCAAACCCTTCTCCTTCAAGCATTAAACGAATATTCTCGCTGAGAGCTGCATTGTCTTGCCAATCGCCGGACCCCGCCATGGATATGTCTCCTTGAGTTACGCAGGTGAATGTTACCAATGCGGACACCCATGGACAAAAAAACTTTTCGCAACCGACAACGTAACAATGTAACCATATCGACACCCAGCACGCTGGAGTAGGCGCCTTTCGCCCACCAAAGCAAATATCAAACTGACGGCTTGTCATGGTCATAATTACACTGTGCCTCACCCTTATAAACGCAGCACGTGCCACTCTTATGACATTCGAGACCACTATTTTTTTATGGAGGTAAATTGTTGCGTACTCGTGGGACAATTTTACTGGCATACAGCGCTGCACCATGCGTCAACTGGCTGAACTTTTTCTGCCAGCATTTGCCGAAATAGCCTGTACGCAAGCCCGCCTGGCATTTCCGCAACCAGCCAGCGCTCGCCTTGGCGTTTCGACTTCTATATTTCCAAGTTTTGATACCTGGCCACAACGACCAGATTGATCCAAGACAGGCTTATGAAGTGATGTGCGCAGAGTTTTACGGCAATCGCAGCGTACCGACCAGATCAGCCAGATCATCAACCTTCTGCTCGATCAGGTATTGATTCAAGCCATCGACAATTTTGTTGGGCGTGGCAGGGTCAACAAACAGTGCTGTCCCCACCGCCACGGCACTGGCGCCAGCCAGAATAAATTCAACCGCGTCCTGCCAGTACTGGATACCCCCCATACCGATAATGGGCACTTCGGCGCTTTGAGCCACGCTGCGATAAACACGGCTGACCAGATGCAGGGCAATCGGTTTGATGGCGGGGCCTGACAACCCGCCGGTGACATTGGCTAATCGTGGTTTGCGCGTGTTGATATCAACCGCCATGGCGGTAAAGGTGTTGACCAGCGATAAAATATCGGCGCCACCATCCACCGCAGCCCGGGCTGTCGCGGTGATATCATCGACATTGGGGCTGAGTTTGACGATCAACGGTTTGGTCGGAACAACACGTTTTACTTCAGTCACGAGGCTGCGCAGTCGTTTCGGGTCGGTGCCGAAAACCAAACCATCCTTGACATTGGGGCAGGAGACATTCAACTCAACCCCCGCGACGCATTCCAAGCTGTCCATGGCAGCACTGGCTGAGGTGTAATCATCAACACTGTGGCCAGCCACATTGACAATCACCGGACAGGGCATTTTTTGCAGCAGCGGAACTTTTTCCTTCAAAAACCGCTGCAGACCGACATTAGCCAGACCAATGGCGTTGAGCATGCCCGCTCGGGTTTCGACAATTCGCGTTGGCTCATTGCCGGGCCGCTCTTCCAAGGTGATCGATTTGGTTACGAACGCCCCCAACCGCGACAAATCCATAAAGTCAGCATATTCATTAGCATAGCCACAAGTCCCCGAACAGGTCAGGGTTGGATTGGCAAGCTGAAGACCACGAAGATTGATGGAGAGGTCTGGCACGCTGGTGTTTGTACGCAGTAGCAATCATCTACGCAAGTGTGATTCAACCTGATTCTGCTCCGACGATGGCTGGCGATGATGCAACTGGTTTTGACGGAAACGCCCGCCTCACGACATTTTCTTCAACGCTGCCACCAATGACCGCACATGCTCGACGGAACCATCAAATGCCTGCTGCTCCGCGTCGTCCAGTTCCACCTGCAGCACGCGCTCAACACCGGCTGAACCCAGCACGCACGGCACGCCCACAAAATAACCGCCGATACCATATTCCTGATCACAATACGCGGCACAGGGCAAGATGCGCTTCTGGTCATGCAGAATCGCCCGGGCCATCTCGATGGTTGCAGCCGCCGGCGTGTAGGCAGCACTGCTGGTCTTCAGCAGGCGCACAATCTCCGCCCCGCCCTTGCGCGTGCGGTCGATGATTTCATCCAGCTTCTGATGATCCAGCAGTTGAGTAATGGGAATACCCCCGGCGTAGGTGTAGCGTTTGAGCGGAACCATGTCATCGCCATGACCACCCAGCAGCAGCGCCTGCACGTCATTGACGCTGCAACCAACGGCTTGGGCGACAAATGCCCGGTAGCGCGATGTATCAAGCACCCCCGCCTGCCCGATGACCCGCTGCGGGGCAAAACCACTGGCCTGCCACGCCGCGTAAACCATCGCATCAAGCGGGTTGGACACAACAATCAATATCGCCTGCGGCGCAGCCTGGGCTACGTTAGTAGCGATCGTTTTGATGATGCCGGCGTTGATGCTCAAGAGATCGTCCCGGCTCATTCCGGGTTTGCGCACAACGCCAGCGGTCAAAATCACCAGGTCGCTGCCTTGGACATCCTCATAATTGGTGGTTCCGATAATACGGGCATCCGTGCCAATCAACGGGGTGGCTTCGTACAAATCGAGCGCCCGGCCTTGGGGCAGACCATCCAAAGCCGGGATATCCACCAGCACTACGTCCCCAAGACGTTGTTGAACTGCCAGTAGCGCGCAGGCTGAACCAACGTGCCCGATTCCAATAATACTGATTTTTGCTCGCTTCATCCGTGTAATCCGTTTGGGTCACCATAATACAGGCAATTGATCCTCGCGATAAAGTATTGTCACAGCCCGCGTAAAGCGCCGATACAATCAGGTACTTACAACCTGTCAGCCACTAAAGAAAAACTTGACAGCCTGCCAGCCCCTATTAACATGGACTTTTGTTGTTGACAGCCGATGCAGGAAGCTGTCGCTGAACTACTGGCGCGATCGTTTCAATGCCGTGTAGCTGACTGTAATGATGAAGTGTGCAGTATCCTGCATCGATTAACTGACTGAAAAATAAATACAGCCGAATTGGCTATTCAACGTTGCTTAACACCCCTGGCCGAAGGAGCCACCCGTGAGCGCTCTTACCAAAGTTTTTGTCCTCCTGCTGGTTGTCTGTTCCCTGTTGCTCTCCGCCGGACTGATTGTCTGGGTGAGCAATGTTCAAAATTACGCCCAAGCCTTGAGCAGCAAGGATACGGCACTGGCCAGCCTGCGAACTGAAGCTGAAGCGAGCAAGGCCAGCGCTCAGGCACAGCAGGCGCAGTTGGCAGCGCTGACTCAGAGCACCAACGCAGCCATCGAAGCCAAGAACAAAGCGGTTCAAGATGCCCAGGTAGCCGCTGCCGCCAAGGATACCCAGATCGCAGCCCTGCAAAAGCAACTGGCGATTCAGTCCGTTCAGTTGACGAGCACGACCGAAGCGATGCAGAGTGCGCAGGCGCAGGCATCGAAACTGACTGGCGAAGTGGCTGATCTGCGTAACCAGACCAATGAAACGCTGGTTCGCAATTCGCAATTGAATGAACGTCTGAGCGAAGTGACCAATAAGCTCGACGCAACCGAGCGCGAACGCAAGTTTCTGGCTGAGCAGTTGACCCAGACCCAGCAGCAGGCCAATGCCTTTTCGGCGCAGCTGGCTGATGCAGGCTTGGCCCCTTCGCCAGCCTATACGCCGCGCAACATCGGCTCGCCGCTCATTCGTGGCGCAGTCACCGAAACCCGGCCGATTGCCGGTGTGCCCTACGCCACCATTAACATTGGCGCTTCCGATGGCGTGCAGCGCGGCATGGAATTCAAGGTGATTCAGGGCGCCGATTTCCTGGGAACCTTGACGGTTGAAATGGTCGATGCCAAGGAGGCAACCGGTCGCCTGCAAGGTCCGCGATTGAATCAGATTCGCAATGGTTCGGAAGTCACAACCCAGATTCGTGGCTAGACGAATTGTCAGCCAGATAGATTCAGTACCATACCGGTGGCTGACAACGGTAAAGTAACCACGATTCGGCTAGCGCCCCCTGAGCCAGCCATCCGCAAATTGGCCGCCCGAAAGGAATGAACACCAATGACCCGCGCTCCCCATGACAATGTCGTCAAAGTTCAGCCGCGTAACAATATCTTTACTGCCCTGACAGCCGCTGCCTTGGTGGCCAGCATCATTGCCCTGATTGTGCTGTTTATTAAAGCAAACGCCGTCTTCCCGGGCGGATTACTCGGCTAGCATCCACTGACTGCTTGGTCAGTCTGAAAACTGAAACAATGCTGATTCCGGTCGCCCTGCGATCGGAATTTTTTTATGATTTTCCAGCTCCCCCGAACGTGTCGATGCGTGTGGCGATGATCAGTAACCAAGTCAGACCGGACGACCGTTCACGCGGATCGAATAAAATTTTGCGTCTCACCGCCCCTTGAACGCAGTTCAACAGCCCCTATCATTTCCAATCCGTAATTTTTCAGTTGTATCAACATGAAGGTTTTATCATGGCTGCTAAAGGAAATGCGGTAATTGGTCAGTCCGGCGGGCCGACTTCGGTCATCAACCAATCACTCGTTGGTGTCGCCCTTGAGGCGCGTAAGCACGGGCATATCGACCGCCTGCTGGGCGCGCGCCACGGTGTGCGCGGGATTGTCAACGAGGATTTCATCGAGCTGAACAACGCTTCGGCGGAACTGCTGGAGCGCGTGGCCCTGACTCCGGCAGCAGCGCTGGGTTCCACCCGCGACAAACCCGATGCCGATTACTGTCAGCGCATTTTCGCCAGCTTCCAGAAAAATAATGTCCGTACCTTTTTCTACATCGGCGGCAATGATTCGGCGGACACCGCGCGCATCGTCAACGATCTGGCGCGTCAGGCCAACTACGAGCTGCGCACGTTCCATATCCCCAAGACCATCGACAACGACCTGCGCGTCCATGACCACACGCCAGGATTTGGTTCAGCCGCCAAGTTCGTCGCCAGCGCCATCATGGGGGATGATTTTGACAACAAGAGCCTGCCCGGCGTCAAGGTCGATACCATCATGGGACGTAATGCCGGCTTTTTGACAGCTGCTTCGGTACTGGCCCGTCATTATGAAAACGACGGCCCGCACTTGATTTACGTGCCTGAAGTCGATTTTGATCCCGACAAATTCCTGGGTGATGTTGACCGCGTTTACAAGAAACTGAATCGATGCGTGATTGCTGTTTCCGAGGGCATTCACGATCACAACGGAACGCCGATGGTTGTAGTGCTGGCGGAAAAACTGGGACGGGCTGTCGAAAAGGACAGCCACGGCAATGTGCAGCTTTCCGGTTCAGGTATTCTGGGTGATTTCCTCAGTGATCTGATCAAATCGCATCTGAAAATCAAACGGGTGCGCAGCGATACCTTTGGTTATCTCCAGCGGTCATTCCCGGGATACGTTTCTCAAACCGATGCCAGCGAAGCCCGTGAAGTGGGACGGCAAGCGGTCATCGCCTCAGCCGATGAAAACAACAACATCGGCTTGTCGGTCATCATGAAACGCATCAGCAACCAGCCCTACCGGATTGAATACGATCTGACGGATATCCGTAATGTCGCCCGCGAGACCAAGCATCTTGATCCGCAGTACATCAAGGGCGGGAATGACATCAGCCAGGCGTTTATCGACTACGCCCGCCCACTGGTTGGCCAACTTCCCACCGTCGGCGCATTCACCGAGATGAAAAAATAAAGTGCTGCAAAACTCTTGATGGATCGCCAGCCGGTGCGCCGTTGCCAGCAACCGGCGCACTGCCGGTCAATTCACGTCGTCACACGTGGTAATACGTTGATTTCGCCGCGTCACGCACGGTCAGGCCCCGTTTTCCTGATTGCGCGGAAGTCGGCTGCGGGCATCATCCTCATCAAAGCCCGGCCCGGAAGAATCGCCGGTTACTTCAATGCGCTGGATCGACACCGCCTTGCCGGTGTCCGCGTCGATCTCCACCAGCGCCCCACATAAGCGCACATCACCGGTGGCCACATCGAATGCCTGCGGCATGTTGGTGGTCATATATTGAACCACCCGATCTTTACGGCGACCCAGCACCGAATCATACGGGCCGGTCATCCCCAAATCGCTGATGTACGCCGTACCGCCAGCCAACACCCGCGCATCGGCAGTGGGAACATGTGTATGCGTTCCGAAAACCAGACTTGCCCGGCCATCCAGCCAGTGCCCTATCGCAACTTTTTCGCTGGTGGCTTCAGCATGAATCTCAACCAAGCGCACCTTCAGGCTGCGGGGAAGTTGATCAAAGATTTGATCCACCGCGGCAAAGGGATCATCCGCTGGCAGATTGACAAAAATCCGGCCCAACACCGTGCAGATGGCTACCTCGACGCCGCTGTTGGTCTTCACCACCGTAAATGATCGTCCGGCGGCGCGGGCCGACAGGTTGGCCGGTCGAATAATCCGTTCGGACGATTTCAGGATGGGGGTAATGTCCAGCCGCCGGTAGGCGTGATCGCCCAGAGTCACCACATCCACGCCATAGGATCGCACGTCATGAAATAGCTTGGGCGTAATACCCGACCCCCCCGCGATGTTTTCCGCGTTAGCCACAACCAGATCGACGCGGTGCTGGCGAACAAGCTCAGGAACCTTGTCATGGATCACCTGCCGCCCCGGCCGCCCGACAATATCACCAATCGTCAAAATACGAACTAACGCCATGATGGTTAGCTTAGTCGATGACCCGCATCAGGGGAAATCGATGGTTTATTTCATGCAGCTTTGCTGATGGAAAAATGATCAACGCCATTCCATCTTTTCATGTGTCCATTTGGTTTTGCCGATCGAACAATTTATAGTAAATGCAGGATCGAACGCCTGCTTCAATAATTAATTTACTGGCTTGGCCAGCACGGGACGAATCTAACAATGAGCACTAATTCATCAATCGACTGGCGGCAACTTCACGGCAATGCTTTCACCGGCGCGCGGGTTCTGGTCACAGGCGGTGCTGGTTTCATCGGCTCGCATCTGGTGGAGGCCTTTTCAGCACTGGGGGCAACCACCGTCGTCCTGGATGACTTGTCCGGTGGCGATCAGGCGAACATCAACCCCTTTGCCAACGTCGAATTTCACCAAGGGTCGATTCTCGATGAAACATTGCTGGCGCGTTGTATGCGCGGATGCCGGTATGTGCTGCATCAGGCGGCACTGGGGAGCGTGCCGGGAAGCGTGGCTGAACCCCGGCGCTATCATGACGTAAACATCAACGGCACGTTTAACGTTCTGGAAGCTGCCCGGGCTGCGGGGGTACAGCGTTTAACTTTTGCCGCCAGCAGCGCCGCCTATGGCGACAGCGAGGTTCTACCCAAGATTGAAACCATGGCGACCTCCGCCAAAAGCCCTTATGCCGCGCAAAAAATTGCCGCCGAAGCCATGCTGCAAGCCTGGAGCGGCAGCCTCGGCCTTGATACGGTCTGCCTGCGTTACTTCAATATTTTTGGTCCGCGGCAAAATGCCAACAGTGCCTACGCTGCGGTCATCGCCGCTTTTGCCAAGGCGGTTATTGCCGGCAAGAACCCTGTTATTTTTGGTGATGGTCAGCAGTCACGCGATTTTACGTATGTCGCCAATGCCGTACACGCCAATTTGCTGGCGTTGCGCCAGACTGCGCCGTTGGGCGGCACTGTGATCAACGTTGCCTGCGGCCAGCGGGTGACGGTGAATGAGCTGGCAGAACTTTGCCTGAAAATTCTGAATCGCCCTGATCTTAAACCACAGTATCAGGCAGAACGGGCTGGTGATGTTAAACATTCAGTGGCACAGATGGATAAAGCGCAGCGGTTGCTGAATTACAACCCGATTGTCAATTTCAGCGACGGGCTGGCACCAACGCTCAAATGGTACCAGCAGGTTCTGGGGCAGTAGCCTGAAGATTGCGCAGACTGGACCATCACAGTGATGCCAACCAGTTGCAACATCGTCTGACTGCTGGCGAGGTAATGAGCTGACCAGGTCAAGCCGTTATGGTTTACTCACGTCGCACATTTCTGAAACAGTCGCTGGCGACCATCGCACTGGCTGCCAGTGGCAGTTATGGCGCATCCCGTCCAACCAACCAGCGCACAACTCCACAATTGCTCGTCAATCATGTTGGCTATACGCCACAGTCAGCCAAATTCTGCCTGGCTCGGGGCGAAATCGGCCAGACATTTCAGGTGCTTTCCAATGGTGCTGTCGTACTGCGCGGAACATGGCAGGAGGCCGGCGACGATCTGGGGGACTACCTCATCGGTGATTTTTCGACCCTGCAGCAGGCAGGGAAATATCAGATTCGCTGCAATGGTGCCATCACACCTGCATTTCGGATCGATCCGAACATTTATGATGACGCCATCACCCAATCGATCAATTACTTCGCCCGCCAGCGCTGCGGCGCCAGCACCACGGGATATAACGCCCCCTGCCATCTGGATGATGGTGTGCGCGACGACAACGGTCAGCATCTGGATGTGGTTGGCGGCTGGCATGATGCGTGCGATGTTCGCAAATGGGTTAATTCCACCATCTTCGGCATGATCGGTCTGCTGCGCGTGCTGGATCTGATCGCGCCAGACAGCCCGCTGCGATTGCCCATCGTGCAGGAGTTGCGATGGGGAAACCTTTATTTTCAGAAGATACAACTGCCATCCGGCGCCATCATGAATTACTGCGGCGGGGATGATGCCAACGACTGGACTGACAACAAGCCGGGCACGAGTGATGATCGGACTATTCATACCGAGACGGCAGACACAATCACCCAGTTTCTTTTCATTGCCGCCCAATCAGCATTAGCTGGCCAGTTGGACAACGACGATCCACCGTACGCAGCCCAGTGCCGACTGGCAGCGACCCATTGCCTGGAATGGGTTAATGCCAACGGTTTATCCGATGACGCCGGTGCGCTGGCGGCCCGGATTATGGCACTGGTTCAGTTGCATCACCTGCAGCCAGCAGACGATCTTTTGGCGCAGGCTGTGGAAGTGGCGCAACACCTGATGCTTTTGCAACAATCGCAAGGGCCGCTGGCTGGCTATTTTCGCCATGAACCAGATTCGCCTCAACCGTCGCGGGATATCATGCGCGGCAACTTGCCGTTGATTGCCTTATCCGATGCCCTGCGGGCCTGGCCAGATCACCCTGCAGCAGCGCAATGGCGTCAATGTCTGACCAGCCATGTCGC
>WBZR01002328.1_pt1 | contig 19905 bp, 21 predicted proteins | sample 5204231 | NCBI WGS metagenome assembly WBZR01 (sample SAMN12412403, study PRJNA552823) | activated sludge metagenome | isolation source: activated sludge from anammox sidestream of wastewater treatment plant... | place: USA: Virginia | collected 2017-08 | reverse complement strand
TAAATCTTATCGGGAAGGCATCTTTTACTCTAATATGTAAATTAATCAAGTGGATAAAATCACGCTATCAGCTACCGGAGTTTTCAAAAATGAAATTTACTTTGACTTAAACAGCAGACCCTAATTATCCCTTACTGCCGTTTTCTTACTGTCCACTCCCGCCCGGGGATATCGCTGCGAAAACTCTCGATGTTTCTTGTATCCTGGAGTGTTACATAAACGGTTTTTCCGTCATCGCCGCCGAAAGCCACATTTGTAGGCTTTTGACCTATCAACCCCACCTCCCGCAACAACCGCCCTTCGGGTGATACGATGGCAACAACCCCTTTACCATACCGGGCAATGTATAAATTCCCCTTTTGATCACAGTGCATTCCATCCAGTCCGAAATCCGGAAACTCAATCAGGAGCCTTTTATTTTTGGCCTTTCCGCTTTTTGAAATATCATATACCCAAACCCGGCGCTGTATGGATTCGTTTACGTATAGTTTATTATTTGCGGGGTTAACTTCAATCCCATTCGTCGTTCCCATTCCAGACTCCAGCAAAACGGCTTTTCCTTTCTTATTCACATACCAGATGGCACCTGCATTATTTTCCCAGTCGGGATCACTCGCAAAAAAAGTATTTTGTTTGGTAATGGCGATATCATTGGGCTGTTTCATCCTGCCATCGTGCGCAAAGATGCTGATCTGTCTGGTCCGCATATCAACCTTCAGGATATTATGGCCGGTATAATCTGCAACGAACATATCGCCCCCGCTGTTAAAGCGGATGCCATTCCCGGTACTTCCCCGGGGTAATTCCACAAAAATTTCTGCAATGCTGGATGGGCCGATCTTCCCGATGGTGCCCTGATGATGATAATTAACCGCATATAGTCGTCCTTCTTTATCCACTGCGGGCCCCTCGGCCCCGTCGGTAAAGCTATTAATTGGTGTAAATACCGAGGAAACAAACAATCCCGCCGTGTCTTGCGTCTGCGTTTTTATTTTATTACAAATCACAAAGAAAACAATACCGGAAAGAATTGCTTTTTTTCTCATGTCCTTCTGCGTTTAGTAATTAAAAATAATGCTTTGATCAGAATCGAAATTCTTTTTTTAGCGAACATGAATTTTTTTCCGCTTCACAACAGTAACACCTTAATAACGCCCAATGAAATTATCGGGCTTTTGTTTCCGGGCAAAGAATTACATCCGTGCTCACCCGCCCTGCAGATGTAATATTTATTGTTGTTGCGGGTGATTCATTTTTTATTCCGGATTTATTAATTTCACTATTTATGAATGTCAAAAGAATACGCCCCAAAAAGTATCTCCGGTATCTCTACCCGGTGAACCTATTCGGAACGCAGCGTACCAAGGAAATTCTTTCGGTCAACCCCACGGTGGCTCCGCGCCGGAAAGAAGCTGCTGAGGTTTTTGTTTATGTTTACGACTATGATGCCACCGGAGTAGAAGAAAAAAAATTTACCGATGTCTCGGGTTGCCTGTCCTATAAATCGAGCGACCGTGTCAGCTGGATCAATATTGACGGGTTAAGAAAAGCTGATGTAGAAATGGTGTGTAATCATTTTGGGGTCCACCCGCTCATTGCAGAAGATATTCTAAGCCAAAATCAGCGACCAAAAATGGATGAGGTGGATAATCATTTGTTTTGCCTGTTGAATATGCTTTATTATAACAAAGAGAGCCGGACTGTTGAACAGGAACAAATCAGCATCATCCTGGGAAAAGAATATGTAATCAGTTTCCAGGAAGATGCCACCAGAGATGTTTTCAACCCCCTGAGAGATCGGTTGCGTGTTAACAACAGCCGCATTCGCCAGCGTGGCGCCGATTACCTCTGCTATGCTTTGCTGGATCTAATCGTTGACAATTATTTTCTGGTAATGGAACAGCTGGGCGAACAGGTGGAGGCCCTGGAAGAAGAAGTGGTTCGCAACAGTAATACAATAACCCTCGGGCACATTAACCAGTTGCGTAAAGAACTGATTGTTTTAAAAAGAAATATTCCCCCCGTGCGTGAGCTGGTAAATGGTTTTATACGAAGTGACAGCGACCTGCTGGAAGACAACACCACCAAATATTTTAAAGACGTATATGATCACATTGTGCAGGCCAATGACCTGACAGAAAATTATCGTGACATGATGATTAATATGCACGACCTCTACATCAACAATGTAAACCTGAAGCTAAATGAAGTGATGAAAGTAATGGCTATTGTGACCTGCCTGCTGGCTCCGGCTACAGTGATCGGCGGAATTTTTGGAATGAATTTTCAAACGATTCCCTGGCTGCATAATCCTTACGGGTTTTTTATCGCCGTAGGCATAATGTTGCTGATCCCGGTGTGGATGTTGTGGGTCTTTAAAAAAAGGGGGTGGTTCTGAATATGAGCCGCTTTCGAAAGCTCGCCCTGTGTTGAATTAACTTCCCGACCCGAACCCACTCTGCTTGTTTATACACAAACAAAACCCCGGGCAAATTGCCCGGGGCCGCAGTTGATTTTGGTTGAATAAGTATTAATAGAACTTAGACCTGTAATCTTTGATATTCGCTGCATTTCGAAGCGGAGCCAGTGGATCAGAAAATCTTGCCGTTTGCAGGGCGTTTTGATATAACATTTTTTGTTTAACCGAAACATCTGCATTTTCCACCGCTGTGGCTGTTACACTATCCACCCGCTCTACATATAGCCCATAGATCCCCGCCAATGGCTGGGGAACCACTTTGCCGTTATTGGCCTGGTTGAATGCTGCACCGATTACCTTCGGGTCGTGACCGGAAATTGGTACGCTTTGCCCCGGCTCCATGCGCAGGCTGTCAATCGTCTCAATGGTTCTGTTCAGTTTTTGTGCTGCCGCTTCCAGTGTTGTTATGGCGCCTAGCTTTTGCTTAAATAATTCTGCCTTCTTCCTGTTTCTCAAAACCGGTTCTACGCGAAGGCGTGCCTGTACCGGACTTTGTGTTCCCTCTTTGTTTATTTCCGTTACCACAGCAACAATATACTGATCACCGATAGGCCCGTCCGACTGTATTACTTCACCAAGATGAGCGTCATATATTTTTTTTATGAACTGCCTGTCGGTTCCGTTGATACCATTAATACTATATGCGTTCGGGTCTATATTATTTGCAATGAATTTGTTGATGCCTTTCGGCTGAAGTTCTTTTTCAAAATTTGCTTCGAACGATTTAATGTCCCTGCTGTTCCCGGCAAATTGTGTGGATGCGTTATTAGCATTGTTGTCTGTCTCGGTGCTTGGAACAATTTCTTTGGCCATGTATGCCACCTTATATTGTGTTTCGGGATTTATGAATTTTAATATTTCGATATAGTGCCACCCAAACGATGTCTTCACCACTTTTTTATCTCCCGGTTTTCCATCGAACAAAATAAATTGCCCGAATTCTTTTGCAAAGTTTTCTCCCTGTATGTCCACGGAAGAAAAGGTCATTACACCCTTGTCTTTGTGAGCGGCAATGTCTGTCGAGTATTTGGTTTCAAGTGTATCAAAATTTGCCCCGTTCTTAATTGCCTGTGCTATACTGTCGGCTCTTTTGTGTGCGGTTGAATCATCCATTAACGGCTGTCCGGTTTGCGGATCTACTGTGCCGATCAGGATGTGGCGGCATCTCACCGAGTCGGGCAATGTTTTTTCATCAACCATTTTGGCCAGTACATAACTTGATCCATCCAGATACGGGCCAAAAACCGCGTTTTTAGGAAGACTTGTGATTTCATCTTTGTTTGGAACCTGCATTTTGCTCTTGGGAACATAACCATCAAAGTAAGGAATGGCGCTTCCGTTGGCAGCCAGGAACGTGTGTTCGTCTGAAATGGTGTCAAAGGCTGGTTTTAAAACAGTCAGTTGTTCTTTTATTGCAGCGGTATCTGCAGCGCTTGCCGCCGCATTGAAGGCTACATATTCAATACTTCTGCTTTCTTTTTGTTTGAACTCATCTTTGTGTTTACCGATATAATCTGCGATTTCATTATCAGAGATATGAATTGTGCTGTCCACAAACATGGTGTCTGTGTAAGGAACCCGAATCAAAGAAATTTTTGCCAATAAACTGTTGTCTGTATTTTGTTTTTCTAAAAACCATTTGGGAAAATTCGTGCTGTTTGCCAACAAAGAGTTGTATTTTTCCAGCAACCTTTGAATCTCCAGTTGATTAATGAATGCATTCAGCCTCATCTTATCTTCCGACGTTCCTCTTTTTTTAATTGCGTTGATCTGCTGTATCGCCAGGGCGCTGTTGTATATCCCCGTCTGGGGGTCTGTTCCCAATCTTTTAATGTCTTCGGGAGGATTGGCTCCAAACATTAAATCATTAAGCTCCTTTACGCCGACCTGAATTCCCAATTTATCCACTACACTATTCAGCAATATCTGGCCTATCTCCTGATTCCATACAGCATCCACAATCTGCCCAAGATCTCTTTTTCCAAATTGCCCCGGATTTTGTTGCTCAAAATCTTCTTGTTGTTTTACCCTGATCTGAAACTCATCAGCATTGATTCTTTTACCATTAACCTTCCCGATTGTATTTGCGCTGCCGCCACTGAATAGTCCGCTGCTGCGCCCGGAAACGTAATCAATTAAAATAAAACCAATCATCGCAATTGAGATCAATATCACAGATATTCGGGCGTATTTATCCCGTATCTTCTGAATTACGGACATAATATATTATTGTGTTTAATAAAGGACGGCAAAAATAGGATAAAATAGACAAGATTTCTGCCTTTTTGGTGGGTAAAATCGGTAGCTCCCCCTGGTTTTTGTATGTTTCCGGGGGCTTTTTCATTTGAGAGCTTCATAGAATATGCCCAAATTTTTTACAGTTTCTTCTTCGCGGGCAAACTTTTTTTACACCTCCGCCTGTTTATAATATAATAATCATGTGAATAATCCTCTGTGAAACGTGAATATGAAACAGGATCTTTTGAAACAATCATTTTCTTTTTGCTACTAAAATTTTTTATCAGTAAGTTTTCCTGATTATAATTTTTTATATCCACAAAGAACTTCCGGAATTTTAAATTTTTTTTTCCTTCTGTGTTTATTAACATCTCTGTGAAGAAATAATTCTTCACTTCGGAGAACACATGTATTATTATGTTAATTACCCTGTTTACCCTGTGAATTCTTTTTAGGATGTAACTTTATACCCTGGTTTCCTTGATAGTTATCAACAAATCAACAGGAGTAATAATAATAGTCTCTTTTTTATAAAAATTATATTTATTAGTATTATATTCTTTTATTAATGCAAAAAAAAAAATTTTGAATTTTTGAAATTGTTGTTTGAATATTGCCGTCTTGAATTTTAGAAATGAATACAGAAGTTTTGGATATTGCAAGAAGAGACCTGAACCTAAACGGTTACCTGGATATTGAAGTTGACCCGGCGATTGATCTTTTTGCCGGGATTGAACGGTTGAAAAAAGAAAAAAATGCGATAATCCTTGCACACTACTACCAGGAGCCGGATATTCAGGATGTGGCTGATTATATCGGGGATAGTCTGGGGCTGGCCCAAAAAGCTGAAAAGACCGATGCGTCAATAATCGTTTTTGCCGGTGTGCATTTTATGGCTGAAACAGCTAAAATCCTGAATCCATCCAAAAAAGTTTTGATCCCCGATCTGAAAGCAGGATGTTCTCTAAGCGACAGTTGTCCCCCGCTTCTTTTCAAAGCGTTTAAAGAAAAATATCCTGATCACGCCGTAGTGACTTACATTAACTGCAGCGCCGGAATAAAAGCGCTAAGTGATGTGATCTGCACGAGCAGTAATGCCAAATATGTCGTAGAAAGTTTTCCAAAAGATCAACCCATCATTTTTGCGCCGGACCGTAATCTTGGGGCCTATCTTAATAAAGTACTGGAGAAAAACATGTTGTTATGGAATGGAAGCTGTGTGGTGCATGAAATATTCAGCCTGGAAAAAATCACAAAATTGAAAGTGCGCCATCCACAGGCGAAGCTTATTGCCCACCCGGAATGTGAAGAACCGATATTAAGAATAGCAGATTTTATCGGAAGCACAACCGGGTTGTTGAAATTTACCCAAACTGATCCATCAAAGGAATATATTGTGGCAACCGAGACGGGCATCTTACATCAGATGATGAAAGCCTCACCACAAAAAACATTCATACCCGCTCCGCCGGATAACAGTTGCGCCTGCAACGACTGCCCGTTTATGAAACGGAATACGCTGGAAAAAATTTATCTGTGTATGGCGTATGAAGAACCAGAAATTTTAATTGATGAAGAGCTTAGGCTTGCAGCAAAGAAGCCTATTGACCGGATGCTGGAAATTAGTGCCCGGGCGGGTTTATAATTTTATTGTTTTGTATTTTTTCTGGTAGGTGTACAGAAAATAATAATATAACCGGCACAGAAGAGGAAAAAAATTAAATTCTTGCTAAACGCTCCACGGCCGCCTCTATAGTCTCTTTCTTTTTGCAGAAACAAAAACGCAGAACCTTATTATCTGTTCCGTTTTTATAAAACGAAGAAACAGGAATTGCAGCAACACCAAATTCTTTTGTGATCCGGATCGCAAATTCCCTGTCACCCTCATCGCTGATACGATCATATTTGGCACCGATAAAATAACTGCCCCGGCTTGTCAGCAAATCAAATTTTGTATTTTTCATCATCCCCGAGAAATAATCTCTTTTCTCCTGTACAAATTTGCTTAACGAAAGGTATTCGTCTTTACTTTTCAGAAATCGGGCCAGTGCCACCTGTGAAGGAGTATGGCAGCAGAAACAATTGAACTGGTGAACTTTTCTGAACTCAACCATTAGCGATGACGAAGAAATACAATATCCAAGTTTCCACCCGGTGCAATTATAAGTTTTACCAAAAGAAAAACACACAAAACTCCTTTCGAGCAGGTCTGGATACCGGAGTATGCTCCGGTGAGGAATATTATCGAAAACCAGGTGTTCATAAACTTCATCAGAGATAATGAAAATATTGGTACCCGCTACAACAGAACGAAGCTCTTCAATATCCCTTTCGCCTATTACCGATCCCGTAGGATTATGCGGAGAATTTATAATGATCGCTTTTGTTTTAGAGGATATTTTTTTTCTTACCTCATTCCAGTCTATCTGGTATCCGGGAAATTTCAGGTTGACCGGAACAGGAATAGCGCCATTGATTTCTATATTGGGAATATAACTGTCATACGCCGGCTCAAAAACGATAACCTCGTCTTCCGGGTGAAGGATGGTGGTTAACGCGGTATAAATGGCATAGGTTCCTCCCGGAGTGATAGTGATCTGTGTGTCGGGAGAGATCTTTGTGTTATATAAAAACTCCGCCTTTTCAGCAATGGATTCCCTTAATGGCATATAGCCCTGCATAGGAACATATTGATTCCACCCGCCGTGCATTGCTTCGGCTACCAGGCTCATTAATTTCTCGCTCATTTCATAATCAGGAAAACCCTGGCCAAGATTAATAGCATTGTACCGGCCGGCCAACCCGCTCATTACGGTAAAAATGGTAGTACCTACTCCGGGAAGTTTTGATTGGATCGGTAGTTGTAACAAATGAAGAAATATTTTGATTGAATAAACAGAATACGGGATAAAATTAGCTGATATTTTTTTTGGAAGTTCTTTGGGTTGTTATTTTGCCGGCAACCAGATTATAGGGGTGGTCGATCCATTCTTTAAGTTGGTTTTCAGAAACAGGGCTGACCAACAAAATTGTATTCCAGTATTTTTTATTCATGTGATAGCCCGGAAGCACGCAATGAAATTCTTCTCGTAAAACAACAGCTTTTTACGGATCACACCTTATATTGAAACTTAGCCGATCTTCATCCGGGCCGGCTAGTTAAAATATTTTTCCATTTATCTTATACACCAGCGTATCCGGCCCAAAAGGAAAAGACCCTTTCACCGGGGGCCCCAAAAGACAATATTCACGCAGCGACTCAATATTCATTTTGGTACATGATCGCCGTAGCTTCAATTTCTACCAGGTACCCAGCGCCTATCAGGCCACTAACCTCCACCATGGTGGTACAAGGCCTGATATCTTTAAAAAACTCTCCATGTGCTTTACCATATTCTTCCCAACGGGAGATGTTGGTAACAAACATTCGTGTCCGTACCACATCTTTTAATGAAGCACCGGCTTTTCTCAAGACCAGTTCAATCTTTTGGATTATATACCTGGTTTGCTCGTAAGCACTGTCACCACCCACCAGGTTGTTGTTTTCATCAACGGCAACCGTACCCGTTACCTCAACAGTATTTCCGAACTTAACTGCCCGGCTGTACCCCACAACCCCCTCCCATCTTGCTCCCGAAGAATAATTTGTACGCACCATTATGATTTTATTTCAATGTTTTCATTTTTGATCAGCGATTCGTTTTGAAGACGGAGAAAAATTTGTGCAACGGTTATCACATCTTTCTGGCAATAGGCCGTTATCCTTTCCAAATTTTTTTCTTTCCAATATACTTCCCACACCACGCTTCCGTCAATATCGTCTTTTGGTGTTGAGATGCCAAGCGTATGCGCCAGCAGGTTGAGGGAGGTGTAACTTTTAAAGTCGCCAAATTTCCAGAGCTCCAGTGTATCAAGGTGGTTTACTTCCCAGGGTTTTTTCCCGGAGAGTTGAAGGTCTGCCGGAATTGGAATTTGGTGGACAACAAATCTTCTGCAGAGGTATGGAAAGTCAAATTCTTTTCCGTTGTGGGCACAAAGATATTTGGCGCCACCCGGGGTCCACTTGTTCAGCATTTCTGAAAAGCGAATCAGCAGAATTTTTTCATCTTCTCCCGAAAAGCATTTTATAAAAATCTTTTTATTTTCCCCGCTGCCTGAAATTATTCCGCAACCAATGCAAACGATTTTTCCAAATTCGGCATAGATGCCGGCGCGGGGATAAATGTTTTCCGGATCTTCTAACTCTTTATTGCGGATTAAATAAGAGGCTTTATGATTCCAGAGAAGTTTCCAGCTTTCGGGAAGTTCAGAATACGATGAATATTGGGGCACCGTTTCAATGTCGAGAAATAAAATATTGTCTGATGGAAACCGGGCCATGGGATAATAGTTTTAAATTATTCAACAGGGCAAATTTGCCGATGATCCGTTTTATTCTCAGAGATATTTATCTCCCTTATGCCGCTTTACTTCTGCCACGTATTCTTTTATTTCCTGTTCTTTTTCTTTTTTACAAATAAGCAGCACGTCTTTTGTGTCCACGACAATGTGGTCTTCCAGCCCCTGAAGCAAAACCAATTTACTATCGGGAGCATGTACCATACATTTCGTGGCATCAATGATCATTACATTCTTGCCCGCAACCGCATTGTCCAGGTAATCCCGTTCCATATTTTCCCAGGCGCTGTTCCAGGTGCCGAGGTCGCTCCATCCAAATGAAGCCGGGATGACATAAACATTGTCTGCTTTTTCCATTACGCCGAAATCGATGGATATGGAAGTGCATTGCGGGTATATTGTTTCAATTGCCCCCCGCTCCTGCGGGGTGTTAAATTTATCTTTTTCAGCAGCAAATATTTCATAGATCTCCGGTAAATATTTTTCCAGGGCAGCAACAATGTGTTTTACTTTCCACACAAAAATGCCCGCATTCCACAAAAAGTCTCCACTGGCAAGAAATGTTTTTGCCAGTTCAAGATTTGGTTTTTCGGTAAACGTCTTTACTTTATAAATACCCGGCGCTGCAGCAACCGTATCGTGTTGTATATAACCATAACCCGTATTGGGAATGTGGGGTGTAATACCGATGGTTACCAGGGCGTTGAAATGGTTTACAAAGTCCAGCGCAGTTCTGGATGTTTGAAAAAACTTTTCAGTTTCGAGAACAAGATGGTCGGCGGGGGCGGCAATCATCAGTGCGTCAGGATCTTTTTTTAATAGCTTTAGTGCAATATAAGTAATGCAGGGGGCGGTATTTTTTCTGAAGGGCTCTCCAAGAATATTTTCTTCAGGTATTACGGGCAGCTGTTCTTTTACGGCAGAAATATATTCTTTTGAAGTAACCACGTAAATATTTTCTGCCGGCACCAACATGCTGTAACGGTCAAAAGTTTGCTGAATTAATGTTTTGCCGGTGTTCAATATATCAAGAAATTGCTTGGGGTGATCGGTGCGGCTCATCGGCCAGAAGCGACTGCCGATACCGCCGGCCATGATTGCTACATAATGATGTTTGTTCATATTGATATCTTGTCGTCTATAATAAACCCTCTCTGATGAGGTCGTGCAAATGTATGATTCCTGAATATTTTCCGTTTTCTACCACGACCAACTGTGTGATTTCTTTTTTTCGCATCAGCTCCAGCGCCTCAACGGCCATAGCATCGGGCGAAATCGTTTTTGGCGTTGCCGTCATAATGTCCCGGGCAGATTTATTTCCAATATCATTACTTTTCTCCAACATTCGCCTCAGGTCACCATCGGTAATGATGCCGAGTAAATTATTTTGTTCATCCACCACTGCAGTAGCGCCCAGTCTTTTTTTGGTAATTTCTATGATAACCTCTTTCAGGGATTGATCGGGAAGAACCCCCGGCTTCTCGTTTAGTGTGTACAGGTCTTCTACGTGCAGGTAAAGTTTTTTGCCCAGCGTTCCGCCGGGATGAAACCTTGCAAAATCATTGCTTCCGAAACCTTTTAAATTCATCAGTGCAACAGCCAGCGCATCTCCCATAACCATTTGCGCCGTAGTGCTGGTGGTGGGCGCCAGGTTATTGGGGCAGGCCTCCCGTTCCACAGTTGTGTTCAAAACTATATCGGCGTGTTTTGCAAGAAAGGAATCCATGTTCCCGGCCATCCCTATCAGCGTATTGCCAAAATTTTTTATAAGCGGGATCAATATTTTTATTTCCGGGCTGTTTCCGCTTTTGCTTAGTATGATCACAATATCTTCTTCCATCACAATACCGAGGTCGCCATGAATAGCATCGGCGGCATGCATGAACACGGAAGGTGAGCCGGTGGAATTTAATGTGGCAACAAGTTTTTGTGCGATCACACCGCTTTTTCCGACACCGCTGATTACAATTCTGCCCCTGCATTTAGCCATAGCACGAACGGCATTCTCAAAGCTTTCATTTATATATGATGCCAGGCCCGAAACAGACTGGGCTTCCAGCCGGATAGTGAGAAGTGCGATCTCTTTAATAGAATCATTCATCTTTAACCTTCAAAATTAGAGAATTTAACAAGAATAAATATTTGTGCAAACGATGTACCTTGAAATTTAACCATTACCAGCCACGAAAGAAGTCTGCAATTTCGTAAATTCGCTATCCTTTTTTTGTATCACCCCAGATTATTCAGCATGTCCGTATATAATGGGGGGCGAAAAACGAGGTGAATAAAATTATCCTTATATGTACCGGAAGATTTTGTAGAAATGCGTATCTTATTGAAATAAATGCAACCAAGCAGAGAAGGAGAGAATGAGTAATGGCAACAACAACAAAACGAAAATCAAACAACAAAGGATCTCAGGCGGAAGCCCCCGAAAGGGCAGTAAAGAATTCAAACAAACAACGCACCGGTCTTCATAAGGCGTTACAGGAATATTTTGGATTTGATAAATTTAAAGACAACCAGGAAAAGGCAATCGGGTCTTTGTTGGCGGGTCATGATACATTTGTTATCATGCCGACCGGCGGAGGGAAAAGCCTGTGCTACCAGCTGCCGGCAATGCTCAGCGAAGGCATAGCCATTATTGTCTCCCCCCTTATTGCATTAATGAAAAACCAGGTTGACCTGGTGCGCAGCTATAGCAGCAAAGATGACGTGGCGCATGTTCTGAATTCCACATTGACCAAAAAAGAAATTAAAGAAGTACACGATGATCTCCTGACCGGGAGAACAAAAATGTTATATGTGGCCCCGGAAACATTAACCAAACAGGAAAATCTTGAATTTTTCAGTGATTTGAAAATTTCTTTTTTTGCCGTCGACGAAGCACATTGTATATCAGAATGGGGGCATGATTTCAGGCCGGAATATCGCCGCCTTCGGGAAATGATGATACAGATAGATCCGGATATTCCGGTTATTGCACTTACGGCAACGGCTACCCCCAAAGTACAAAGCGATATTATCAAAAACCTGGACCTGAGAACCCCGGATATTTATGTTTCTTCATTTAACCGGCCCAATCTTTATTATGAAATTCAACCCAAAATAAAAAAATCACAGACCGACGAAAGCATCGTTCGGTTTATCAAGGGAATGAAGGACAAGAGCGGAATCATTTATACCCTGAACAGGAAAACAACCGAAGAGCTGGCAGATATTTTAATGGCCAATGGAATAAAAGCCGTGGCCTATCATGCGGGGCTGGATGGTAAACTGAGATCGGTGCGCCAGGATCAGTTTTTAAATGAGGACGTGCAGGTAATAGTCGCAACCATTGCATTTGGAATGGGGATTGATAAACCGGATATCCGCTTCGTCATTCATTATAATATTCCCAAATCAATAGAGAATTATTACCAGGAAACAGGGCGGGCGGGAAGAGACGGCCTGGAGGGGAAATGTGTTTTATATTATTCTCACAAAGATGTTTCTAAGCTGGAACACCTGATGCGGGACAAGCCATTAAGCGAAAGAGAGGTTGGTGCACAGCTGATCAACGAAACAGTAGCATATGCCGAAAGCGGAGTATGCCGGCGTAAAACATTAATGAGCTATTTCGGTGAAGAATATAAACAGGAAAACTGCGGCAATTGTGATAACTGCAAACACCCGAAAGAAAAAGTGGAAGCAAAAGAAAGTGTTGTTGCCGTATTAAAGACAATAAAAGCTCTTGACGAAAGGTTTGCCACTAATTATGTGGTTAACATTATTATTGGCAAGCTGACGCCCCAGATACAAATGTTCCGTCACGAGGGGCTGGTTGAGTTTGGAATTGGAAGTGACCAACCCCCGCATTACTGGAATTCGCTGATAAGACAAATGTTGCTGGACGGGTTGCTTAAAAAAGACATTGAAGAATACGGGGTGTTGAAGTTGCAGAAAAGAGGGGAGGACTTTCTTAAAAAAGCGAAGTCTTTCAAGATTGTTCTCAATAATCTTTATGAAGACGCCAATGCCGACGATGAGGAAGGAGCGGAAACGGCGTCCGGGGCAGCGGCTGACGATAAACTTTTTGAAATGCTGAAAGAACTCCGGCTGAAAGAGGCCAGGAAAAAGGGATTGCCGCCTTTTGTTGTTTTTCTTGAATCTTCATTACAGGATATGGCCACGTTGTATCCTACCAATCTTGGCGAACTGGAAAAATGCCACGGTGTAAGCAGGGGCAAGGCAATAAAATTCGGAAAACCATTTGTAGAGCTTATTGCCGGATATGTAGAAGAAAATAACATAGAACGCCCCGACGATTTTGTAATGAGAAGCGTGGTGAATAAGAGCGGGAATAAGGTTTTTATCATTCAGCAAACAGACAAAAAAGTATCGCTGGAAACCATTGCCAGAAACAAAGGCTGGCGGATAGATGAAATGCTGGAAGAAATGGAAACCATTGCTGCCAGCGGAACCAAGCTCAACCTCGATTATGCTATTGATGAAATGCTGGACGAAGAAGAACAGGAAGAAATTATAGAATATTTTAAAAGCTGTGAGACATCTTCATTACAGGTTGCGCAGGAAGAGCTGGCGGATCATAATTTTAATTGGGAGCAACTTAAAATTATGCGGATAAAATTTTTGAGTGAATACGGGATGTAGGCCTCCGGATTCAAAAGAAAAAACATTTAGCTTTTGGATTTCCTATTTCACAAATACAACCTTATTTTTGCTGCCCGCAATTACGGCGGAAAATGAAAGAGGGACGATGTCCCCGGGGGTAGAGCAAAGGACTGAAAATCCCCGTCCGACCGTTTCGTACGGGCGGGCATATATCGGCGGTTCGAAAGAAATGATTAAGATAGGAGGGCAAAGAAAATTAGATAGGGAAGAATATAAAATAACCGGTGCGGTAGCTCAGTTGGTAGAGCAAAGGACTGAAAATCCTTGTGTCGGCGGTTCGATTCCGCCCCACACCACAACTTTAAAACCTGATCATTCGGGTTTTTTTATTGGATATTAGTGAAATTGCTTTTTAAGCTGGCCTATAAGAATTCCGTTGAAATATATTTTTAAAGTATAGAGACCCGTAATAATATTTTCGGACTCTACGGAAGAAGATAATGTTTTTTGTTCCCCCCGGATATAATCGAAACGAATTTTTTTGGTAAATGCTTTTCTTCCCTCTTTTCCGGTAATAAAATAGTTTTCAGCCGCATCCCATTGATCAGACTGCAATACCTTATTTTCCGGGTTGAGCAGAACAACAAAAACTTCATAGTTGGCGTTTTGCACAATATCATTTTGTAGCTTAAATGAAAAAATAAATCCATCGGCTTCGTTTATTGAATTTACCGCTATATCATTAGAACGTGAGTTGGCCGCCGACAGGCTGATTCCCGATACCGTAAAAAGAACATCGGTATTGCCTGCATTTTTTGAAGATGATTTGACAGGGATTCCCGATGTGACATTATTATCACGGACCTTCACATTCTCTTTGTTTTTATTTGTTTGCAGGGAGGAGTTCTCGTTCTTGAATTTACCGGTTTTGATTTCCGGGAATTCTATATTTTTTTTGAATTTTGAATAATCTCTTTGGGGCGACCCGCCATCTTCTTGAATATCATCCTGATTTTTTTTCAGAGCCGGCGCTTCGTTGGGGCTGTTGTTTAGCGTGGTTTTTGAGGTGTCGCGGATTAAATTATTATTATCTGTAGTATCCTTCCCGGGGGAGGTAGATTTGTTTATGGAATCATTAAATGCATTTTTTATGGCTTGTGCCGTAACCGCCGAATCTTGTAAATATTTTTCAGTAGAATATGCCTTTTTCTGACTTTTATCATAAAGGAAAAAAATCCAGGTACCTATGAGACAGGCGGAGAGCAGAATCAATAAAACGGATTTGAAATCTTTCATTGAATTCAGCCGAAAGGCAAATTAAGAATACGGTTTGTGTTTATTGTGTAGCGTTATTTATTAGTATTCTTGTCAACATAGGCAGAGATCCATCCTACCTGTCCGTTTTTTACAAGGAAAAACTGTTTTGTTTCAAATACCGAAACAAACTGGCGCATGATCTTCAGCATAAGGCCGGTGCCCGCCATCAAGGATTTTTGATCAAACACAGCGTGTACTCTTTTTATTTCTCTGGCGGCAGCATCTTTGTCAACCGATCTGTCCGTAATATTTTTAACCAGGGCGTTGTCAGAGAAAGATGAAAAATCATTTATTAATTTTTCGCTGTACCGGATCAGCTTATCGAAAGTGACGGCGACTACCGAATTACTGCTAAGCTCGGGATACATTAAGGTAGCTGTGGCCCACGCAATACCGCCGCTGAATGCTATGTTATCGCTTTTGGGATAGGCACCGCTTTCATTAACCGCATACACAATATCATTATTTTCCGCTTCTGATAACACCCTGTACAATTGCTTATTGTAATTAGTAAGACTATTGTCGTTTTCGCAACGTTTTTCCGCGGTATTGGCAACGCTTTTTGTACCCCAGTTCAGTTGAAACAATTTAAAATCCTTTGTGTTCCCGTAGGGGAAGAACCCTCCTTTTGCATTACCACTTCCAATGTCTATCAGGAAAGTATTATAGCGCCTGGCTTCCGGTATAATTCCCAAATGTGAAAGACGTGCTTCATCTGTAACGCTTACAACTTCCACCTGTCGCTGTGGTTCTTTTATTTTTTGCTTAAAGTCGCCGATAAGCCTATCTATCCAATCGGTCTTATTTTCTTTATCAGCCTGCATTTTCACACCACTGCTAATGACGGTATATACCTGTTGTGGTTTTATCTGGTAATCTTTCGTGGCTTTTGTATAAAGATTATAATAGGCGTTCAGGGTGGCATCAAATGTGGGTTGGGTAAAACTAATAAAGTCTGTGTTGATGGAAGTGTCTTTCAAAATATTAAAAGACCCGCCCGGTTGTGTGCTTTTTCCAATCTCTACAACACTAAGCTTGACACCCTTGGCGCCCACCTCAATGCCCGAATAGGTAAATGTGTTGGAATATTTTTGTTTTGAATTGTTTTGTGCGGATACACCATATCCCCCGATTGCTGCCGCCAGCAATAAACAACACCTTAAATTAATCTTTAACATTGGCAGTAATTTAATCAAAAACAAATTTATTGAATTGGCCCCGTCTTTGGAATTTACGGTTTCTGCGATGTTCTTTTTGTGTAAAAAATGTGATTAAAATAGAGGGGCGAACAGAATGATAAAACGATAGTAAAAATACTCGTGAATCAGATCACTAAAAAGATGCTGATTTGTTTATCGGGTTCGGGTTGTAAATGCAACAACTATTCAACAATTTGAGGAGGGAATCATACGAAATTTATTTATTTTGAAAGCGCCACGGCAATCTCCGTCCCCACTTTTGCATTGTGCCTGATCAATGCAATGTTTGTTTCCAGACTTTCTCCATGACTATGATCGGCGATATATTGTAGTACAAAAGGAGTTACATTTTTTCCGGTGATCTTTTTTTCTTTGGCTGCAGTCAATGCTCTTTCGATGTGAACCTCCATCTCTTCTGTCGGTATTTCCATTTTTGCGGGTACCGGGTTTGCGATCAATACCGAACCCCTCAATCCCATTTTCCATTTTGTACCGAGCATTTGAGCTATCTCTTCCGGCGAATCCAGTCTTAAAGGAGAAAGAAAACCGCTTTTACGGGAGTAAAAACCCGGAAACTCGTCCTGGCCGATAGTAACTACCGGGATGCCCATCGTTTCCAGGTATTCCAGCGTTAAACCAATGTCGAGAATTGATTTTACTCCGGCAGAAATTACCGCAACTGAAGTTTGGGCCATTTCCGTTAAGTCTGCAGAAATATCCATTGTGGTTGTGGCACCACGATGTACACCGCCAATCCCCCCTGTAACAAAGATTTTTATTTCAGCCATGGATGCTATTCTCATGGTTGCGGCAACTGTTGTAGCGCCATATAATTTTTTAGAAACGACATAAGGAAGATCACGGAGGCTGACCTTCCACACATTTTTTTCTTTACCCATTATCTCTAATTGTTCGCTGTTCAATCCCACCAGACATTTCCCGCTCATAATGGCAATGGTGGCGGGTACCGCACCGTTATCACGGATAATTTTTTCAACCGCCAATGCTGTTTCCACATTTTGAGGGTAGGGCATTCCGTGAGAAATAATTGTGGATTCCAGTGCAACGACCGGTTTCTTATCAAGTAATGCCTGCCTGACTTCGGTGTGTATTTCTAAAAACTGGTTCAATCAGGATAATATTTGGTGACTAAAGTCAATAGTTTTTCCTGGTTCAGGTGAGTGGCAATAGCTCCATTGACCTGCAATATCTCGGCAGAAAGGGTGTGAGCAAGTTTCAGGCATTCCAGATCATCTTTCTCTAAAAATTTTCCGAGAATGAAACCGGATAACGAGCCATCCCCTGCACCGGTACAATCCACTACGTTTATCTGCGGAGCATTTAAGGTGATCGTTTTTTCTTTATTATATAAAGCAGAACCGTGTTGCCCGTTGTGAAGCCAGATGTTCTGAACACCCCGATTCAACAATTCCTCAACCTGTTGCTGAGTGAAAAAAGATTTATCAGAGCAAAGCACCGGTAGTTCATCTTCGTTGGGAGTGATCAGGTAAAGCCCATTAAGAATGGCATCTTTGAATTTTCTTGCCGGAGGAACAGAAACCGGCTCTAACACAAAAGGTATTTTTGTTTTATTGCTGAAGCCCAGAAGCCATTCGGCTGTATCTACATTAATATTGGCATCAGCCAGCAAATATGAGGCACCATTTAACAGGTCAATATGGCTTTGCAAATATTCAGGAGTGATCAGGTGATTTGCAGCGTTGGTTAAAAATGCAGAAAACAAAGAACCATCCGGATTTAATATTCCCGTATATTTTCCCGAAAGCCCTTCTTTGGTGATGGAGGCATCTAATTGCACTCCTGCCGCACTGCAAATTTGTTTAAGCCAATCTCCATCACTGTCATATCCGAAAACACTGATCAGCTGAACCGGAACATCCAAAAGCGCAAGCTGATGTGCAATATTTCTGCTTACGCCACCCGCAGTCTTTGTAACAGAAGCATCATTTGTGGTAGCCAGGAGCAATTCTTCCTTTGCGTGGAATAGTTCATCCACCAACGACGCTCCGATGCAAATGACGGGTTTTGACATAGTGCAAATGTAAGAGCAATGAATTACTCTTCTTTTTTCCTGACGATCAAAAACCAATCATTGTCCAGCGGCAGGTAGCCGTAGTCATAACAAAAGAAATATTTCTTTCCGTTCCTGGTTGTATAAATATGAGTAAGGTGTTTAAACTGGAAGCCAAGGTTCATTAATTTCTCTTTGGATGCTTTGGCTGTTTCTTCTGCGTCCGGCAAAAGGGATTCAAGGATCTTTCTGTTCTTGAGTAAAGCGTTATTGATATTTCTGACGTAGCTGCTGTGGCTCCCTTTGGCCTTTTGCTGATTGTTATAGTTGTTGCGGCAGTAATCATCACAGAATTTTTTATCAATTCTCCCCTTTAATGTCTTACCGCAGTATAAGCAGGCCCTGGTTTCGGCAAATGCAGGCATGGTAAAGGTTTTATAAGAACAAGGTAGTAAAAAATATCCGTGTGCAAACGCTTTTAACCGGTTAGCTTCGGGAAGAAACGGTTAAAAACCGACTCCCGCTTTTTTACCACCACATCTTTGTGTTGTCAATCGGTTCCGGAAAAAAAATGATATCGCCGGTTGATTGAGATAACAAAATTCTAAAACCGTCCCGATTTAACCGGGGCACAAATTTTAAAACTATGTACGCATTAAAAAACAAAGTACAACTGATCGGAAACCTGGGCGCAAGACCCGAAGTAAAGAATACCGAAAGCGGAAAGAAGCTGGCACAATTCAGTATCGCTACCGGCGAAAGTTACCGAAATGCCAAAGGCGAAAAAGTTACCGAAACACAATGGCATCGTGTTATTGCCTGGGGCAAGCTGGCTGAAATAGCAGAAAAATTTCTGGACAAAGGAAAAGAAGTGGCTATTGAAGGAAAGCTGGTCAATCGCAGCTATACCGATAAAAGCGGGAATAAGAAGTACATCACTGAAATACAGGTGAGCGAGCTGCTCCTGCTCGGCACAAAAGCTGCAAAGGAATAAATAAATCGCCACAGATGAACACAAATTCACGCAGATATACATGCAGGGTGTTTGTCTGTGGCTTTTTTTTAAAATAAGATACCATGGAAAACTTTCCTTTTAAGAATGAAACCTACCGGATAATCGGATTCTGTATGGAAGTGCAAAGAACGCCTGGATATGGCCTCTAAGAGGTTGTTTATAAAGATGCAATTGAAATAGAATTCATTAATGCGGATATTCCCTTTTTAAGAGAAGCCGAATTGGTTGTTTGTTATAAGGAGAAAATTCTTTCGCATAAATTTTTAGAAGAATTTTATTGTTTTGAAAAAATAATCGTTGAGATCAAATCCTGTGATGAGGGAATTACAGATAATCATATTGCACAAACGCTCAATTATCTCCGGGTTTCTGATTGTGAGATGGGGTTGATAGTTAATTTTGGGAAAGAAAACCTGAATATAAAAGATTGGTATTATCAACCGTACAATGAAGTTAAATGTATTTCTTATTTGCGTTCATCTGAGTCCATCTGTAGCTAGGGTCTGCTGTTTAAGTCAAAGTAAATTTCATTTTTGAAAACTCCGGTAGCTGATAGCGTGATTTTATCCACTTGATTAATTTACATATTAGAGTAAAAGATGCCTTCCCGATA
>WBZR01001520.1_pt2 | contig 19912 bp, 15 predicted proteins | sample 5204231 | NCBI WGS metagenome assembly WBZR01 (sample SAMN12412403, study PRJNA552823) | activated sludge metagenome | isolation source: activated sludge from anammox sidestream of wastewater treatment plant... | place: USA: Virginia | collected 2017-08 | reverse complement strand
AGCCGCGCACAACAGCGAGCGCAGATGAACCAGATTCAAGCCGGAAGTCATCGCGGAGAGTTGATCGTCCTTCAGGCTGTTCTTTTCAACCGGGTAGCTGGCCAGGAATTCTTTGGAGAACTCGCCGCGCTGCTCTTCGCCGGGGTAGGGAATTTTGATCGCGGCCAGCCGGGAATTTTCGCGGATGCGCGGGTGAACGTCGGACAACGATTCAGCGATCAGGATGACAAGATTGCCGGTTTCCAGAAAGCGTGGGCTGGTCAGCCACCGCTGCATCGAAACCAGCGTGTTGCGGTCGTCGCTGGAAAGATGGCTGATGTCGCCTGCTGGAAAGATCGTTTCCAGAAAATTGATCACGACCGCGACTTTGTCGGAGTAATACAGGAACCGTTCGATCAACGGCAGCGCGCGCGCCGGATCGCGCGGGATTTGCGCGGCGGTTTTGAAATCGAGCAGCGGATCGGCCACGCGCTGTTGCGCCACAAACGCGCGCAAGGTCTCGTCGGCATCGAACGTGACTCCCTCGCTGCGGTTGTAAAGCAGGATGCGTTTGTTTCCCAGAAGCTCCTGTTGCAGGAAGGAGAGCAGCGAAACGTAGCCGTTGCGCGCCCTGATCAGGTCGTACACGTTGTGATGCAGCAGGAAATGACTTGCCTCGCCCGCGCGGTATTTTCTTGCGAGTTCTTCAGCCCAGCCGGGCAGCCGCTCCGACGTCGAGAGTGAATTCTGGATTGCAGATTGGGGATTGGGGATTGGACGTTGCACGGGGCCTCCGGAACGAGAGTAGGGAGTAGGGAGTGGGGAGTAGAGAGTAGGGAGTAGGGAGTAGGGAATAGGCAATGAACGTTCATTCCCTACTCCCTGTTCCCCACTCCCTACTCCCTACTCCCCACTCCCTATTCCCCGTTCTATTGTTTGGCGGGATTCTGAGTCGCAGCTTTAGGCGTCGGGGGAGTGGCCGTAAAGTTGAACGTCAGAAAACCGGTGATCGGATTTTTGTTTTCGGCGAAAAGTGTTGTCGGAAATTCCCACTGGCGCGCGGCGGCGATCGCGTCGCCATTCATCTCAGGAAAAGTCGAATAGTGAGTGTCGGCGTCAGTCACTTTGCCTTCGGGCGAAATTTCGACGCGAACGCGGATGAAGCCGCCCATTCCGGCTTCCCGCAAGGCGGCGGAAACTTCCGGCTGAACTTTCTTCGCCGCCTGCTGCTGCAATTCGACCGATTGCCGCTCGTCGAAATAGCGCGCGGGCGCCGCCGTTTTATCCAGATCAACCGAGAAGGCGAAGATCAAATAGATGTCGTTGCCATCGAACTGTTCGACCGGCGCGTTTGGCCGAACGAATTTGACGTAATCGGTCGAACTGAACTTCAGACTCGGCGAGACGAAGAAATAGGTTGACCCGCTTTCGACCTCCATATGTTGAATCCCATAAGCCACTGGTTTGTTGACCCGGTCGTTTCCGAAATGCAGTCCGATCTCGGCGATCAGGCTGGTGCCGGGCGTCACTCCATCGCCGACGCTCTGCGCGCCGTAAAGCGTGACCTCTATCGAGCGTCCATCGGGCTGTTTGCCCAGTGAAACTATGGTGGGCCTCGATGTCCTGAAGACGCGTTTGGATTCGGTTCTGAGCAACGCGGCGTCAAAACCCGGATAAGTCTTCTTGAACGCGGTCATCCAGTTTTCGTGCTCGGTCAGTTTGGCGGTCTTCATTTTGAAGACCTGGTTGCTCAAATCTTCATAACTGCCGCGCTTGGCTTTGATCTGGAAAACGCGCGTGGTGACGAAGATCGGTCTGATCTGTAACTCGCTGAGGTTTTGACTGTCTTTGTCCTGTTTATCTTGGGCCAGCGCCGCTGGAGCGGGCGCAAGCGCGGCGCAGGCGATCAGCGCGAATAAGGCCCGGCGAAATGCGGCGAGCAGGCTTGGTGTGTGAGGGGTGAATGGCATGCGTAATACCTCCAAAAAATCAGGCGTCAGAATTTAGCGCCGGGTTGCGATCGCACGCCCGGCGCGAGAGAAATCTTTCAGCTATCTGTGTTCACCCGCGAGAGAGGGGCGTAATTGATTGGCCTCGCGGTTCAGGGAATCGAGCTGACCCATAATCGGAGCGGTCTGCTGCAGAATCTCCTTGGTCATTTCGATTGAGGAAAGCAACGAGTCGAAGTCCAGGGACAGGATGTGTTCGGGAGTTGGCATGGTGACGACCTGATCGTTCACCAGCCCGAAGAAGTTTTCGATCATCTGCAACTGCGCCTCGACGCGTTTGACGCTGCGTTCGATGTCGTCAAACGTTCGCAAACGGCGTTGCAGTATCTCGACGTTCTTTTCGTGCAGCGGGCGCGTCGAGGCTTCGGAAAATTGCGCGGTGCGTTCGGCCTGCCGCAGTTGATTTTCGACCGTCTGGCGGTTGATCGTGCGCAGGTGATTTTTGCGCCGGCGGTATTCGTCGAGCAGATCAACAAACGCTTCCCACGTTGATTCGAGTTCACGCAGTTGCGGCGGCTCGTCGGTGATGCGCGCGAATTTTTTGTAATTGTCGGCGATCTGCTTCTTCATCCAGCTCAGATATTCAACCGCCTCGCGTTCGCGCGGGTCGAAGGTCTTGATCAGCTCCAGCCGCTGTTTGCGGCGGTGTTCTTCGAGCAGATGGCGCGAGCGGCGGTCAACTATCTTGCGGTAAAAGCTGGAAGCGGGCACGGTGACCAGATACGCGCCTTCCAAAACCAGCGCGCCTGCCAGCACCAGAGTCGGTTCGATGAAGCCTGTGGCGCTGGAATAGGCCGCCGCTGCGCCCGACAGCAGCAGCCCGCCAATGTTGATCGGCTCTTTGAGAGCCTCTTTGAAATAGGAGATTCGAAACTCCATAGCTCGATCACATATTTGCAAATTGCGCCGTTAAACCGGCTGGGCTAATTCGCAACTACTCAGTCAATTTCCGTTCCTGCGGCGCGCGCTCACCTGAACCTAAACTTCTATCAGCATTGGCCGCAGGCGCGCCCTCACCCAGCGCCGGTTTTTCAGCGGCGGGCGCCAATCCCATCTGTTGTTTGTAAGCCAGCAGCATGTCCTGCGCCTCGATGTTGGCCAGTTCTTTATCAATGCTCTGCATCCGCGTGTCGAAGCTGGCGGAGGCAAGCTCGGCTTTGGCTTCGGCGGCGGCGGAACGATTGGCGATCTTTTCACGCATGTCGTCGAAAGTCTGCGACGTGTCGCCAAGTTGGAAGCTGGCCATGGTTTGCGCCATGCGCTCCTGCATCTGCGCCTGTTTGTTGGCCGAAATCAGTTGCATCGCCTCGGCGGTCTTGCGGCGAATCTGGGCCATGTAATTGTCCAGGAATTCGCGCGCCTTGGCCGAAGCGACTTTGGCCTGCTCGTGATTCTGCTTGCTGGTTTCGAGCGCGCGCTGCGCCAGTTGCATCTCGGCGATGAGCGTGGTGGCGATGTCGTCGTGGCCGGTGCGGATGGCGGCTTTGATCTTGTTATCGAGGTCGGTCAGTTTGGTCTGGTTAGCTTGAATGTCGCGCTCCAGACGTTTCTCAGTCGCCATGACTTGCGCGACGTTGTTGCGCATCTTCGGCACTTCGTCGTTCATGTCGCGGACCAGTTGCTGGAGTATCAACTCCGGGTCCTCGGCGCTTTCGATGATGCCGCCAAAGATCGAGCGAAACAGCCTTTTTAGACGATTCCACATTGTTCGTTTCTCTCCTGAAGATTCGGTGTGAGTGGGCGTTGAGGCTGCTGGGTGGTAGCCAGCTTCATCCGCCTGTTCCAGCCTGCGTCGTCACTCCCCGCCATCAAATAACCACTATTAACCACTATTTCGGCCCGGGGCGCATCGCCGTTCTGGTGATACGCAAAGGTCGCCGTCGGAGTTCAATCGCATGCAGGAAACTTGCTTCTGCGTGACAGATTAAAGCAAGCCGCAGTATAGCAGCAGCTTTATGCATTGTCACTTAACGTAAAAAGAAGGCCGCGCATGCGCCTGCGAGCCTGAGCGGCGCGGTTTCCGCGCAATTAGGATGGGCGAATTATCGGAACGCTATCCGATTCCGCGAGGCGAAAGAGAAGCGCGCCGCTTCAATTTTTGACCGGATCAAAGCGGATCAAGTATGCTTCTCGCCGCTGTTCGCCCTTCATGCGTTTTTCGCGTAATTTGTGCCCGGCAGTTTTTCAGCCGACAGTTTCCAGGAGGCGTCAATGATGAACTTCACGCTGCGGCGCACGGTTAAAAGAGCGTTTCTGCTTTTCGCAATGTTGATTGCGGGGATTACGCCGGCCGCCGCCGCAATCCCCGGCTTCGGCGAAGCTTTGTATTTCTCCCTTCAGCCGGGCGCTGCGCTGCCGAGCCTGCCATCCAGTGTATTGATTCAGTCGCCCAGCTTCATTGACGTTCCTGCGGGCGCGGTTCTTTCGGTTCATCTGTTGCGCGGCGACACGTTGGTTTCGACCAGCAGGCTGAATTTCCCGCAGAGCTTTTTCAGCGACAGGCTCGTTCCGCCCGTGCCCATCGCGTCTTTTGTTCCGCTTGGGATGCCCACGAACGCGGGCCAGCCTCTGCCTGGCGCTACGCTCGTCGCGGGCGAAGCCGATTTATCCAAAGTCGCGTCGGAGCCGGATCAGTACCGATTTTTATGGGCGCTGTCGGCGGGCGTGATGGGCACGCCCGGACAAGCGATTGTCACCGGAGCGCCGACCCGCTTCGTTGATTTGAAATTGAGCGCGGTTTCAGCCGCAGCGAGCGCCGGAGATCAAAAGCCCGGCTCGGCGCTCTTCTTCAACCGCTACACTTCCAGCGCCAGCAGTCCGTCGCGCGAAAACAGCATGCTGAGCCTGACCAACACCAACCCAACTGCCCAGGCTGTCGTTCGTCTCTTTCTGGTTGATTCCGCGACATGTCAAACGCAGGATGTGGAAATTTGTCTGGCGGCCCGGCAGACGATCAGTTTTCAATTGAGCGATCTCGACCCGGGCGTCAAAGGCTACGCTGTGGCCGTCGCGGTAAATCAGGCCGGAGAGCCGATTCAATTCAACTGGCTGACCGGCGCCGTAGTTTTCAAACAGACGGCGGTGAATACCGGCGGAACTTTCACCGTGTCGCTGGGCGCCATCGCCATTGCGAAGCGAAAAGAAGGCGCGGCCCCGGCCACGTCGGGCAATGAGGCGGAGATGATATTTGACGATGTGAACTATGACCGCCTGCCCGCGCAGATCGCTTACGACGGCGTGCCGAGTCAAAGCAACGCCCTGAACACGACGATAATCTCGCTCTATCGCCCGATTGCGAACCTCGGCGGCGGCGCGGCCAACAGCAGCGCGCAGATCACCGGCTGGGGCAGGGACGATCAGAACCGCGTCGTCGAGTCGAAAGGAAATGTCCCAGTGATGTGTTACGGCGAAATCGCCGTGTCGTCGTTGCGCTTGGCGCCGACGCCCGTCGCGCAGCTTGCGCCCGCAGGCTTGACCGCGTGGTTCGCGGCTTCGACAACCGATTTGCAGCCGCTGCTCGGAGCGCAACTCAACTCCGGCGAATACAGCAGCGGCGGCAACGCGCGGGCGTTGAGCTTGAGCGCGGAATACCGCATCCGCATCCCGGTTTCGCCTGTCACCTGTTCTCAATGAATTGATGATGTTACAGCCAGGCAATTCACGCGTGAAAGGCTTCTGACTCTGGAGATGGATATGAGTCCTGAATCTTGGAGCATTGTGGGTATCGGAGTAGCAGCGCCGCGGTCAGGTCCTGGTGGGCTTGCAGATGATCAATCCGGGAATTGAATCGAAGTCATCATCGTTGGTGGCGAGGTAGCTCAGCCCCAGCTTTTCCATTGCGGCCACGATCAGGGCGTCATTGGTTAGCAGCCTCTGTTGGGTTGAAATATCTGCGCCGCGTTTCAAGAGATCAAATGTGAACGGCTCGACAAAAAGTCTCAGGGACTCAGCCAAAGCGGCCACTTGTTTGTGTTCTGTCAGATTGTCGAGAAGCTCAGGATGCTTTTTGATCCTGGTGATTAACCCCTGTGGGGTGAAGCTGTGCAGCCGCACAATCTCCGCCAGCATGACTTTGTGAGTAGCTTCGGCAAGCGCGACAGTGGAAGTCAGGCCATTGACGGCGCCAGCTTCGACTCGCGCGAGCAAATCGGAGCAGCCATCCGACATCGGCGGCGTATTGACCAGATGGTAGTAGAAGATTGTGGCGTCGAGGAAGCACGGCGCGCCGTCAGGAATGTCTTCCAGCAGAGACGGCATTTACTCAACTCCCAAGAATATCGTGTTCGTGGCTATCGCCGATTTCGCGGGCGAAGCGCGGTTCAATCTGGATGCGGCGCTGCCGTTGTCGCTCGATCAATCCGGCAGACCACCGCGCTTCCATATTGATCGGTTCAAGCGTCAACCTCACTCGCTCATACTCTTTGAGGTCCGGCAGAGGCGCGAGTGGTTTGAACACACCCGATTCATAAACGGCTTCGATGACAATGCTCATTGGTTGTGTCTCCTTCCGGCAAGCATTCTAAAACAAGCTCTGACTGATAGGAAGAAGTCTCTTGCGAGCTTCCGAATTTAAACGGCCAAAAGCCGAGCCACGAGCCAAACGCATTGAGCAGTTCATCCGCATGTCGGAGAATAGGAAAAAGCTTTACCCATAACCAATGCGCTAAAAACGGAGGAACTATGCTTTTGCTGAAGCGGCGGCGTAATTTCACGCGAGCGATTTCACTGGTGTTATGCCTGAGCCTCTGGCTCGCTTTCTTCTGGCGGTTCAACTATGAAGCTGGCGGCAAGGTGGATAAAACCGCTACCGGTCTTACTCATGTTCGGTTGGATCTGCAATTTCAGCGTCGCTGGGAGAAACGCTTTAAGCTGAAGCGCGGCGAAACATTCGAGATTTCAGTTAGCCTGCCGCAGCCTTCATCGCTGCCACAGCACGGACGGATCGGCGTTCGCTGGACGCTGGAAAAACCGAACGCCGCTGAATCGCTGCCCGCAGCCGCTTCGCGCAAGCCAGACGCTTTCGGCATCTACACTCAGCCGACCGCAGATTGGCGCAAAGTCCTGCACGCGCTCGACGCTGATCTCTACCTCGTTTATCGCGCGCCGGTCGCCGGCGTTTACGTTTTAGAAATTGCGCCCGTCACTGATGAAGCCACTGTGTTTGCCAGTTTGCCTGGAAGCCCGCGCTGGCGCGAAGACGGCATCGCGCCACAGGCTGTAACGTTCCCGCGCCAGACGCCGTGGCCGGCAGGGAAGTCGGTTCCGCTGTCGGTGACGATAAATCCGTTGAGGTTGGAAGCCGAAACGAACATGCGTGTCGAAACCGAGCCGAACGACACGCCGGAGATGGCGCAAGAGATTGCGCTGCCAGATGGCAAAAAAGATGGCGAAGGCGTTCAAGCCGTGCGGATCACGGGCGGCGCCGATGACATCGAGTATTTCGACAACGGCAAAGTCGGCAAATCGGGCGATGACTGGTTTCGCCTCGCGTTCAATGGCAAGGAGTCGCGGCTGCTGACCTGCAACCTGGCGATTCCGGATCACACGCTGGCGGCGCAACTCCGGTTTTACGCGCTCGACGCTTCGGGCGCGCTGGTCGAATATACCGAAGGCCGCAACGAGAACGAGCGCACGCATCAACAGAACGAACAGCATCGCGCCTCGATTGTTCGCCTGCTCAAACCGGGCGGAACTTATTACCTGCGCGCCGAAGCCAACGCGCCGGGTTACGAAATCGAACTGCGCGTGTTGAAGCCCGCGCCTTACGACGATCCGCGAATGGCCGTGCGGCAGGCGATGTACGATCACATCGGTCAGGTTGATTCGTGGCTGACCAATCGTCCGCGCGGCGCTTCGGTCGAACGGCGCATCCGCGACACCGGCAATCTGATGGGCACGCATTGCATGAGTTGCCACACGCAATCGGGCGTCTGGGGGCCTGCCGGCGTCATTGAAAACGGCTACGTCGTCGAGAACAAGCAAAACTACCGCCGCCTGATCAACGTGATGTACGAGTCGCTGCGCCCGACGAACTACCTGAAAGACGCGGCGAACAACACCAGTCTTGCGCCGCTCGATGTCGGCGACGGCCCCGCAGGGACGCGCGTCGCCGGTCACAACGTCTGCACGACGGAACGCGTCGCGCCCGCGCGCAAGCTGCATTCGATGCAGGCCATCCGCGCGGCCAATCACACGCTGCAAACAGCCGATCCCAGCGGAGTCAACGCCGCCGGGCCGGGATCGAACGTCGGCCAATCGGTGGTTTACAACTACGCGGGCGAGATTCTGCGCACGGCGTGGGATCGCACGGGGCATCCACGCTACTTCGCGGCGATTGAAGAGAAGGCTGAGAAGATGCTCGGCGTCTTTCCGCGCTACAGCGACGACCTGTCGCACCGGATCGAATTCTTCAAGCGGTTTTTCCCGCAGGATTACATCGCGCAAAATCAGCGCGCTTGGTCGGTTCAGAAAACATTGCCGCCCGAACCTCCGGAGCCACCTGCGTCGAAGCCTTCTGCCGATGGCAAACCGGCTGAGCCGCCCCCGGCGCGCTTCCCGGATTATCAGTTGAAGAGCGCCGACGACGCGGCGAAGCTTTGGGCGCGCATTCAGGAACAATTGAAGAAAGATGAAGCGCGGTTGCGAGCGACTCAAAACGCTGACGGTTCGTGGGGCTTCGATCCGGGCAAGAGCGATGGAGACAAGTGGAAGACCAACGGCGAATTCGACCCTGCGCCGACCGCGCTTGCTTTGATCGCGTTTCAGGCTTTGGGCTACAAGGACGATGATCCGGCTGTCGCGCGCGGCGTCAAAGCCTTGCTCCGGACTCAAGACCCTTATGGCCGCTGGAACAAGAGCGCGCTGACGGGCTTTGTCACGACGGCTTACGCGCTGCATGCGCTCGCGCGGCTTTATCCTGAAACGCCTGTCAAACCGGCTCGCGCGGCGTTCGAGCCGAAGCGCGGCGAATCGCTGCTTACCGCCGTCGCGCGTGTTCGCGCGTTGTCGCACACGGACGATCCGGAGTTAATTGATCTGATGATTCATGCCGCGTCGCATCAAAGCCCGCAAGTGCGGTTTTGGAGCGCGATGGCTTTGGGCGGCGTTCATCACCGACAGGGCGTACCGGCGCTGATCAAGTTGATGGGCGATCCGGTCAAGATGGTTCGTGACGCGGCGGCGTGGGCGATGGAGCAGACGCTGCTCGACGACACAGGTTTTGACGCCATCTTTGCGGCTTACGAAACCGGCGGCGATCTGACGCGCGAGAGCATTCTGAAATCGCTCGGCATGCGCGCCGACGCGGTGATGACGCAACCGAAATTTGACAAGCAGCGGCTGACGCGGTTGCTTGACCGCGCGCTCAATGACGACGCGCATCCCGGCGTTCGCGCGTGGGCTGCGAAGGCCGCGTGGCAATGGTGGGTCTGGAATCCGCCGATGCGCGACGCGATCCAGCAGGCGTGGACGCGGAAGCTGCTCTCGCCCGAACCGAACGCGCTGGTCGAAAACTGTTTCCGCTATCAGAGCCACGCGCTCTTCATCGCCAACGGCCACAAGGCCAACGGCAGCGAAGAGCATCAATACAAAGAACTCTCGGCGCTCTTCAAAACGCTCGAACGAAAACTCGATGACGCGGCGTTGTCCGAAGCGGTGAAAGACCGGCTGGCGCGACGGCTCGTCGCTATCGCCGCGACGTTTTACAGCGCGGCGGGCGGCGATGGCGGCCCCGGCCAGATGGGCTACATCACCGACGGCAGCACGGAGATGATGGGCAAGGCGGCGATGCGATTGTGGAACAAAACCGCCGCATCCGACCTGGCCGAATTGCGGCTGGTGATGGAAGGCGCGGCGAATGTCGCTTACCAGCCGCTGCAAGACCGCATCATTGATTACTCGACGCATGGGCCGGAAGAGTTGCGAACGCTGGCCGCCGCCGCAGTCTCCGATCCGAGCGCGGTCACATTGCCAGCCGTGCAGGAGAAGGTCGAGCCGCTCGTCGAGCAGATTCACCGCGGCGCGATGGATTACGACCGGCGCCAGACGCTCGCTCAACCTGTGCTGCGGTTGTTCAGCCGCGCCCGGTGGGCCGTGCCGAAGACCATCGAACAACAGGAACTGCTCTACCGTTTGCTGATTCCGAAACACAGCAAGGATCCGAGCGCGGCGGAGTTGAAGAAGATCATTGACGCGGCGGAAGCGGCTGTGCGCCCGATGGGTTTGCCTGACGCCGACTGGTACATCGCCGACCGGATGGGCGCGATGCTGGCGTCGAACACCGACCTGCACACCGACGTGCTGTTGCGCTTCATCCCCGGCGCGACGAAGAATCCGCTGACCTCGCACTTCTGGTTGCCGAGCGTCGCCTGGGTGATTTCTTACGGTGATGGAATTCCCGAAATTGATTCGGCCAACAACAAACCGTCTTCGCCGGAGATTGCGGCGGTCCGCTTGCGCGCCATCGAACTTTACCTGCAAACGCTGCGACCCGACACGCCGGTGATGAGCCGCAGCATCGCGCTGCGAATGGCCAACATCACCGCCATTCGCCAAAACCCGTCCGTCCAGGAAGCGTTCCGAAAACTTCTGGAGACGGAAAAGAACGAAGCGGCCCGCAACGCGTTGCGCAGCGTTGATCCGCAAGCCTGGATGTCAGATTTGCAGGATGCCGTGAAGAATGAGCCGCTGGCCGCGCCTCTGAAAAACGCGCAGGGCAAGCCGCAACTGACGCCGCAATTTCTGGCCGACTTTCGTTACTTCAGCGATTACGTCGCGCCGGAACTCAACCGCCCGCAGCGGATGGATGAGATGTCGTGCATGAAATGCCACGGCGTCGCGGGCCGCGTGCCTTCGATGGAACTGGCCGCGCCGAACGGCGACGGATACTGGTCAATGCCGAAGATGCTGAAGAACTATTTGACCCTGCAACAGCGCGTCAATCTGGCCGAGATCGAAACCAGCAAGTTGTTGCGCAAGCCGCTCAACGTTCAAACCGGAAAGGAAGACGGACATCAGGGCGGGCGGCGCTATCTGCCGGCTGAGCGCGGTTATCAGATCATCAGGCGGTGGGTTTTGGATCAGCCGCGCGTAATGCAGAGTCTGGGAGCGTCGGCTGGCAGCGGCAGGTAGCGATTGAAACGGATTGACTGCGGGTTAGTCGCTCGTGTCTACTTTGGGCGAGGAGGATGAATAAATGCAGTTGAGTCGAATTACTTTTGATCCGCAGGTGATGGGTGGTAAGCCATGCATTCGTGGTTTGCGCGTGACGGTCGGCACAATAGTCGGACTCGTGGCGTCGGGGCGTTCCACCGCAGAAATTTTGCAAGCTTATCCATACTTGGAAGAAGATGATGTGCGACAGGCTTTAGCGTATGCCGCCTGGCGTGTTGAAGAGATTGAAGCATCGTTATGAAGCGGAGCTTGAAACCGGCGCATTGATCATTGTGCATGAGGGGCGGCTTCGGGTGAGAGTGCTTCCCCTACAACGATAACAGGGCCTCTATGTTGACGCTGAACATCCGGCAACTTAGAATCCGCCTTCATTTGCGGGCAGGCGCGCGGTTTCAGTTCTGCCATCCACTCACAACTTCAGGAGAGATTATTGATGCGACGCGACATCACCAGTTGGTACAGTGAACGTTTGTTTCAGGAGATGCCGCTGGTGGCTTACGGCCATTACGGGCCGCCGGTGTTGATGGTTCCCACCGCCGCCGCCGACTTTCTCGAATACGAGCGGTTTCATCTGATTGATTCGATCAAGTGGTGGCTTGAGAACGGGCGCGCGAAGGTTTACTCGATCAACAGCGTCAACCGGCTGGCGCTGCTCAACAATCAGGCCGCGCCCTGGGAGAAGATCGAATGGATTGATCGCTACGATTCTTACGTCACACAGGAAGTCTTGCCGCTGATTCGGCAGGATTGCGGCGGCGGCGACGTGAAGCCGATTGTGACCGGCATCAGCCTGGGCGCTTACGTCGCGGGCGATTTGTTTTTCCGGCATCCCGATCTTTTCGGCGGTTGCATTCTGCTCAGCGGCAGTTACGACATTCGCGGTTATCTGGACGGCTATTACAACGAGAGCGTCTACTTCCACAACCCGGTGGATTACCTGTCGAATCTGAACGACGATTACCATTTGCCGATCCTGCGACACGGCGGTCGCACGATCATCATCTTCAGCGGTCAGGGCGCGTATGAGGCGCCCGACCGTTCGCGCCGTCTTTCGGACATTTTAAATGGCAAGGGCATTCCGCACTGGCTGGACATCTGGGGGCACGACGTGAACCACGATTGGCCCTGGTGGCGGCAGGCGATGCCTTATTACTTCGGCAAACTCTTTGGTTGAAATTGAGGAGAAAGTCATGAAACACATCATCAGGTCATTTGCATTGATAATCACCATCGCGCTGGCGGTGTCGGCATTCGCGCACGGCGTACACGACAAGAAGGCTCACGCCAAAGGTAAAGCCCAGACCGCGAAAGCGGAGAAAGGCGAATTCCTGGGCAAAGGCGACGGCGTCACGACCTGCCCGGTGACCGGCGAAGAGATTCATAACAAAGACAACAAGGCGGTGATGTTTGGCCGCACAATCTATTTCTGCTGCGCGGGCTGTCTGGCCGACGCGAAGAAGAACCCGGCGGCTTACGTCAAGCGAACGCACAAAGAGCAGTTGCTGGCGATCAAGAATGCGCCGAAGAGCGAAGACCATCACGGCGATCATCACGCGCAGGAGTCGAAAGGCGGCGAACAGAAATTCCTCGGCAAAGGCGACGGCATCGAAACCTGTCCGGTGACTGGTGAGGCGGTGAATAAGAATCTCAAAGGCGAAGTCAACGGACGCGTGTTTTATGTCTGTTGCGAAGGCTGCCTCGATACGGTCAAGAAGAATCCTGACCTTTACCTCAAACCGGTCGAAGGCGAGAAAAAGGAGCAGGCCTTCCTCGGCAAAGGCGATGGCATCGAGACCTGCCCGGTGACCGGCGAGCCTGTGAACAAGAATTTGAAAGGCGAAGTAGACGGACAGACGTTTTACGTCTGCTGCGAAGGCTGCATTGATACGGTGAAGAAGAATCCCGCCGCTTATCTGAAGAAGAAGTAACCTGACATTTTGGTGGTTTCTCAATAGGGCGTCGCGCTGCCAGTCGGTCGCGCGACGCCCTTGTTTTCGGAGGTCTTTCCTGATTCACTCATCCGGCTTTGCGTTTCAGCCATCGTTCCAGATCATCGGGCTGCGAGAAATCCAGCAGATCCCCGGTCAGCTTTCTCAACCGCGATAGCGAGAGCTTCTCAATTTGCGCTTGAATCTCGTCGTCGAGCCTGCCGAGTTTGTGGTTCAACAACAGAAAGATCGCGTCGAGCATGCCTTGCTTCTCGCCGATCTTTCTACCTTCTTCTCTACCTTCCTCTCTACCTTCCTCTCTACCTTCCTCTCTACCTTCCTCTCTACCTTCCTCTCTACCTTCCTCTCTACCTTCCTCTCTACCTTCCTCTCTACCTTCTTTTCTTCCGCGCTTTTCTCCCCTGCGTTCCCAACTTGTGACATACGGCATACGTTTTCCCTCCGTAATCTTTTCAATTTCGTCTTCCAGCTTCTGCCCCAACTCCTCCGGCAATCTAATCAACCAATCGAGAAAGCGCAAGAGAGATTGCGTCTGCTCCCGCCTGTAGCCGCGCTCCCGCAGCAACAGCATCAATTCGCGCTTGACCAGATACTTCCTGCTGACATCACCCTTCGCTTTCATGATCTTCAAGTGCGCCAGCACAACCATTGCGAAGGGATTGCCGCTGGCCAATAACTCCGCTTCGCGTCCGCGCCAATCAATCAGCTTCACGACCGGAAACTCGAAGACGAGGCGGCAACCCCATAGCTCGGTTTCATAACGCCCAAGCGCGATTTTGCCTGCGCCGCCAGTGACTATGCCGAGGCTGACGACCGGGCAATTCTCGCGATCCTTGATTCGGTAGTTGTAGACGTACATCCGTTCGTTGAACTCAGGGCCGGCCTGCCCCTGAATCTCGCTGTGCAGAACGACGAAGAGCGGGTCGCCTGTCTTGCGCCAAACCTTCGCCAGCTTATCGGCCAGCCGGTGGCTTTTCAGATGCTTCGGGCCGAGCTTCGGCAATTCCTTGTCGAGGAAGACGGGCTTGCGCGACCAGTCAATCGCGGCGTAAATCTCCACGAAAAAATAATCCATGAACTCCGGGAAGTGGCGGTCGAGCATGTCCTTCCAGGCGTTGTCCTGATCCAGGCTCGGTTTGGCTGATCGCGCAGGCATCGGTTCTTTCAGGCTGTCGTCAATTGAAAGTCCTTGAACTGTTCGCGCAAAACCTTCTTGTCGAATTTGCCGACGCTGGTCTTCGGCACAGCGTCAATGAAGACGATGTCGTCGGGCATCCACCATTTCGCGAAGCTCTTGCCGAGGTGGTCGTAGATTTGTTCTTTCGTCACCGTTGCGCCCTGTTTGATGACGACGCAAGCCAGCGGGCGTTCCTGCCATTTCGGGTGGAAGGCGGCGATGACTGCGGCTTCGGCCACGTCGGGGATGGCCATGATCGCGTTTTCCAGATCAACCGATGAAATCCATTCGCCGCCGCTCTTGACCAGATCTTTCGAGCGGTCGGCGATGGCCATGTAACCTTCGGCGTCGAGCGTCGCCACGTCGCCGGTGTCGAGCCAGCCGCCGGGGAATTTTTCAGGCGTAGGGTCTTCTTTGTAATAAGTCGCGGCGATCCAGGGGCCGCTGATCAGCAAACGCCCCATCGCCACGCCGTCGTGCGGGACTTCATTGCCTGCGTCGTCAACGATGCGCAGCTTCAATCCGGGCGCGTAGATGCCCGCGCGCTGTTTGACGTCGAGCTGTTTGTCGCGCGGCCACTCTTTCATCTTCGGCTTCAATCGCGTGACGGTGCCGAGCGGACTGGTCTCGGTCATTCCCCAGGCTTGAATGAAGTTGACGCCGAGATTCTTCTCAAACCAGTCAATCATCGCGCGCGGCGGCGCCGAGCCTCCGCAGATCATCGCCTTCACGGTCGACAGATCGTATTTGCCCGGATTCTGTAGCAACTCGTTCATCACGCCCAGCCAGATGGTGGGCACGCCGCCGGTGAACGTCACCTTTTCATCCTGAAGCAGTTGGCAGACCGTCGCGCCATCCATCGTCGAGCCGGGGAAGACCTGTTTCGCGCCGAGCATGCAGCAGATGTAGGGCAAACCCCACGCGTTGGCGTGGAACATCGGGACGATGGCCATCACCGTGTCGGCGCGCGTCAGGCCGAGCATGTCCGGCAATCCGCCGGTGACCGTGTGGATGTAATTCGACCGGTGCGTGTACATCACGCCTTTCGGTTTGCCAGTCGTGCCGCTGGTGTAGCACAGACCCATCGGCGAGTTCTCGTCAATGTCGGGCCAGGTGAATTCCGTCTTTTCGGCTGAAATCAACTGCTCGTAATCGTGCGCCGGTTTGAGCGTCGTCTTCCAGGCGCCGGAGTTGCTCATCACGACGATGTGTTTGACGGTCGGAATCCTGCCTTTCAGTTTTTCCAGAATCGGCAGCAAATCCTCGTCAACGCAGATCACCGAATCTTCGGCGTGATTGATGATGTATTCGAGGTCGGCGGAAGAAAGCCGCAGGTTGAGGGTATGCAGCACAGCGCCCATGCAAGGCGCGGCGTAATAGACTTCCAGGTGGCGGTAACTGTTCCAGGCCAGCGTCGCCACGCGGTCGCCCTGCTTGACGCCGAGTTTGGTCAACGCGTTCGCCACTTGCCGCGCGCGGCGGCCCAGATCGGCGTAAGTGTAACGGTGGATCGTGTCGCGCATCTTCGAGACGATTTCGTTTTCGGGCATCAACTCGGCCCCGCGATCCATCAGCACTGGCATAGTCAGAGGTGTGTTCATCATGGTGTTCATTGGCGGATTCTCCTTAGCTGGATTTGGATTGACGATCTCGGATAAGGACGATGTTGGCTCAATCAATGATTCCTTCGAGTTTGAGCGTGAAGCCTTTGAGTAAAGGCTCGCCGGAGATTTCTTTCGGGTTGTCGAAGGTTTCCACTGGCGCATCGGGGCGGTAAACGTGGACCTTCTTTTCTTTCGGATCAATCAGCCAGCCGAGTTGGGCGCCGTTGGCGATGTACTCTTCCATCTTCGCTTGCAGCGGTTTCAGCCGGTCGGATTTTGAGCGTAACTCGATGGCGAAGTCGGGGCAAATGTGCGTGAATGAATCTTTCTCATCCTCGCTCAAGGCTTCCCATCGCTCGCGCGCCATCCACGAGACATCGGGAGAACGCTTAGCTCCGTTGGGCAGAGTGAAACAGGCCGAGGATTCAAAGCCGATCCCCGAATCGTCAGCTTCAGTCCAGGCGAAAAAGCGCCCGGAAAGTATGAAGTTGCGGTTGCTGCCTTGAGGCGTAACCGGCATCATAATGATCATCTCGCCCTCCTTCGTCATCTCTATCCGCAACCCCTTGTTCTCGGCGCAGAACCGTTCAAACTCTTCATCGCTGAAGCGGCGGCCAGGATTCTCCAAACGGAACACCCAGTCCGGCTCAGCATTCGCGAGCGAGATTGCAGGAATTCTTTTCTTGATTGCCGCTGTTCTGACACTCATCGCATCACCTCGCTTTCAATTTCCTGCGGCTTTCGGCTCCGCCGCTTTGTCATCCTTTTTCGGCAATTCCGGCTTGGCGAAATCGGGCTTCGGGTCGCCGAAGATGTAGTGGTTGAACCAGGCAAGATTGTGCTGCATCACGGCCCGCATTGATTTCGGTTTGGTGATGCCGTGGCCGTAGCCTTTGTAAACGACCATCTCGACCGGCACGCCGCGATCTTCCAACCCCTGTCGCAATTCGTAGCCATTCGGAATCGGCACGCGACGGTCGAATTCGCCGTGCTGAATCAGCGTCGGCGTTTTGGCCTGCTTGATGTAAGTCATCGGCGAAGTCTTCGCGTAAATTTCAGGATCGTCCGCCGGGTCGTCGCCCAGATATTGAATCGTGAATGGCGTGATGTCTGTGTTGTAGTAATAAGTCGCCCAGTTTGAAATTCCCGCGCCGACCGAAATCGCTGCGAAGCGATCAGACGAAGTTGTCAGAAACGCCGAGATGTATCCGCCCTGGCTCCAGCCCATGCAGCCGACGCGCTTCGGATCAACCCAGCCTTTGCCGATCAGATGATCAACGCCTGAGATCACGTCCCACGCGTCGCCCACGCCGAGGTTGCGGACGTTCAGTTGCCGGAACTTTTCGCCATAACCGGCCGAGCCTCGGTAATTCACTTTCAAAACCAGCGCGCCTCGCGCCGTCCAGATATCGGTTGGGTAATAACGAGCGTCGAGCAGCGTCGGGCGATCAATGCCCGTCGGCCCGCCGTGAATCACGCAGAGCAGCGGGTATTTCTTGCCCGGATCGAAATCGGCGGGTTTGATCAAGACGCCTTCGATGGTCGCGCCGTCTTTGCTTTGCCACGAGATGACTTCGCGCGTGGCGAGCGTGAAGTCCTTGACCTGATCGGTCATCGAGGTGAGCTTGCGCGGCGAGAAAGCCTGAATTGATGAAACATAAACTTCGTTGAGCGAAGCCGGCGACGGGGAAGTGAACGCGATCTGTTTGCCGTCTTTCGTGAACGAGAATCCGCCCGCCATCAAATTATCAGGCGCGGTCACACGCGCGATCCTGCCCGTCGCCGGATCAAGGCGGAAAAGATGCGCGGCGGTCTTCTGCAAGCCGTTGAAATAGATTCCATCAGCGTTCCATTCGACAAACTGCGGCTGTTCGTCGAACGCGTCGGTGATCGAACGCGGCGCGCCGCCATCAACCGAAATGACGGCCAGTTTGGAATTGGAGTGAAAGTATTTTGGGTTGCCCATCGCCGACGAAAAGACGATCAGCTTGCCGTCGGGCGACCATCGCGGGTTGTTGTCAGGGCCGGGTTGCGCGAGCAGCTTCTTGACCGAGTTGTCGGCGAGATTGAGCAGGTAAACATCCGAAGTCCCGCCGTTGATCAGATCGGGATTGATCGTCGCGCTGAACGCAATCTGTTTGCTGTCGGGGGACCACGAGAACGAGCCGACGTTGAACTCGCGGCCTTTTGTGCGCTGCGTCCCGGCGACCGGCGCTTTCAAAGCCTCTGCCACATCGAATGTCCAGAGATGCGAATGGTTGTACTCCCTGCGCACGACTTCAAAACCGCCAAGATAATCCTGTCGTTCCTTCGCGGCTTTCTGGTCGGCGTCGCTGGAGGTGAACGCTATGCTCTTGCCGTCTTCCGACCACGCGAAACCGCTCGCGCCGTTCTCGGCTTTGGTCAACTGCATCGCCTCGCCGCCGTCTGGATGAATGACGAAGATTTGATTCTTGTCGCCGATGCGATTGCTGGTGAACGCTAGCGACGCGCCGTCAGGCGACCATTGCGGATTGCTCGATGATTTTTCGCCGCGCGTCAATTGAAATGTTTTGCCCGTCGCCACGTTCGCCAGCCAGATGTGCGTGACGAAGGCGTCCTGCTTCCAGTCCGTTTCGTTGACGGTGTAGGCGACGTATTTGCCGTCGGGCGAAATTTGCGCGCCGCCCAGGCTTTTGACGTTGATCAGGTCGTCAATGGTGGGAACACGATGAGTTAGATCGCTGGCGAAGGCCAGAGAGACAATCAGGCAGAGCAAAAACACCGATCGTTTGAGCATAACGTTATTCCTGGGTTTAGTGGTTGATTCGGAATAGATAAAGCGCGGCTGTAAGTATACCCGTTGCCCTGGCTGAACTGAAGCTTGGTTTATCGAGAAATCGCGCTGGTGTCGAGAGAGTTGGATGAGAGCCGCGACCGATAGAGGACAGCGTCGCAAGCGCGCGCCGTTCGCTGCCGGTCACAGCGCTCATCCGTAAAAAGATTCGCTAACGATGGGGGTAGCCGCCGCGTTGTTCCGCGTCGCGCCAAACGAAAGTCCTTGTTTGTGTGCGCCCGCCGTCAGAATTGACGACGGCGATTTTCACTTGTTTGCCTTCGCCGCAAAGTTCGCGCCAATCAGAAGCTGAAAAAACGTAAGGCAGTCTGCCGCTACGTTGGGTATCCGGGAGTAGTTTGCCGTTGATCTCGATGAAGGCCCCGGAACGCAGGTCGCTTCCGGTGACAATCAATTTATCCGCGATCACCCTGATAGTCGAAAGGGTGGGAGAGGATGGACGCAGTGGCTGAGCGTTGTGAGTCAGCCCGACGGTGAGCTGGCACATCTCTTTATCGGATACCGGCCCGAACGGAATATCAATCGGCGGATGATTGAGCTGGCGCGGATTGCCCTCCGAATTGTCGTAGAAGGCGCGCACATTGATTGTGGTTCCGGCGGGAAGACGGAGTGGATGTTTGAGGATGTAGTTCCCCTGGTGCTTGAACTCGTATTCGACATCTATCAGGCACCTCTTTTCGCCGTTGGGAAGCACAGCTTCAGCCACGAAGTCAGTCCCGAACTGATGCATATGCGGCGCGAGCGAGTAGATCGTGACCTCATCATTGAACGTCTGCGCCGCATTAACCTCGTAGTGTGGGTTGCCAGCCGGGATGATGAAATGCTCGTTCCTGACTCGTGTCGCGACGCGTTCTTTGTAAACCGGCGTGCGCGCCCACCGCAGCCCGACGTAGGTTTTGTCCACAACCGTCTCAGGCTGCCAGGTCGTATAGTGAACCTCCATCACCAGGCAGGCGCCGCGCGGAATCTTGATGCCGATGCCGTCCTGCAAGACTATCGGGTTGGTTCCCGGAAACCACATGCCGACCAGACTCGTCGGGTAAGTGAATTCACCCTCAAAGCCCGGACCGGGGATTTGCGGATTCGAGGCGGCAAACTCCTTCTCTTGTTCGAGTGATCCACAAGTCGGATCAATGAAGAGCGTTACGTGATGCACGACATTGATCTGATTGCCCAGGTCGCCCGTG
>WBZR01001121.1_pt2 | contig 19916 bp, 15 predicted proteins | sample 5204231 | NCBI WGS metagenome assembly WBZR01 (sample SAMN12412403, study PRJNA552823) | activated sludge metagenome | isolation source: activated sludge from anammox sidestream of wastewater treatment plant... | place: USA: Virginia | collected 2017-08 | reverse complement strand
GCGTCGGAATGCGGATCGCGGCTCACGTCGCGGCGGTGTGCGCGGCGCGCGGCGCCGCGCCCTCCGCGGTCGGGCTCGGCGGCGCGCAACTGGCGCCGGGGGAAGAGGCGCTGCGCGTCCCGGCGCTCCGCGTCGACGGACCGGGCTTCGCGGTGACGCCTGCGGAGGCGCCCGGCGTCGGAGACGAGGCGCTGCGTGGGTGATCCGCCGGTGGAGGCCGCGATGACCTGGCTCGCTGTGCGCGCGCGGCGTGATCCCGCCGGCCTCGCCCTCATCGTCGCCGGCGAGCGCGTCACGTGGTGCGAGCTCGCGGCGCGGGTCGAGCAGGCGGCGGCCGGGCTCGCCCGGCTCGGGGTCGGGGCCGGCGATCGGGTGGCGCTCGCGATGGCGTCGTCGCTTCCTGCCGTCGCCCTGGTACACGCGGCGCAGCGGGCGGGCGCGGCGCTCGTTCCGCTCAATACGCGCCTCGCGCCGCCCGAGATCGCGGCGATCGTGGCGCACGCGGCGCCGGCGGTCGTGGTGCACGACGCGGGGTCCGCCGACGCGATCGCGAAGACCGGCGCGCGGCGTGTCGACGCGGCGACGCTCGGGATGGGCGCCGGGGGAACCGCGCCCCCGCCCGCGCCGCTCGATCCCGCGGCCGCCGCCACGATCGTCTACACCTCCGGGACGACCGGACGGCCGAAGGGCGTCGTGCTGACGCACGCCAACCACTGGGCGAGCGCGGCCGCGTCGCGCGCCGCCCTCGGCGTCGCGCCCGGCGACCGCTGGCTCTGCTGCCTGCCGCTCTTCCACGTCGGCGGACTCTCGATCGTGCTGCGGAGCGTGCTCGACGGCGTGCCGGTGGTGCTGCACGAGCGCTTCGATGCCGGCGCCGTGTGGCGCGCGGTCGTCGCCGAGCGGGTCACGCTGCTGTCGCTCGTGCCGACGATGCTCCGGCGCTTCCTGGCCGAGGTCGAGGCGGCGCCGCGCGCCCACGCGCTGCGCTGCGTGCTCGTCGGCGGGGCGGCGCTCGATCCCGCGCTGCACGCGCGGGCGCGCGCCCGCGGCCTGCCGGTCGCGGCGACCTACGGGCTCACCGAGGCGGCGTCGCAGGTCGCGACAGCGGGGGTCGACGACACGCCCGGCGACGTCGGCCGCCCGCTCCCCGGTACGAGCGTGCGTATCGCCGATGCCGGCTCCGACGGCTACGGCGAGATCCTGGTCGCGGGCCCGACGGTGACGGCCGGCTACTTCCGCGACGCGGAGGCGACGGCGGCGGCGCTTCGCGACGGGTGGCTCCATACCGGCGACGTCGGCGGCCTCGACGGCGACGGCCGGCTGCGCGTGCTCGACCGTCGCGGAGACCTCGTGGTGAGCGGCGGCGAGAACGTCTACCCGAGCGAGGTCGAGGCGGTATTGCTGGCGCATCCCGCGGTCGCCGAGGCGGCCGTGTACGGGGTCGACGACGCGGAGTGGGGGCGGCGCGTCGAAGCGGCGATCGTGCCGCGGGCCGGGGCCGCGATCGACGAGGCGGCGCTCCGAGCCTGGTGCCGTGCGCGTCTGGCCGGCTACAAGACGCCGCGCGCGATCGTTGCGGTGGTGAGCCTGCCGCGGACGGCGTCCGGGAAGGTCCGCCGCCACGCGGTCGCCGCCGTCGCTGCGACGGCGCGGCGCTGACGGCCTCGCGGGGCGATGTCGTGCGTGGCCGACGAGGCGCGTCGGACGTCCAGGGCTTACCGCTTTCCGGGAGGTCCGCGAACGGTCCGCGCTCCGATCGCCGCTCGCGAAAGCGGGAATCGCGATCGCGTCGATTGCGAATCCTGCGAATCGCTCGGCACGAGCCACGCGGCGGCCGAGGCGCAGCGCCGTGGAACGAAACCTGCTTGGCAGGGTCGTCGTGACGGTCGACGTCGTCGAGATGGGCCGCGCCCTCCTCGGGGGCGCGGTCATCGGTGCGAGCGCGCTGGCACTGCTGGCGGCGAACGGCCGGATCGCCGGGGTGAGCGGCATCGTCGACGGGCTCCTCGCGCGGCCGCGCGTCGAGCGCGCGTGGCGCGCGGCGTTCGTCGCCGGACTCGTCGTCGGCGGGGCGATCGTCCGCGCGGTTTTCGACGATCCCTTTCGCGGGCTCGGGACGACGCCTCCCGCGCTGCTCGCACCCGCGGGGCTCCTCGTCGGTTTCGGGGCGAGCCTCGGCAGCGGCTGCACGAGCGGCCACGGCGTCTGCGGCGTGAGCCGCGGGTCGCCGCGCTCGATCGTCGCCACGGTCGTCTTCATGCTGGCCGGGGCCGCGACCGTGTACCTGGCGCGCCACGTGCTCGGAGGGGCGCGATGACGGGCGTCGCCGCGTTTCTCGTGGGGCTCGCGTTCGCGCTCGGGCTCGGCCTCGGAGGCATGACGCAGCCGGCGCGCGTCCTCGGGTTCCTCGACGTCGCGGGCGACTGGGATCCGAGTCTGGTCCTCGTCATGGCGGGCGCGATCGCGGTGTACGGCGCCGCGTTTCCCTTCGTGATGCGGCGCCGGCGTCCGCTCCTCGCCGCGACGTTCCAAGTGCCGGCGCGGCGCGACGTCGATGGGCGCCTCGTCGTCGGCGCGCTCGTGTTCGGGGTGGGATGGGGGCTCGCCGGCCTCTGTCCCGGACCCGCGCTCACCGCGCTCGCGAGCGGTGACCCTGGCGTCGCGATCTTCGTGGGCGCGATGCTGGGCGGCATGGCCGCGCACCGTCTCGCGGAACCCCGCGCCGCGGCCACGGCGGCGCGTGCGCACCGTCCGGAGGCGCGCACCGGGAGATCCCGTGACGCGTAAGCGCGTCCTGATCGTCGGCGGCGTCGCCGGCGGCGCGTCGTGCGCGGCGCGCCTGCGCCGCCTCGACGAAGATGCGGAGATCGTGCTCTTCGACCGCGGCCCGCACGTCTCGTTCGCCAACTGCGGCCTCCCGTATTTCGTCGGCAACGTCATTGCCGACGAGCGGAAGCTGCTGGTCGCGTCGGCGCAGCTCTTCCACGAGCGTTTCGCGATCACCGTCCGGACGCGCCACGAGGTGCTCGCGATCGACCGTGCGCGCCGCGCGATCCGCGTCCGCGACCTCGACGCGCCCGGCGGAGCGCACGAGCGCGACGAGCCCTACGACGCGCTCGTGCTCGCGCCCGGCGCGGCGCCGATCCGTCCGCCCCTCGCCGGCATCGACCTCCCGGGCATCTTCGCGGTTCGCACGATCCCCGACAGCGTGCGCATCCGGCGCTGGATCGACGAACGGAAGCCCGCGCGCGCGCTCGTGGTCGGCGGCGGCTTCATCGGCCTCGAGATGGCCGAGAACCTCGCGGCGCGCGGGCTCCGGACGACGGTGCTCGAGAAGCTGCCGCAGGTGATGCCGCCGCTCGATCCCGAGATGGCCCACGGGGTCGCCGAGCATCTCCGGGGGCAGGGCGTCGATCTGCGCCTCGGCGACGGGCTCGGGCGCTTCGAGCGCGGCGCCGGGGACGAACTGGTCGCGGTCACCGAGGGCGGGGCGCGCCTCGCGGCCGATCTCGTCATCCTCGCGATCGGCGTGCGCCCCGAGACCGGCCTCGCCGCGGGCGCGGGCCTGGCCCTCGGGCCGCGCGGCGGCATCGTGGTCGACGCCGGGATGCGGACGGAGGATCCCGCCGTCTGGGCGGTCGGCGACGCGGTCGAGGTGCGCGACGTCGTGACCGGGCAGGAAGCCATCGTCCCGCTCGCCGGACCCGCGAACCGGCAGGGGCGGATCGCCGCGGAGTCGATCTGCGGACGGGCCCGCGACTTCCGCGGCGTGCAGGCGACCGCGGTGGTCGGCGTGTTCGGTCTCACCGTCGCGTGCACCGGCGCGAGCGAGAAGGGCCTCGTGCGTGCCGGCGTCGCCGACTTCGCGAGGGTGTATCTGCATCCCGGGCACCACGCCGCGTACTATCCGGGCGCACGGCCGATCCAGGTGAAGCTCCTGTTCTCGGTGCCCGACGGCCGCGTGCTCGGGGCGCAGGCCGTCGGCGTGGAGGGCGTGGAGAAGCGCATCGACGTGATCGCGACGACGCTCCAGATGGGCGGGACCGTCCGCGACCTCGCGGAGGCCGAGCTCTGCTACGCGCCGCAGTTCGGCGGCGCCAAGGATCCCGTGAACCTCGCCGGCATGATCGCGACGAATCACCTCGACGGGCTGATGCCGCTCGCGGACTGGCGGATGCTCGACCGCGGCGGCGCCGTACTGCTCGACGTCCGCGACGCCGACGAGCACGCCGCCGGGCACGTGCCGGGCGCGCGGCACATCCCGCTCTCCGAGCTCAGGCGGCGGTACCGCGAGCTCCCGGCCGGGCAGCCGGTCGCGGTCTACTGCGGCGTCGGCCAGCGCGCGTACTACGCGACGCGCTTCCTATTGCAACGGGGATACCGCGCAGCCAATCTGTCAGGTGGGTACGCGACGTATCGCGCGCTGCACGCGGTCGGGCTCGCTCCGTAGCCGCGACGACGCGAAAGGAGGCTGCGATGCTGCTTCGAGTGCTTTCGGCCGGGTTGCTGGCGGCGACCCTCGTGCTTCCGACCGGACGGGCCGCCTTCGGATCGATGGACGTTACCGAGGCGCTGCAGCGCATGCGCCAGGCGAGCTTCGCGGGCAAGGACATGCACGCGCAGATCGCTTTCGACATCGTGAATGCCAAAGGGGAGAGCGTACGCTGGGTCGGGCGCTACTTCCGCCGTAACGCGCCCGAGACGCGGATCCGGCTGTCGTTCGACGCGCCGGCGGACCTCCACGGCACCGAGGTGAGCGTCGTCGGCGGCGCGAAGGACGAGAGCCGCGTCAGCGTCTACCTGCCGAGCCTGCGGCGCGTGCGGGAGATCAGCGGCGACATGCGCGGGGAGAGCTTCTTCGGCACCGACTTCAACTACGAGGACCTCGGCCTGCAGCCGCTCGCGTTCCAGCAGCATGCGCTCACGGAGGCCAAGGACCCCGCAGGCCGCGACTGCTACCGGATCGAGTCGACGCCGCAGCACGGCTGGTGGTACGGCCGCATCGTCCGCTTCGTCGATCGCACGAGTTTCCTGCCGCTGCGCACCGAGTACTACGATCGCGCGGGCGTGCTCTGGAAAGTGCGCACGCTCGGCAAGATCCAGACGATCGCGTCCCACCCGACCGCGACCGAGATCACGATGGAGACGGTGCCGACCAAGACGTCGACCCGCATTACACTCTCCGAGATCGCCTACGACACGGAGCTCGACGACTCGGCGTTCCCGGATCTCTGACGAGGGGCGCGCCGGCCGCTCTTCTCGTCCTCGTCAGCGCCGGCGCAGATCCCACACCAAGAGGTCGCGGTCGGCGTACGCGGGCGCGCCGAGTTCGCGCTCGAGGCGGGCGATGAGCTCGGGACGCGGTTGCGCCACCCAGCCGTACTGGCGCTGCCGCTCCAGCACCGCCCGCTCCCCCGGCGCCCCCCCCGCGGCCGCGAGGCCGAACACGAACCGCCAGTAGCGCGCGACCTCGGCGGCGGCGTCGCGGTGCACGACGAGGAAGTCGGCGCGCGCGGCGAGCGCCGCCGCGGGCGCGGCGAGCGTGACGTAGGGACCGGCGGGCGGATCGTCGATCTCCTCGGGAAGAAAGCCGAGGAGCGTCCGCTGCCCGTGCTGGAGATAGTAGTCGCGGTAGAGGTGGCGACTCCGGTTCATGAGCGCCGGTGTCTCGATCAGCGTGACCGGCCCCGCGTCGGCGAGCGCGCGATAGAAGGCGGGCGTGTCGGGCGACGGCGCGTCGAACGGGGGCAGGGGCAGCATGCCGAGGTAGACGTTGGCGTAGGGGCCATCAGCGCGGTGCCCGATCCCGAGCGGGCCGCGGAGGAGCACGCCCGCCGCCGTCGCGGCGGCGACCGCCGCCGCGACCCCGTTGCGGCCGGGCGCGAGGTGTCGCGCGAGCGCCGCGATCGCGACGCCCGCGAGCACGAGGAGGGGCGCCACGGCGGGGAGCACGTAACGCGCGTACGCATAGGGATCGCCGAAGGGCCGCGCCGCCCAGAGCGCCACCCATGGCGCGAGCGCGGACAGCAGCAGCGGCAGCGCATCGGCACGCCGGCGCCGCAGGAGCACGAGCGCGCCGAGCGCCGCGGCGACGGCGAGCGCGAGCGCGAGCGTCCAGTGTCCCGCGACCAGGACGAGGACGTCGCCCGCGGCGAACCGTCCGTAGTACTGCTCCTCCTCGGTCTTGCGGTGGACGAACGCCATCGTCGACTCCCAGGCCGGCGCGTAGAGGAGGGCCGCGCCGGCGCCGCCGCCGAGTGTGGCGGCGGCGAGTCCGGCGAGGCGGCGACGGCGCGCGGGATCGGCGAGGAGCGCGAGCGTGGCGCCCGCGACTACGCCGCCGACGATCGCCAGCGTTGCGAGGTGGACCCAGGGCAGGAGCGCCGTCGCAAGCGCGAAGTAGGCGAAATCACGGGCGCGCGGCGCGTCGAGCAGGCGCGCGCACGACCACAGGAGAACGAGCGTCAGAGCGGATGCGAGCGCGTAGGCGCGCCCGAAGTGTCCGTAGAAGACGAGGAGCCCGTTCACGGCGACGAGGAGCGTCGCGGCGAGCGCGGCCGACCCGCCGACCGTGCGCCGGACGGCGGGATGGACGAGAAGGAGCGCGCCGACGCTTCCCGCCGCCGCCGGCAACCTGAGGCTCCAGTGATTCGCCCCGAGTACGGCGGCGAGCGCGCCCTGGAGGAGCGGCAGCGCGAGGCCGGAGCCGTTCGGTTCGAAGGTGGTCGCGGCGGCCGCGAAGCCGAGCCGGAGATGCCGGAGGCTGTGGAACTCGTCGCCGAAGAGGAACGCCCCCGCGACGTCGCGGAGCCTGAGGTACGTCCCGAGCAGCACGCCGGCGAGGAGCAGCAGACGCGGCATGCGGTCGCGCCCGGTCACTCGACGTATCCGAGGGCGCGCAGCTTCTCGCGGTGCTCCGGCGTGATGTCGACGGGACGCGCCGCGCCCGCGCGCGCGGCGAGCACACCGCCCAACGTCGCGCGCAGCTCGTCGCGGGTCGCCGCGGTCGTCGCCGCCACGTTCCGGCGCTCGGCGGGATCGACGCGGTGGTCGTAGAGCTCCTCGCTCCCGTCGCGGCTGTTCATAATGTAGCGCCACGGGCCGCGCCGCACGCTGAACTGGGTGCCGATCCGCTTCTCGAGCTCGTCGCGGCCGTAGGCGCCGAGCGACACGAGCGGCGTTTCCTCGTCGCGCGGCCCGGCGAGGAGGCTGCGCCCCTCGAACGCGGATGGCGCCTCGAGGCCGACCAGGTCGAGGACGGTCGGCGCGACGTCGATGGCCATGACGGGCCGCGTCGCGTCGACGCGCGCGAGCTGGTCGCGTCCGCCCGGCTCGCGGATCACGAGCGGCACCCGCGACACTTCCTCGTAGGCGATCACGCCGTGCGAGAAGTAGCGGTGGTGGTCCGGATCGGCGAGTGTTTCGCCGTGGTCGGCCGTCAGCACGACGAGCGTGCGATCCCAGAGGCCGAGCGCGCGCACGCGCGCGAAGAACGCGCCGAGTGCGTCGTCGGCGTAGCGGATCTCGGCGTCGTAGCGGGCCACGTAGTACTCCGGATCGCGCGCCGTCCCGAGGAGCTGATAGGCGGGGATCGCGTCGAACACCCACGACGAGTCGCCGGCCGCGAGCGCGCGCGCTCCGAAGCGGGCCTTGTCGTCGTTCACGTAGCGGTCGGGCTCGAGGGGCGCGGTGTACGGGCCGTGCGGGTCGATGAGGTGGATCCAGGCGAAGAACGGGCGCGCGTCGGCGCGCGCCGCGAGCCAGTCGCCCGCGGCGGCGAGGGTGTCGGCCGCGACGCGCTCGCCGCGCTCCGGACGGTTGCTCTCGACGCTCGTGGCCTCGTCGTCGAAGTGGTCGAGCGCGTGCTGTACGCCGAACTTCCTGCCGACGACGACGCTCGACACGAACCCAGCCGTGACCCAGCCGCGCTCGCGCAGCGTCCGGAAGAGCGAGGGCCGGTCGGGAAATTGCTCGTGGTTGGAGAGCACGCCGTGGGTGGGTGGCAACACGGCGGTGAAGATCGACGCGTGCGATGCGCCCGTGGTCGCCGACTGCGTGTAGCAGCGCGGGAACCAGACGCCCTCGCGCGCCAGGGCGTCGATCGTCGGCGAGGTGTCGCGCCCGTAGCCGGCGACGCCGAGGTGGTCGGCCCGCAGGGTGTCGACGGTGATGAAGATCACGTTCGGCCCCGGCGCGGGGCGCCGACAGGCGACGGTCGTCGCGAGCGCCGCCGCGCCGAGCGCGACCATCGTCACCCGAGCCCGGCGTCCCATGCGCGCGATCGTCGTTACTGCGATCGTCGGAGCATGGTCAAGACAGGGCGCGCGGGGGCGCGGAGCGCGCGGATCAGGGATGCCGCCGGCGCGTCCAGTAGCGCCGCACCGCCCAGGGGCGCCCGTCGGCCGTTGCCGGCGCGCTGCCGACGGCGGCGAGCCAGCGCCGCGTCGCTGCCTCCGCCTCGTCCCAGACGGCCTGCGGCTCCACGTCCGTCGCGAAGGCGCGCGCCTCGAGGCGATCGCGCTCGTCGAGGAACGTCGCCAGGCGCTCCGGATCGCGCATGACGAGGCGCTGCAGGCGTTCGTGCGTCCACCACGGGCTGTCGTCGGGCTCGAGGTTCGGGGGTGGTCCGATCGCGAGCGGCGTTGCGACGGTGAAGGGTTTGAACACCGCGAGACAGGGCGTGCTGGTGGCGGTGGCCCAGCAGCGCACGGCGCTCGGCGCGAGATCGACCACCAGCGACGCCGTCGTCTGCGAGCCGCCGAGGAGCCCGCCCGCGTGCATGCACGGGGCGCACACCGCCCCGCGGTACCAGTCGTACGAGGGCCAGCGCGACTCGCCGTGGTCGCGGAGCGTTCGCGCGAGGTCGGCGGGGCCCGTCGCTCGGGCGGCGCCGGCCTCGGTGCGCGGCCGGCGGAAGCGGCAGCCGGTCACCGCCGTCTTCAGGGCGTCGCCGTGACGCTCCGCGAAGCCCGGGATGGTGAGCCCGTTCGAGATCGAGCGCGCGCCGCGCACGCGCTCGACCGCGGTATCGCGCCCCGCGGTCTCGAGGACGAAGGCTCCCGAGGGGTCCGCGATCAGGAAGCTCGAGAAATAGCGCATGCCGCGCTGCTCGTAGCCGCAGCGTCCGCCCTGGCCGTGCCGCGCGTGCAGCGTGCTGACGACGTCGACGGCCTCCTCCGCCGTGGCGGCGCGCTCGAGCGCGAGCCGCAGGAGGTCCATCCCGGTGAGTCCGCCGTCGCGCGGCACGGGCGCCTTCGTGAAGACGGCCTCGTTGCCGATGGCGACGCCGTGCTCGTTGACGCCCATCTCGCCGCCCCACATCCAGACCGGGCGCGACAGCACGAGCGCGTGCGTGGCGGGCACCTCGGGGATGGCGATGTGCGTGCATCGCACGTCGCCCGTGAGGCCGGTTCGGCGGGGGAGCCATTCGAGCGCCTGCGGCTCGTCGGGCTCGCGATCGGAGTTCTTGGCGAAGAGCACGCGGCCGGGCTCGACCCGGACGAGCGTGTCACACATCGCCCACGGCTCCCCGCTGCCGGGGGCCGGGCGCGACCTGCGGCCCCCTTCCATCGTCGCGTCGCTGATCGAACACTCGCACCGAGGGGACTATGCGTCCCGCCGACATGGAACAAGAGGCCCGACCCGGACCCGCGGCCCCCGCGGGAACGCGCCTACGGGAGCGTCACCGTGGAAGGCACGCAGAGGTCGCGCGGCCCGAAGAAGGCGTACGCGTCCGGTCCGAATTGGTTCAGCGTGAAGAGCTCCGGACGGACGGGTGGCGGCAGGCCGGTCACCTTGTAGCACATGAGCGCCGTCCCGGGATCGACGAGCGGGCCCTCGTCGTTCTTCATGGCGGGGAGGCAGAGGTGCAGCGGCTGCTTGACGTCGACGACGATCGTTCCGAACTGATCGGTGACCACGAGGCCCGAGGCCTTGGTCTTCGCGCCGGCAACCTTGTAGCACTTGTAGTGGTCGATCGGACGGGTGAGCGGCGACGCCGGATCCGTCAGGCTCTTCGCCGTCGGCACCAGCATGCGGTCCGGCTTCGTGAGCGACATGGTGTGCGCGCCGAACTGGTTCTCGACGGTCACACCCCGCACCTTGGTGAATCGCGTCGTCTGCTTGAGCGTGTAGTAGGTGAAGTGCTCCGGATCGAGCGGCGCGGTCGGGTCCTCGCCGTTCGTGTCCGCCGGCGCGCAGATCCGCTTGGCGCGCTTGATCGTGACGGTGCTCGAACCGAGGGCGTCCACGAGCGACACGCCGGCGCGGTCGAAGGCCGGGCGGTGGATCTCGTAGCACTGGAAGCGCCCGACACCGCTGAACCAGTTGCCGAAGTCGTTGCCGGGATTCGCGCTGCCGCTCGCGAGCGCCTCCTCGCGATAGCAGCCGAACGCGTCGGCGGTCGGCGGGAACGAGCAGGTCCACCCCGATTGCGGCGCCTCGCGCACCTTCCACGTCCCGGGGGCGATGCCGGTGATCGCGATCGCGCCGGCCGCGTCGGTGACGTCGAACGGCTCCCCGGAGTCGAGCGCGCCGTCGCCGTCGTAGTCGACGTAGATCGTCCAGCCGGCGAGACCGGGCTCACCCGGATCCCGCACGCCGTCCCGATCGGCGTCCGCGAACTTGGTTCCCGACTTGGCCGCCGCGCGCCAGTTGCCGAAGTCGTTGTTCGCGTACGTCGTGCCGGGAACGAAGGTCTCTTCGTAACGGCATCCGAACGCGTCGACGGTGGACGGGAACGAACACGTCCATCCCGGCTGCCCGACCTCGCGCACCTTCCACGTTCCGGCGGCGATGTTCACGATGGCGTAGACGCCAGCGGCGTCGGTCACGCCGAAGGGCTCGCCGGGATCGCGCACGCCGTCGTCGTCGTAGTCGACGTAGATCGTCCACCCCTGGAGGCCCGGCTCGCCGGCTTCGCGGGGGCCGCCGTCGGCGTCGAGGTCCTCGAACTTGACGCCCGTTTTGCTGATGCCGGTCCAGTTGGCGAAGTCGAAGCCGATCTGGACCTCGCCGTCCGCGATGGTGAGCGCGTAGGAGCAGGCGCCGGGGAACGAGCAGACGAAGCCGGGATCGTCGACCTCGCGCAGCACCCACGTGCCCGCGGCGACGTCGTCGATGACGTAGGCGCCGCTCGCGTCGCTCGTGCCGCTCGGCTCGCCGGGGTCGTGCACGCCGTCGTCGTCGTAGTCGACGTAGAACGTCGCGCCCGCGAGGCCGCTCTCGCCGGGATCGATCTGTCCGTCGGCGTCGGCGTCGAGGTATTTCGTTCCGCGCAGCGACGCGCCGGCCCGGTAGGCGACGTTGATGTTGGTGTCGTTGCGGATGACGTCGGCCCAGACCCGGCCGAAGACGTTGGTGCAGTCGCCGAGATTGACGCGGCCGTCGGGCGCGAAGAACTGCCCGTGCACCGCGATCGTGTCGGCGCAGGTCGGGTCGGTGTTGTAGCCGAGCGTGAACGAGAACGTGGACGGGCCGAGGCCGTCGGAGCGGATGTAGAAGCGCGCCAAGTCGGAGCCCTGGATCGTGAGGTCGTTGTTGCTGCGGAAGTCGACGGCAATGCGGACCTCGGTGCCGGCCGTCGTGTTGACCGTGACGTTCCGGCCGGTCTGGAGCGAGTGCAGGTTGTAGACGCCCGCCGCGAGGTTCAGGACGCAGTCGTCGTTGACGTCGACGTCGCCGTAGTCGCCCGGCGGGAGATTCAGCAGGAACCCGGCGGGCAGGTTCACGTCGGCGAGCGCGTTCAAGGCGGCTTCCGACGGAAAGCTCGGCAATACGGGCTGGTACGGACCGCCCGGATGCGTGAATGCGACGAAGCTCGGCAGCCCCGTGTCGATGATGGGCGGCGCGAAGCAGATGGGCCCGGCGTTCCGCACGGAGGACGGCGTGAAGTCCGCGTTGTCGATGACGTTGGTGAAGAGATCCCAGACGCTCGTCGGCAGGAGCGGATGACCGGGGCCGAGCGTGATGCGGTCCGCGACGGCGGCATGGCCGTCCGAGAGGTACACGCCGTAGTTCGTCCCGAGCGTCGCGTTCGGGTCCCCGACGGTCGCGATGCCGTTCGATCCGAGGTGCCCGCCGGTGAAGAGCCCGCGGCCGGGAACCGCCGCCGTCCCGCCCTTCACGTAGAGATCCGTGTAGGCGAAGAGCAGGTAGGCGTTGATGTCGCGGGGCGGCTGCGGGCCCGCGACGCACGGCGGCGGCGCTGCACCGACGGATCCCGCCGCGCCGAGCGCCGCCACGATCGCGATCGCCACGGCGCACCGGCGCCGGAAACCGACCATCACGCGAAGGGGAATCGTGTTTCGCATCGCTGACTCCAGATGCGCGAGACGCCGCGCCGCTACGAGGACCAGGAACGTTTCGTGAAGGAGGGCCCGACCGATCGGTACAGTCATGGCGCGATCGGCGCACGTGTCAAGCGATTCGTCGGGAGTCCGCCACGAAACCCTGGTCCATTCCGGGGCCCGGGCCTCTCCGCGCGCGGACGGGAGCTCCCCGCCGGGCGTCCGGCTCACCTCCGCCGGTACACGTTGGCCGCGTGCGGATCGAAGTCGGCGAGCAGCATGCGCGCTTGCGGCTTCTCGGAGGCGGTCTTCGGGATCTCGTCGACGACCTGGAGCCAGGTCGGCACGGCGTTCTCGGCCAGGGCTCGCTGGCAGGCCGCGAAGGCGGCCGCCGGGTCGATGCGTCCGCCGCGCGCGGGCACGATCGCGGCGACGAGGTCCCGCTCGCCGGGCGCACCCGACGCCGCCGGGACGCCGTACACGAAGACGTCGTCCACTTCGGCGAGCTCGGCGAGCGCCTTTTCGACGACGCTCGGGTCGATGAAGTCGCCGTTCCGCCGCAGCCCTCCGCCGGCCCGGTAGTCGAAGAAGAGCCAGCCCTCGGCGTCGCGGTGGCCCATGTCGCCGCTGCGGTTCCAGCCGCCACGGATCTTGGCGCGGGACGCCTCGGGGTTGCCGTGGTACTCGACCTCGGCCGCGCCGCCGCCGGCGGGTCGTACGCAGATCTCGCCGACCGCTCCCGGCGGACACTCGCCGCCGTCCGCGTCGAGGATCGTCATCTCGATGCCGGGCATGGGCTTCCCGAACGACCCGACGGGCCCCTCGCCGACCGGCTTGTACGCCATGCCGCCGCCGTCCATGGCGCCGTAGAACTCGAGGATCGCGACGCCGAAGCGCTCCTCGAAGGCCCGCCAGAGCGCCGGCGGCATGCCGCCGCTCACCACCAGCCTGACGGCGTGGTCGGCGTCGTCGGCGCGCGCCGGCTCGCTGTAGAGCGCGGTGGCCATGCCGCCGACGAGCGAAAACGTCGTGCAGCCGTGAGCGCGGCAGACGTCCCAGAGCCGGGACTTGGTGAAGCGCGGACTGAACACCGCGCGGAGCCCCATCGTCAGGGCCGGGGCCAGCGTCACCGCCTGCGCGTTGCCGTGGGTGAGCGAGAGTCCGCTGTAGGGGCGCTCGTCCGGACGGTACCCGAAGAGCGCGCCGAGCATGCCGGCGGCGCAGAAGCGCAGGTTCGCGCCGACGATCCCCTTGGGATCACCGGTGGTCCCCGACGTGTACATGATCTGGAGCGGCGCGCCGGGATCGTCGTTGCACGGGTCCACCGTCGGGCCACCGCGCGCCAACGCCTCGGCGAGCGTCGTCTCGCGCACCAGCGTCCAGCGGAGCTCCGGTACGCGATCGCGAATCGCCGCGACCGCGCCGAGGCTTTCGTCCGCGCACACCAGCCCGACGCATCCCGAATGCGCGAGCAGGTAGGCGAGCTGGTGGCCGCGCGTGCGTGGGTCGATCGGAACGAAGATCGCCCCGGTCACCGAGGCGGCGATCATCGTCTCCACGAACTCGGGATGGTTGCGCATCATGAGCGCGAAGCGGTCGCCCCGCGCGACGCCGCGGGCCCTGAGCGCCGCGGCGATGCGGGTGCCAGTCCGGTGGAGGTCGGCGTAGGTCCGCACCTCGTCCGGGGTCGCGCCACCGTCCAGGCTCAGGTGCTCGAACGTCAGTACCTCGAGATCGGGATGGGTCTCGGCGCGGCCAGCGACGAGGTCGGCGAGGATGAGGTCGTTGCGCGTACGCATGGCCGGCCGCCGGCCTCAGGTGCGCAGAATCGTCACCAGCATGGCGGCGGCGTCGTTGCCCTTCTTGCCGCCTCCGTTCTGCGCGAGCCCGACGCGGGCTCCGGCGACCTGCCGCGCGCCGGCGCGACCCTGCAGCTGCTCGGTGAGCTCGACGATCTGCGCGATGCCCGTCGCGCCGACCGGGTGGCCCTTGCGGAGCAGGCCCCCCGACGTGTTGACGGGAATGCGACCGCCGAGCCGCGTCGCTCCCGACGCGACCAGCGCGCCGCCGTCGCCCGGCGCGCAGAGGCCGAGGGCCTCGTAGCTCAGGATCTCGGCCGGCGCGGACGCGTCGTGCAGCTCCACGACGCTCACGTCCGCGGGTCCGATCCCAGCCTCCTCGTACGCCTCGCTGGCGCAGAGGGCGACGGTGTCCGGCTCGTCGTCGCGCCGGGTCCACCCCGAGTGCATGACGCTCGTCGTCACGCGCACCGGTCGGGCGATGCCGAGGGCACGCGCCTTGCGGCCGCTCACGAGCACCGCGGCCGCGCCCCCGTCGCCGATCGGGGAGCACATGGCGCGCGTCAGCGGCTCGACGATCGGGCGATCGGCGAGCACCTGCTCGACGGTGAGCGCGTCGCGGAGCTGCGCGCGCGGATTCAGGCTGCCGTGGAACGCGTTCTTCGCCGCCACCATCGCGAACTGCTCCTTGGTGGTTCCGTAGCGCCGCATGTGGTCGCGGGCCGCGATGGCGTAGACGTCCATGAAGAGCGAGCGATCGCGACCGGCGCCGCCCTCCGCGCCGGCGCTCGACGCCGCGAGATCGGCGACCATCGCGTTCAGCTCGTCCACGTCCATCGCCCCCGCGAGCGCGGCGAAGCTCCGCATCTTGTCGGGATGGGTGAGCTTCTCGACGCCGAGCGCGAGCACGACGTCGGCGAGCCCCGTCGACACCATGATCGCCGCGTGGAGGAGCGCCGTCGAGCCGCTCGCGCAGGCGTTCTCGACGTTGACGATCGGGATCTTGCCGACGCCCATCGGGTGGAGGATCACCTGCCCGCGTACCGATTCCTGCCCGGTCACGAGCCCGGCGGCGCAATTGCCGACGTACGCCGCTTCGAGGTCGGCGAGGCCGAGTCCCGCGTCCGCGATCGCCAGCTCGACCGCCTCGCGGCCGAGCTCCTTGAGCCCCTTGTCGGGATGCTTCGCGAAGCGCGTCATCCCGACGCCCGCTACGACCGCGTCGAGCTTCATTCGAGCAGCCCCTGGCCCTTGAGATCGAGGGCCCGCTGCAAGTACGCGAGCTCGGCCTCGCGCCACGCGAGCGGCGCCTCGGGCTGCAGGAGCTTCTCGGCCTGCAGCTCCGCCACGACCCGGGGGTCCCGCGGGAAGGGCTCGCCGTAGCGATTCAGGTGGAAGAGCGACTCGAACGGCAGACGCGGCCGCTGCCCGCCCGCTTCGGGGCTCTCCGCCGGATAGCCGACCGTTTGGATCACGAGCACGCGACACGATTCCGGGAGGCCGAGCTTCCGGCGCACGCGATCCGGATCGCCGGTGCCGAGGCAGCAGGTTCCGAGCCCCATCGCGACCGCCATGAGCGTCGCCTGCGCGATGCCCTGTCCGCAATCGACCTCGCTCAGCCCGGGCTGCTTCAAGATCTCGGACGCGCTCTCCATGAGCGGCACGAGCTTGGCCTCGACCTCCTGGCGCCGTCCGGGCCCGTAGCCGATCGCGCCGGCGTCGACCAGCTCGCGCAGGCGCGTCCCCACCTGGTCGCATGCCGCCGACTCGAGAAACCAGACGATGATGACCGGCGCGAGCCCGATCTGGTAGCCCGCGACGGGCGGCGGCAGCGCCGCGAGCACCTCCGCGTCGGCGGTGTCGCGCCGGATCACCACGGCCCGCAGCGTCGACACGTTGCCCCAGTGCGACGCCAGGCGCGCCGCTTCGAGCATGCGCTGGATCTTGTCGAGCTCGACCGGCTTGTGCGGCAGCAGAAAGCGGATCGAGCGCCGCCGTCCGACGGCCTCAGGAACGTCCATGATTCCTCCGTGCCCGCGCCTGTATCATCAGAGCTTCGTCGCGGCGATCAGGCCGAGCACCTCGTTGCATCCGTCCTCGATCATGGAGGCGCGCGCATCGCGCAGGAGTTTCTCGACCGGGTACTCGCGGCTGAGCCCGTTGCCGCCGTAGATCTGCACCGCTGCGCTCGCTACCTCGAAGGCGGTCGTGGTGCAGAACACCTTGGCCGCGATGGCGTGCTGCACCTGCGGCAGGTTCACCGCGTTGAAGGCCGCCACTCGGCGGGCGAGCGCGCGCGCGGCCTCGAGCCGCATGAACATCTGGAAGAGCCGGCTCCGCACCGACTGGTGCTCGAAGATCGGCCGGCCGCCCTGCACCCGCTCTTTGGCGTAGGCGACGCCGTGGTCGAGCGCGGCGCGGGCGAGGCCCACGAAGAGCTGCGCCATGCCCGAGTTCGCGTAGCCGAGCATCGCCTCGAGCGCCATCGGGTAGGCCTCCGGCCCGACCGCCATGTACGACGCCGGCACGCGCACGTCGTGGAAGAAGATCTCGCCCTGGTTGAGGCTCCGCTGCCCGAGCTTGTCGAGCGGCCGCCCCCGTTCGACGCCGGGAAGGTCGAGCGGTACGCAGAACGCACCGCCGCCGGCGAACCCCTGATCGCGCGCGACGGTGCAGAAGAGCACCGCCAGGTCGGCGATCGAGCCGTTGGAGACCCAGGCCGCCTTCTGTCCGCGAATGACGTAGTCGCCCCCGTCCTTGACGGCGACGCAGTTCGGACGGAGCGCCGGGTCGCGGAAGTGCGGCTCGCTCAGCATGACGGCGTCGCTGCCGTGGTCGGGCTCGGTCAGCGCCCAGCACCCGATCGTGAGCTCCTCGGGATCACAGAAGCGCTCGATGAGCTCGCGGTCGCCGGTCTGCCGCACCCAGGGGCCGTGAAACGAGCAGAGCCCGGTCGCGATCGCCAGCCCGACGTCGCCCCACGCCAGCTCCTCGTTCACGATCGCGATGAGGCGGGCCTTCGCCACGGGCTCCATCTCGCTGTCCTGGTAGAGCCGCGCGATACCGAGCTCGCGGTAGGCGTCGAGGACCCTCCAGAGCTCGGAGTCCCCGGCGATCACCGCGGCCGGGTCGACGAGGCGGTCGAGGGCGCGACCGGCCGGTCGCAGCACCTCCGCCGCGAACCGGCGGGCCGTGTCGCGCACCGCGGCGTCTTCGGCGCTCAGCCCGAGTTCGAGGTCGCCGGCGGACACGCCGGGGCACGCTGCCCGACCTGCCGTCCGTTCACAGCGACAAGCGTCATCCTCGAAGGTGCCGGTCGTCATCCCGGCCGGGGGCCGTGCTCCCGACAGCCCGGTGCGGTCCGGGAATTCCCCAGCGGACTCCTGGCCCTACGCGAGCGGCAGCCGAGCGTGGACGACGGTGCCGCGGCCGATCGTCGTTTCGACACGGAACTCGCCTTCGAGGAGCTCGACGCGTTCGCGCATGCTGAGGAGACCCATGCCGCTCGAACGCGTCGTCGCGTCGGCGCCGGCGTGGAAGCCGCGACCGTCGTCGCGCACGGTCACGCGCAAGCCGCCCGCGTCGAGCGCGAGGCGTACGATGACGGACGAGGCGTGGCCGTGGCGGATCGCGTTGGTGACCGCTTCTTGCACGATGCGGAAGGCGCTCGTCTCGACGTGATCTGGAAGGCGCTCCGCCAGGTCGCTCTCGACGCTGATGGCGCAGCCGGAGCGGAGCTGCTGGCGTCGCGCGTAGGAGCGCAGCGCCGCGACGATCCCGAGGTCGTCGAGCATCGACGGGCGGAGATCGAGCGCGGTGTCGCTGATCTGCCCGATCGTCTGATCGATGATGTCGAGCGAGTCCGTGAAGCGCAGCTCGGCCGCGAGCGCCGCGTAGCGCACGCGCAGCGCCTCGAGATTGAGCTTCAACCCGGCGAGCTGTTGCCCGACCTGGTCGTGGAGGTCGCGGGCGAGCGCGCGGCGCTCGTCCTCCTGGACGGCGAGGAGTCGGCGCGACAGCGTCTCCAGCCGGTGCGAATACGCCTTCAGCATCTCCTCCGCCGCCTTCGTCTTGCTGATGTCCTCGACCACCGAGACGAAAGTCGTCGGATTCCCCGCGGCGTCGCGGAGGAGGGCGACGTGCAGGGACACCCAGACGACGGCGCCGTCGGGCCGGAGGTAGCGCTTCTCCATGAGGTACGACGAGGCGTTGCCGGCGAGGAGCGCGGAGACGAACGCGAGGTCGGCTTCGAGGTCGTCGGGGTGGGTGATTCCCTGGAAGTCGCCCGCCATCAGCGCCGCCCGCGTGCGGCCGACGATCGCGCAGAACCGATCGTTCACCTCGAGGAACCTCCCGTCGGGCGCTACCCGGGCGATGCCGACCGCGGCTTGATCGAAGACCGCGCGGTACCAGGCTTCGCTCTCGGCGATCGAGGAGATCGCGGCGCTCGACGGCGCCGAGGACCCCGCGCGCCGACGTGGCGGTCGCGAGCTCGCCATGGAAGCGTCATACGCCAGGCCGCTCGCCGCCGCCACCCTCGACGCCCGCGGCGTCCGGGCTCAGGCGGGGAGCCTGGCCAGGATCGCGTCGATGCGCTCCCGCGGCGAGGTGACGAACGGATTGTCGATCCGGAGCGCATGTCCGCCGAGCAGCGACGTGATCTGTCGCTTGGCGCTCGGGAGCTTCGTGGGTGCGAAGAAGACCCGGTGCAGGTCGCCGTCGTACCAGCGCTCGATCATGTGCAGGAACACCGCCACCGCCTTGTCCACCACGTGGTCGTACTCCGCGTCCCAGTCCACCCGCTCGCCCGCCAGGGTGCGGTCGACGAGCCCCGCGGCGGCCAGGGCCGTCTCGAGCGCGAGCGTCACGCCCGAGGAAAACACCGGATCGAGGAAGTCCCCGGCGTTGCCCGTCACCACCCAGCGCTCGCCGTGCATGGACGAGACCTTCCTGGAGTAGTTGCGGATCACGCGCGTCGGCAGCACCGGGACGCTGTCGCGCAGGCGCTCCCGCGCGTTCGGCTCCTCCGCGACGAGCGTCCAGAGCCGCTCGCGCGGCGACCCCGCGGCCGTGTCCCACAGAGCGAGATCGCACACGATCCCGACCGACGTGCGGCCGTTGGAGAAGGGGATGATCCAGAACCATCCGCCGCGCGGGTGGACGCAGATCCAGATGTCGCCTTCCTCGTCGCCGGCGGGCCGGACATCGCCCTCGACGTGCGTGAAGGCGGAGATGCGCGAGGGCAGGAGCGGCGTGCGCTCGAGGTCGAACAGGCGCGGTAGCACGCGGCCGTAGCCGCTCGCATCGACCACGAAGCGCGGCTTCAGCTCGTAGGTTCGTTCGGCCTCGAGGTCGGTGATGGTGACGTCGACGTGCTCCGCGGCGGGCGCGACGGCCTCGACGCGGTGGCCGAAGCGCAGGTCCACGCCGGCCTTGCGCGCTTCGGTGGCCAGCACCCGGTCGAAATGATCGCGCGGCACCTGCCACGTCCAGGGCGAATCCCCGTCGAGCGCGTCGGCGAACTGGAAACGCTCTCGGCGATCGCCACGCAGGAAGAGTGCGCCGTGCTTGATCATGTAGCCCTGCGCCTTGACGGCATCGAGCATCGACACCTGCGCCAAGAGTTCGTTGACGCGCGGCAGGAGCGATTCGCCGATCACGAACCGCGGGAAGTAGCCCTGATCGACACAGACGACGGAGCGCCCGCATTGCACGAGCTTCGCTCCGGCGACCGAGCCGGCGGGGCCGGCACCGATGACCAGGACGTCCGGCCGGACACTCACGACACACCTCCGCGCATGATTGGAATCGATCGACACCGACCGCCTGA
>WBZR01002011.1_pt2 | contig 19969 bp, 16 predicted proteins | sample 5204231 | NCBI WGS metagenome assembly WBZR01 (sample SAMN12412403, study PRJNA552823) | activated sludge metagenome | isolation source: activated sludge from anammox sidestream of wastewater treatment plant... | place: USA: Virginia | collected 2017-08 | reverse complement strand
GTCCCGGATCAGCAAGCCCAGCGCCGCTGACAACAAGCAAAGCACCGAGTGCCGCGGCAATCATGAGATACCCCCTATACGCATCGCGCCATTCAGGCGAAGCGTACCAATCCACTCCTGCATGTTGTTACCGCACATCAAACACGGACTAGGACCACCCGACAGTACTCCCGAACCAGCCAGTCGTAGTGCGATGAGTCCCGAGGGCGTTTGCCCGGACGCTACCCACCCCTGCAGGCAAGCAGCCCCGGAAGGGTCTCCGCAGCCGTGGGTATCAGCGTGGGTATCGGGCAATGCTCGAAGAGGCGACCCGCACATTGGAAACCCTAAGAAATATGCCTCTGATCAGGGGGTTCACTGGCGCGCCCGAAGGGATTCGAACCCCTAACCTTCTGATCCGTAGTCAGATGCTCTATCCGTTGAGCTACGGGCGCTCGCGTCCCAGTGTATCGGGCACCCCCGGTGGAAGGGCAGGGGTGTCGAACGGGGGGATGTGATCTCATGGGAAAGCGTCGTCCGGCGCAGCCAGAACCACCGACGGGAACCCCCATGACGATCAACGACGATGAGTTCGCGCGCGCGTTCATGGCGTTCCTGACCCACATGAGCAATCGGGACTCCGCCGGCTCGGCCGGCACGCAGCTCGGCGGGGTCGTCGGTGAACACCTCGGGGCGGACCCGCAGACGGTCGAGATGGTCCGTGTGCAGTACCCCGCCCACCGCATGGCCGACCTCGACGTCGCGCTGGAACACCTGGTTGGGCAGCACGGCGGTCGCTGGGTCGGCATCCAGGCGGGCAATGCCGAGCACGCCGACCAGTTCCTCGACCTGCTGACCGGCCGCCTAGGGCCTGCGGATACCGGGCCGGTCGCCTACACCCGCACGCCGGTCGGACCGGCTGTCAGCCGGCGGGTGGTGCGCGTCGGCATCCTGCTCACGCACGCCGCCGGCACTCCGCTGGCCCTGCTGGTCCGCGGTGCGAACCCTCATTACGGGCGTCCCGAGGCCACCGTCGAGATGCTGGGCGACCCGGACGCGGCGGGCACGCTGCAGCAGCAGATCGACGAGTTGATGAATGAGCACAGCGTGTTGCGGGGACAGGTGCTGTCGTTCCGCGGCGACGACTACGGTGCGCCAGGGGGCGTGGTGACCTTCCTGGCCCGGCCGCGGGTGAGCGCCGAGCAGGTGATCCTGCCCGACGGTGTGCGCGAGAGAGTCATCCGGCATGTCGTCGATATCGGCCGGCAGTCGGACGCCATCCGGGCCGCGGGCCAGCACCTCAAACGCGGTGTGCTGCTGTACGGCCCGCCGGGGACGGGCAAGACGCACCTCGTGCGCCACGTCCTGAGTCTCAGCCCGGGCACGACGGCGGTCCTGCTGACCGGCCGCACGCTGCACCTGCTGGCCGAGGCAGCCAACCTGGCCCGCGCTATGCAGCCGGCGATCATTGTGATGGAGGACTGCGACCTGGTCGCGGAGGAGCGCGGCTTCCACAGTGACGCGTCGTTGTTCGAGACCCTCGAGGCGATGGACGGGCTCAGCGGTGACGCGGATGTCACGTTCCTGCTCACGACGAACCGCCCCGACCTGCTCGAGCGCGCGCTGGTGGAGCGACCGGGCCGGGTCGACCTGGCTGTCGCCATCGATCGTCCAGATCTGGACGCCCGCGTGCGCCTGCTGCGGCTGTATGCCGCCAGCCTGATCGCCGCCGGGCGACTCAGCGAGGCCGCCATCCAGCAGGCGGCGCAGGCCACCGAAGGCGTGACGGCCTCATTCACCCGGGAACTGGTGCGCCGCTGTGTCGTCACAGCCGCCGTCGAGGGCAGGCCGGTGGGCGACGCCGACCTGGCCGCCGAGCTCGAGCATCTGCTGTCCGACCAGCAGGCCCTCACCCGGTCGATTCTCGGGGGTGCCCAGCCGGATGAAGACCGATCCGGCGGCTTCGAGGGGCCCAGACCCGGGCTTGCACCACGTGGGACGTTCGGCTACTTCGGGCCCCTGCCGTAACCGACGCGGGTTTCCAGCGGCGGATTCCCCACGTATACGCACTCCACGGGCCGATCAGGACGCCGTACTACATTGTTGATAACCACGCCGAGCAAACACCCGGTCGTCCAGAAACACAGGGGGTCACGGTGGCAGTGTCCTGGAGTCGCTTGGATCGGCTCGCTCCCCAGACGGGTCCGCAGCCGCAACTCATCGCGGCGGCCACACTGTGGCTGGCCGCTGCGGCGATGCTGCTGGTACGCGGCGTGCTGTTCGTGGAGGCCCCAGCCCAACAGTTCCACCCCAACTTCTGGCTGATCCCCATCGCCGTCGTGGCCGGCACGATCGGCATCGTGAAGGCCCGGTTGATCCTGGTCGACTACGCGCACGCCAACGTGGCGCGGATCCACGGCCGCGGCCATTCCTGGTTCTTCGGCTTCCTGTCTGCCAAATCCTGGCTGTTCATCACGGTCATGATGGGCGGTGGCCTGCTCCTGCGCCACTCCTTCCTGGCCGACACCGGTTGGGGCCGCGCCCTGCTGGCCGTGCTCTACCTGGCGGTCGCCACCGCACTGCTGGTCGCCGACCGGATCCTGTGGGTGGCCGTGTTCGAACCAGCCGGGAGCACAGCGCGCATCTAGTCCCACCGACCGCACACCGCGGGGGGAATGCGTAGTCGCTAGACGGAGCGGGGTACGCCTGCTGCCCACGCGACCCGGCTCCGAGCAGGGTCTCCGGTCGTGCCTCATCGAACCGCAGAGCGAGGGTCCGACCCTCACCGGTCATTTACTACACTGGATCCTGTGCTAAATGCTTCCCGGACCCCAGCGTGACCGCACAGACCGCTCAGACCGCTCAGGAGCGCTCGATCCCCCTGGTCAGACTGGCCATCCTCATCCCGGGGGCGGTCGGACTGCTGCTCGGCCTGGACGCGGCGCTGCTCCTGCTGAGTCTGCCCGCCCCCGTCCGGTGGGATCACCTGCGGGAGGTGCACGGTCTGCTGCTCGTCCTCGGCGCCGTGGGCACCCTGGTGTCCCTGGAACGCGCGGTCGCGCTCAAGCGCTGGTGGGGATTCGCCTCCCCGATCGGCCTGGGTCTCGGTGGACTCGGCCTGGTGGCCCAAGCCTCCACGGTCGTCTCAGGGCTGCTGTTCCTGCTGGGCTCCGGGGCACTGGTGTTCGTCTACGTCGCCCTGTGGCGCCGTCAACCTGCCGATGCGGTGGTCATCCAGGCCGGCGGTGCGGCCATGGCCGTGGGTGCGACTCTGCTCTGGATGGGCGGGGTTGCGGTGCCCGTCCTACTGCCGTGGCTGGGCGGCTTCCTGATCCTCACCATCCTGGGCGAGCGCCTGGAACTGGCCCGGGTGGTCATCCCGGACCGGGTCGCCACCATCACGTCCCTGCTGTCCGGGGTGTTCGCGGCAACGGCGCTGGTCGCCCTGCTCTGGCCGCTGCCCGGCTACCGCCTGCTCGCTGAAGCACTGCTCGCGCTGACCATCTGGATGGGCATCCATGACGTCGCCCGGCGGACCATCCGGGCCACCGGACTGACCAGGTTCATGGCGTTCTGCCTGCTGGCCGGGTACGTCTGGTTGGCCGTCACCGGCGCGATCTGGCTGATGACCGGCCCGCAACTGGACGGTCCCGGGTACGACGCCGCGATCCACACGATCTTCCTCGGCTTCGTCATGTCGATGATCATGGCCCACGCACCGGTCATCCTGCCGGCCGTGCTGCACGTGCGGCTCCCCTACCACCGGGCGATGTACGCCCCCGCGGTGCTGCTGCACGCGTCCCTGATCCTGCGGGTGGTCGTCGGCGACGGGTTCGACGTCGTGTGGGCCTGGCGGCTCGGCGGCACCCTCAACGTGGTCGCCGTCCTGGGCTTCGTGGTCGTCGCCGTGTGGTCGGCTCTCACGGCTGGGCCGCCGACGAAGCACTCCCCCGCCCCCGCCGCCTCGGAGGCTCGCTCATGAAGCGCACCTCGTGGCATCTGCGCGTCAACTCGATCGTGGTCGCATGGCTGCTAGCCCTGCTGGTGGTGACACTGATCCACCCGTTCATCCCGTGGGCCAACTGGCTGCTGGTCCACGTGCTGGCCCTCGGCGCACTCAGCAACGCGATCCTGATCTGGAGTTGGCACTTCACCGCCGCACTCGTGCGCCTCAGCGACGAGGTGGTGCGCAAGGGTCAGGCGCTGCGGCTCGTACTGTTCAACGTCGGGGCGGTCGCGGTGACCGCCGGAGTGTTCACCGGCGCCCTGCCGGTGGTGATGGCCGGCGGGACTCTGGTGGCCGTGGTCGCCGGGTGGCACGCAGTGGCCCTGTGGCAGCGGATGCGCGCCGCCCTGCCGTCGCGCTTCCGGCTCACCATCCGTTACTACATCGCCGCCGGTGCACTGTTGCCGGTCGGCGCGCTGCTCGGGATGCACCTGGCCAGCAGCCACAGCCCCGCCCATGCCCGGGTCGTGCTGGCGCACGCCTTGGTCAACGTCCTCGGCTGGATCGGCCTGACCGTCATCGGGACGCTGGTCACTCTGTGGCCCACGATGTTGCGCACCCGCATCGCCGACAGCGCCGAACTGGCCGCCCGGCGGATGCTGCCGGTGCTGCTGGCCGGGCTGCTCCTGGCCACCGCCGCGGCGCTGGCGGGAAGCCTGCTGCTCACCGCCGCTGGCCTGCTGGTCTACCTCGGCGGCTTCCTGTGGGTTGCCGCCCCGCACGTCGAAGAGGTCCGGCGCAAGGCGCCCGTGGAGTTCTGCACGAGTTCGGCACTGGCCGCGGTCGCCTGGATGGCCGGTTCCCTGCTGGTCATGGCGCTCGCGATCGGCACGTCCGCCGACTGGCCGCAGGCATTGAGCCGCGCGGGCCTGTTCGTCGGTCCTGTGCTGGTCGGATTCGCCGCCCAAGTGCTCGTTGGGGCGCTGGCGTACCTGGTGCCGGTGGTGCTCGGCGGCGGGCCGGCAGCCGTGCGGCGGACCACCGCGATCATGGGCTGGGCCGGGCCGGCGCGGCTGGTGGTGACCAACGCCGGGCTGGCGCTGTGGCTGCTGCCCAGCCCGAGCCTGGTCAAGGTCCTCGTCTCGATGGCGGTGCTGGTCGCCCTGGCCACGACCGTGCCGCTGATGATCGGTGCGGCGATCTCCGCGAACCGCGCCAAGGACGCCCCGGTCGCCGCAAGGCCGGCCCCGGCTGCGTCCGACCCCGGGTCAGCCACCCGCTACCGGGTCGCGTCGGCCGCGATCGGCCTGGCAGTAGTTGTACTAGCGGGCGTCGGCGGAGTTGCGCTGGACCCGGCCGGCGCCGGTGCCGGACTGGTCGGTGCGCAGTCCGCGGACGCGGGCGTCACCCCCACCGGTCGGACCACCGAGGTGGACGTGCGGATCGAGGGGATGCGGTTCATCCCCAACGAGATCGAGGTGCCGGCCGGCAACCAGTTGATCATCACACTGCACAACACCGGGGACGACCGGCACGACCTGGTGCTGGAGAACGGCGTTCGCACCCCCCGGCTGGCCCCCGGCGAGCAGGCCACTCTCGACGTGGGTGTCGTGGGCCGTGACCTAGAGGGCTGGTGCTCGGTGGCCGGCCACCGGCAGATGGGCATGGTCATGACGGTGAAGGTGACCGGTGGCAGCACCCCCGCCCAGCACGGAGCGCACCAACCAACCGCTACCGCCCCTGACACGCCAACCGCCGCAGACGACCTGGACCTGATGGCCGAGCCCGGCCCGGACTTCGCCGCCCGTGACCCCCGCCTGCCACCAGCGGGGCGCCAGCGGGTGCATCGCCTGACGTTCACCGTCCAGGAGGTCGAACGCGAGGTGGCACCGGGCGTCACCCAGAAACTGTGGACCTTCAACGGCACTGCCCCGGGCCCGATCCTGCGCGGCAAGGTGGGTGACGTCTTCGACATCACACTGGTCAACGACGGCAGCATCGGGCACTCGATCGACTTCCACGCCGGCGCGCTAGCTCCGGACCGGCCCATGCGCACCATCCAGCCGGGGGAGTCGCTGCGCTACCGCTTCACCGCGACCCGCTCGGGAATCTGGATGTACCACTGCTCGACCATGCCGATGTCCGTGCACATCGCCAACGGCATGTTCGGGGCGGTGGTCATTGACCCACCCGGCCTGCCGAAGGTGGACCAGGAGTACCTGCTCGTGCAGTCCGAGATGTACCTGGGACCGCAGGGCGAACCCGTCGATGCGGCGAAGGTCATGCAGGAGAAGCCCGACCTGGTGGTGTTCAACGGCTACGCCAACCAGTACGACCACGACCCGCTGACCGCCAAGGTGGGCCAGCGCACGCGGATCTGGGTACTCGACGCCGGCCCGCAGCGGGGCAGCGCGTTCCATGTCGTCGGCGGGCAGTTCGACACGGTCTGGCAGGAGGGCAAGTACGAACTACGGGCCTGGCCCGGCGGCCCGGACGCCCCCGGCGGGTCGCAGGTCCTCGGCCTGACCCCCGCCCAGGGCGGCTTCGTCGAACTGACCTTCCCCGAGGCCGGCCACTACCCCTTCGTCACACACGCCATGGTTGACGCGGAGCGGGGTGCGCACGGCATTGTGCATGTGACGCGGTAGGTCGCGGGTGGTCGCGGTGCCGGCCCCTTGGATGACCCGTTGCCGCCCAGATGACCCGAAACCGCCCCGATGACCCCCCACAACAGGCCATCCGCGCGGGAACCGGCCATCTCCGCGGAAACCGGCCATCCGACCCTCGACCGAGGCACCCCGCAGCCCGGACCGGCACCCCACCAGCCGCACCCCACCCACAGGATGACCCCTTACCGACCAGATGACCCGAAACCGCCCCGATGACCCCCCACAACAGGCCATCCGCGCGGGAACCGGACATCCGCGCGGCAACCGGCCATCCGGGAAACGCTGCAACACGGAGCGACCCCAAGCCGGACCAGCGGGAAGATCCAACAGCACTCCCAGCAGCAGAAGAGCCACACCCACCTCACGCCGGGGTGGTGAAGCGCACCTCCGCGGTGAAGTTCGCCCTGCGCACCGCGCGCCGCAGCAGCAACAGGACCGAGGGGCCCAGAAGGACGATCGCCGCCGCGTTGGTGATCGCCCGGCCGGTGTCCCAGCCGAGGCTCGAGGTGATGACGGTGAAGACGATGAAGCGGTGCAGGTTCTCCAGGATCGGCGCACCCGGGATGTAGGCCAGCCCCGATCCGTCGCCCATCGCGGCGCCGGTGACGAAGGGCCAGAACCACATGTTCATCAGGAATCCGAACAGGTACGCTGCGACGACGCCGAAGGCGGCGAGCAAGGCTATCTCCTTGCGGCCAGTGATCTGGCGGCCCCGGATGCTGTGCGGCAACAGTCCCGCCAGCATCCCGATCCAGGCGCTGGTCAGCATCTGGAACGGCAGCCAGGGACCCACTCCCGCGGTGAGCAGCGCTGAGGCGAACATCGACGTGCAGCCCAGCACGAAGCCGAAGCCGGGGCCGAACACCCAGCCAGCCAGGATCAGCAGGAAGAACACCGTCTCGATCCCGTTCACCCCGGCGCCGAGCGGACGCAGTGCGGCGTTGAGCGCGGACAGCACGCCGAGCATCGCCAACGCCTTCGAGTCCATCCCGCCTTCGGACAACTGCGCCAGCACGATGGCCACCAGCACCGGCAGGATGATGATGAAGATGAACGGGGAATCCGTGGCATGCCCCTGCGAGGCCGGGTTCACCGGTATCAGCAGCGGCCAGAAGAAGATCATCAGGCCGGCCAGGCTGACCAGTGCGAGCAGCAGTGCGGAGCGCCGGCCCAGCGGAACCGGCCGCGGTGGACTGCCTGGCAGGCTCATCGGCCACCGTCCAGTGCCCGCTGAACCTGCGCGACCGTCAACCACTTCTCCGGTGTCAGCACCTTGCTCACCTGCGGTGCCAGCGCACTGGACGCTGTGAGCACCTCGTGCGCGGGTCCGTCCGCGATCAGTTCCCCGGTCGCCATGACCAGTACCCGATCGGCGACTGTGGCGGCGAACTCGGCGTCGTGCGTGGCCACGCAGATCGCCCGGCCGGCCCGGGCGAGCGCGGTCAGCGTCAGAGCCAGGGCGCGCTTCGCGGGGTAGTCCAGACCCCGCGTGGGTTCGTCGAGCAGGATGACCGGCGGCTGGCTGCACAACTGCGCGGCCAGGACCAGGCTCAACTTCTGCCCCTCGGACAGGTCCCTGGGATGGGAGCCGTCGGGGATGCCCGGGGCCAGCGTGTCGAGCAGCGCGCGGCACGTCCCGGCGGGACGCCCACTGGTCCGGTCGGCCATCGCGCACTCGGCGCCGACGCTTTCCAGGTAGAGCAGGTCCGAGGCGGTCTGCGGCACGAGCCTGATCTTGTCGCGAACGGTCGCCGGCTCGGCCTTGCCGAGCTCCTGCCCGCCCACCGACCAACGCCCGGAATGGCGGGGTCCGACGCCGGTCAGCGCCCACAGCAGACTGGACTTGCCCGAGCCGTTGCGGCCCATCAGCACGCAGATCTGGCCAGCGCTGAGCGTCAGGTCGACATCGCGGACCGCGACTGTGCGCCCGAAGACGACGGTCATGCCCGAAGCGACCAGATCCTCGGCAGTCGCCTCGGCGGTCTGCAGGTCGGAGTGCCCCGGTGCGGCGGGCAGCCGGTCGAAGCGCTGCGCGTCCAGGCCGGCCAGTGCTGCGCGCAGCGGCGGTGCGCAGCGGCGGGCGTCGCGCACCGACAGCGGCAGCGGCTGCCAGCCCATGAGCCGGCCGAGTTCCACGACGGGCGGGACGATCAGGCTGGTCGCCATCATCTCGGTGGCGGTGTTCGGCCACCACGCCCGTGACCCCGATGTCGTGGACCAATCGCAATAGGGCGGCCAGCACCTCCTCGGCCGACGTCGGGTCGAGTGCGGAGGTCGGCTCGTCGAGCACGAGTGCGCGGGCCCCGGCCGCCAGCACCGAACCGATGGCCACCCGCTGCTGCTGCCCGCCCGACAGGGTGCGCAGCGCGCGGTTGCGCAGCGGCGCGATGGACAGCAGGTCGAGGGTCTCCTCCACCCGGGTGCGCATAACACCCGGCGGCACCCCGAGCTGTTCCATGCCGTAGGCGAGTTCCTCCTCCACGGTGTCGGTGACGAAACCGGCCTGCGGATCCTGCCCGACCACCCCGACGACATGCGCCAACTCGCGGGGCGGATGGGTGCGGGTGTCCAGACCCCCCACCTGCACCCGGCCGGCCAGCGTGCCGCCGGTGAAGTGCGGGACCAGACCGTTCATCGTGCCGAGCAAGGTCGACTTGCCGACCCCGGTTGGCCCGCTGACCAGGACGAACTCGCCCTCGGGCATGTGCAGGTCGACCCCGCGCAGCACCGGGTCGGGTGAGCCCGGGTACCACACGGAGACACCATCGAGACGGATCATCGCGGCACCGCCACGGAGAAATCGAGGCGGATCATCGCGGCACCGCCACGCATACATCAAGACGGATCATCGCGGCACCGCCTCTGGGACGTCCACGTTCAGTTCCTCGCCAGCCATGTCGGGCGGCAGAGGTGCCACGACAGCGGGCAGCGCGGCCACCAGGATGCTCACCAGCGCGAGGGCGGACACCGCGGGCCATACCAGCGGCGCCACTGACGGAAAGGCGACGTACGGCTGGGTGAGCCCGACCAGTGTGATCCCCAGCGCCGCCAGCGCACCGGCGCCGAACACCAGCGATTCGGGCAGGCGCCAGGGATCGGGGCGATACCGGGTGCGGATGGCGCGGCGCCCGGAGAACCGCAGGACCGTGGCCCCCAGCAGCATCCCGGCGCCGAGCAGCGGCAGGCCCAGGTACCACGGGGTGGTGGAGTCCAGCACCGAGTAGACCCCGACGCTCAACGCGAGCAAGGCGATCACCAGGGCGGCCGAGTTGACCCGGCGTTGTGCCAGCGGGATGTGCCGCTGGCGGCCGTAGCCGCGCGAGTCCATCGCGGCGGCCAGCAGCAGGGAGCGGTCCAGCGCGTCGGCCACGGTCGGCATGATCACCTCTCGCAGCCAGCCTCTGCGGGTCTCAGCCGAGGCACGCAGCATCCGTGCCCGCTTGATCCGCTGCACCGACTCGGCGAGTTGCGGGAACACCGACAGCGCCACCGCGACGACCGTGCCGATCTCGTACAGCGCACCCGGCACTGCGGCCAGCAGCCGTTTGGGGTTGGCCAGCGCGTTGGCCGCTCCTATGCAGACGATCATGGTGGCCAGCCGCAGTCCTTCGTAGAACGCCGCCAGCAAGGCCTCCAAGGAGACCGGGCCCAGCAACTGGACCCCGGCGGCCGCGGCCGGCAGGTGGATCGTCGGCAAGGTGAACAGGACGGTGCTGCCGTTGCCGTTGAAGATCACCCGGAACCCCACCCGCATGATCACGACGAAGGCCGCCACCGTCAGGTACATGCGGAACGCCAGTGCCCACGGGGCCTCGGTGCGCCGGGCCGCCACCACCAGCGCGGCCACAGCGATGATCAGGCCGAGCAGGATCGGGTTGGTGGTGCGAGCCGCGGCCGTGGCCAGGCCGAGCGCCCAGCCCCACCAGGCGGCCGGATGCAGAGCCCGGGGCAGGGCACGAGCACCCAGTTGCCCTAGCGCCCCCATTGGCCGTTCCGGGTGGGGCCGAACGAGTCGCGGGCAGCCCGCCGGCGGCGCACCACGATCCCCGCCGCGGCCAGCACCAGCCCGACCAGGGCCAGCAGGGCCAGCACGGTCGCGGCGGTGTTGCTCTTGGACGGCGGCGGCGCCTCCGGCAGCGACATGTCGACCACCTGACTCGGCTGGGCCGGCCCCGGTTGACTGCTGGAGGCGGCCGGCGACGGCTGCCCGGACGTGGATGGGGTGGGGGTCCGGCTGGGCTGGCGGGGGGTGGCGGTCGTCCCAGCGTCGCCCGGCGGCTGGGGGGACGGTGTGCTGGGACGTGGCCGCTTCGGGGTCGCCGTCGGCGCGGGAAGCCGCACCGGCTTCTGCCGCGGGGGTGGCAGCGTGCTCGGGGTCGCATTGAGGGCGAACGACCAGCCCTCGAAGCCTCCCAGGACCACTCTGCGCGACATCGCCCCCACCTGGGAGTAGGTCCACTGCCCACCCGGCCGTGCCCACCAGTAGGACCAGTACGCGCTCTGCGGGGGCGTGTCCACACACTTCTCGGTGTAGCCCGGTTCGCCGGTGACGGGGATGATCTGCCCGGGGCCCGGGCGGCCGTTGAGCCGGCAGGCGAACGACTGGCCGTCGTGCACCGTGCCTGCGACTGTCACACCGGCGGCTTTGAGCACGTCCCAGCCGGTCTGCGCCGCCGTGAGTCCCGTTACGCAGTACGTGGCGATCCCACCGCCCAGCTGCTGGTAGTCGATGACCAGCGTGACCCCGGTGGTGTCGGCAGTGGTGCAGACGCCCTCCCGGGAACTGGTCATCGGGACGGTCGCACCGGCGGGCGGCGCGGCGATCGCGACACCCAACAGTGACACGACGGCCCCGGCGGCCAGTTTCGCCCTCATCGTGACGTCACTGCCTTACCGCGCCAATCTCACGGTCTGCGAGATCGCCGGGCGGTAGCCGTTCTTCGCCAGGACCTTGGCCCGGTACTGCCCCTTGGGCAGATTCACGGTCAGGACCGCGGAGCCGCCCTTGACCCGGTAGTCGGGTTTGACCGTCTGCCAGGCACTGCGGGTCTTCTTTTGCACGCGCACCGTCCACTTGCCCGTCGGCCGCTTGGGCGTCACCTTCACCGCGAGTTTCGACTTGTTCGCGGTCGCGGATGCCGTGACGCGGGGGGCGGGCTTGCCGGCAGAACACCCGGTCTTCGGCAGGGACGCCCGGGCGCCGGTCACGGACAACTGGTCCAATCGGGATCCGGTCAGGCCCAGCACGGCCTGGGTGCTGGCGCGCAGCCACTGGCCGCTGGTCGTGCCGATCCCGTACGCCCGCGAGTCGGCCCAGGCAGTCCGGTCGAAGGCGATCGCCCCGACGTCCGCGGCTGTGAACGCCGAACCCTTTAGCGACGTGCACTGCACCTGCAGACCCTCGATGAACCGCGCCCCGGCCGCAGTGGCGCTCGTGCGACCCAGTTCACGCAATGCCTGCCCGGCCAGACCCGTGGTGTTCGTGTTCAGGGCGCCCGAGCTCGAGGGGAAGCCCCCGCTGGCCTTGTTCTGGTGCTTGGTCAACCATGTGGCCGCGTCGGCCACCGAAGCGTCCTCCGAGGAGACCCCGGCGGCACGCAGGGCCTGGATGGTCAGCGCTGTCGCATCGCCGTCGACCGCGGTGCAGCCCCCTGTCCCGTATCCCCCGAAGTCCGGACTCGCCGCGGTGGTGCACTGCTGGTTCTGCAGCCACCGAACCGACTCGGCCGGAACGCCACCCGGGGTACGGGCCAGGGTGATCACCGCCAGGCTGTGCACGAACGCGAAATCGGAGGTTCCGAAGCTGCCGTCCGGGTTGCGGGCAGCGCGCACCTCTTGCAGGAGGTCGCGGGCGCCCTCCGAGGTTGGGAAGGCGGTGGCGTCCCGGGCCGCCACCTGCAGCGCCAGGGCAGTCTTGGCGATCCGGGCCCAGTTCTTCGACGCCTGCTTGCTGGTTCCGATGTATTCGGTTCCCGAGGAGAAGATGCGCCCGGACGTCTTCGCGATCTGATCGCCTCCGTAGCCGGTGGCAGCCAGGGCGAACACCGCGTCCTGGGTCATGCCCCAATCGGTGGGAGAGCCCAGAACATCACCGCCGGCGGCGAGCTGGTGGCCGATCCAGGCGGCGGCTGCCCGGGCAGCAACCGACTGGGTGGGCCCAGCCGCTGCTCGCGCGACGGTCGCAGCCGACGAGTCAGCCGCGGCGGGCAGGCTCCCGGACGAGACGGAGAGGGCGAAAGCAGCGGCCGGGATGACCGCGATCAGCCGACGCAAGATGGTGCCTTTCTGGTGAGCGATCGGAAGGGCGCACATCGCCGAGCATCTCGACGACGCGGCCCCCGCAGACCACGACGGAAGGAGTCGCTCACGCTTGGGGTGGGCATTCGGGCTCGCAGGTCATCTGCACACCGCTGCGGGACAGCACCGGAATTCCACCGGTTTCCCCCGCCCCAAACGAGATATCCAGTTGTTCGGCCAGTGTCTCACGATGCACGGCTGCGTCCCTGGTCGATGTCCGGCTTCGTCCGCCCGGGAACACCCGGATACGACCCAGCCGCCGGCTCCCCGCCCAGGAAGCCGACGGCTGAGCGCGCCCTGCTACTTCTTGACCCCGTCGATGTAGACGGTGCGCTTCGCGTAGGCCTTGAACGTCGCGGTGGCCGGGGCGGACTGCACCACGACGACCTTGACCCCGGGCCGGCCATAGGTGCGCAGTGCCACCTTGCCCTGCGTCCCGCGCACGACCGTGCAGTAGCGGACCTCACCGGTAGCGGCAGGCCGGCTCGAGGTGCAGCGCACCCGGGTGCTGACCAACTGATCCGCATTCGTGCGGGCGTTGTGCCCGGTGATGACCGTGGTGCCACGGGTGCGGATCCGCGTCGGAGGCTTCCCCTTGGCATCCACCGGCTTCTGGGCCTTCCGCTGCGTCGGGGTCGGCGTCGGGGTCGGGGTCGGGGTGGGAGTCGGCGTCGGAGTGGGGGTCGGCGTGGGGGCCGTGCGCGCCTTCACCTCGGACAGGGTGTACGCGGGCGTGCGGGCCGGGGCGGGCCACTGCGGGTTGACCTGGAACAGCAGCTGCACGTCCACCGGAACCGCCGGACTGTCGATGCCGTAGTTGGCGAACGTCCACTGCTGGCCAGGAGCACCGTCCGGATTCCCGTCCGCGGTCGAGATGTAGGAACTCCAGCTGGCGCCGCTGAAGCAGTCCTGGTCGCTCGCCCCGTCGTACGCGTAGACCCCATCGATCGAGCAGAGGAACCGGCCGAACTGTCCGGGGGGCATGTGACTGAAGGTGAAGCCCGCGGCCGTGAGCGCGGCGGCGATCGAGGCCTGCCCGCCCTTGGCGCACCCGATCTGGTACTTGTCCGCCCGATCGGTGAAGTCGACCGCGACGGTCACACCCTGCCCGGGATCGCAGGCGTACCCGGTCATGGGCGGTGTTGCGCTGTCAGCAGCCGCCGGGATGACCCCGGTGGCGAGGGACAGAGAGAAACCGGCGGTGAGAGCCACCGCCAACAGACGACGCATCGATGTGCCTTTCTTGGGAGCGATCCGAAGGGCACGCCTCGTCTGTGAACAACGACGCCCCCGCAGACCACGACGGAAGGATTCGCTCGCATTCGAAGTGGGCATTCGGGCTTGCAGATCACCTGCTTACCGCTGCGGGACAGCACCGGAGTTCCACCGGTTTCCCCCACGTCGAACGAGATATTCAGTTGTCGGCCACATCCTCGCACGCACGCCGCGCCGTACCCGGGCCGGGTCGACGACTCGATCTCAGCCCGGGTGGCCGGCCCGCGCCAGCCAGGTGTGCCAGTCGATGCCCGCGGTGGTCACGCCCGCACCCGGCAGCATCGATCCCGCTGCCATGCTCGCCGGCGCCGGGCCGGGCCGCACCTCCAAGGCGAGTCCGTCGTGAGCGACCAGATCGGCGACCAGACCGACGAGACGTTCCATGCGTGGGCCGGCCAGTTCCTGGTCGACGGCAGCAGGGCCGGTCGCCAGGGCGAGCAGGGCCTTGGCCACCTCGGCGGAGTCGACCGGCTGGATCGGCACGTCCATGATCTCCACTGTCCCGGTGTTCCCGCCGGCGGCCAGCGCGCGTTGCAGCACCTGGCCGGGGAACTCGTGGAACTGGGTGCTCCGCAGCACGCAGGCGCCCGGCGCCAGTTCCCGGGTCGCCCGTTCGTGGGCCAGTGTGGCGACGTACCAGTCGTAGTCCTGCCCGCGCTCCACGCCCACGATCGAAAGCACCACGCTGCGGCGCACACCGGCCCGGGTCCCAGCCGCGGCGAGATTGCGGGCAACCGTGGTGAAGAACGCGCGCGCGGGGGCCAGATCCATCGCGGCCGGGCGGGAGACGTCCACCACAGCCTCCACCCCGGTCAAGGCGTCGGCCACGGCTGCGGCATCGAGCAGGTCCACACCGTCAGTGCGGCTGAGCCCCACCACCTCGTGCCCGGCGGCTGCCGCCCGGCGACACACCTGCGAGCCGATCAGGCCGCTGCTGCCGGCCACCGCGATCCGCATGCGAAACACTCTGGCACGCGCCACCGGGACAGGCGATGAATTGCCGACCGTCGGGGGCCTGAACCCACCTACCCCTTGCGCGATCACTGAACATTCGTTTAGTCTACTAAACATGCGTTCAGACTCCGACCTCTCGACGCCCGCCCGCATCCGGGACGCGGCACTGGCCCGCTTCGGCACCGACGGCTTCGCGGCCACTTCCGTGCGCACGATCGCATCTGACGCCGGGGTCTCGCCCGCGCTGATCCTGCACCACTTCGGCTCCAAGGACGGCCTGCGCGAAGCCTGCGACGGCCACGTCTTCGCCTTCTTCCAGCGGACCGCGGGCCGGGCCGGCCAGTCACAGACGCGCGAGCACATGATCACCGACGAGGCCATGACCCTGCTGCGCTACCTGATGCGGCAGGCCAGCGAGGACTCGGCGTGGGCCAACACGATGGTCGCCCAGGTCATCGAAATGACCAAGGAAGGCCTGGCCGCCCGCACCGAGCGTGGTGACATCCGGCCCACTGCGGACCCCGACATGCGTGCCGCCCTGCTCGTGATGCTGCGCCTGGGGCCCCTGCTGTTCAGCGGGGCCATCGAGCGCGCGACCGGCGCCGACGTGCTGACCGCCGACGGCCTGCAACGCATGTACAGCACAATCCTGGAGATCCTGCGGACCGGCATCTACACCGGTCCCCACCCGGACGTTGAGGAGGACCCCTTTGAACTGGGTCGCTACCTCGGCTCCGATCCGGGCCCCACCGACCATGACAGCCGGCTCACGACCGGCGGAAGGAACTGACCATGACAACCGACACCAAGACCCCGCCGGCACTGACCGGCCGCCGCCGCTGGGTGGCACTGCTGTTCCTGTCGCTCGGGGTGGCCATGATCATCCTCGACGCGACAGTGGTCAACGTCGCCATCCCGACGATGGTCGAGGACCTGCACCTGACCACCACCGACGCCGAGTGGGTCAACGCCATCTACTCGCTGGTCTTCGCCTCCCTGCTGCTGCTGTCGGGCAGGCTGTCCGACATCTTCGGGCGGCGACTCATGTTCGTCGGCGGCGTGAGCGTGTTCGCCGTGGCGAGCCTGCTGGTGGCCATGTCGGAGGCGTCGTACGAACTCATCGGTGCCCGGGCCCTGCAGGGGTTCGGCGCGGCGATGATCCTGCCGGCCTCGCTGTCCGTGCTCAACGCCGTGTACCGCGGCAAGGACCGGGCTGTCGCTTTCGCAGTCTGGGGCGCCACGATCGGCGGAATGGCCGCGCTCGGCCCGCTCGTGGGCGGGTGGCTTACCACCTACGCCTCCTGGCACTGGGCCTTCCTGATCAACGTGCCCATCGCCATCGTGGTCGTGATCGGGGTCATGCTGCTGGTCCCGGAGACCCGGGACACCGTCGACCAGCGCGGCATCGACCCGCTCGGGACGGCCCTTGGCACCCTCGGCTTCGCGGCGCTGGTGTTCGGGCTCATCGAGGGCCAGAACTACGGCTGGATCACCCCGAAGCGGCAGTTCAGCATCGGCGGCTGGCAGTGGCCGTTCGACAACATCTCCGCACCAGGGGTCGCCCTGCTGCTGGCCGTCGTGCTGCTGGCCGGGTTCGTGTGGGTGGAGGCCCGCCGCAAGGCCGCCGGCAAGGTGGTCATGGTGGACCTCGACCTGTTCTCCATCCGCACCTTCGGAGTGGGAAACGCCGTGGCCGCCATCGTCAGCCTCGGCGAGTTCGGGCTGCTGTTCATCCTCCCGTTGTTCCTGCAGTCGGTCATCGGCTACGACGCAATGCAGACCGGGGTCATCCTGCTCGCGCTGGCCGCCGGATCGTTCATCGCCAGCGGCGCGGGAGCCGGACTGGCCAAGCGGATCGGGCCGGTGCCGGTGCTGCGCCTGGGCATGGGCCTGGAGGTCATCGGCGTGCTGTGGATCGCCCTGGTGCTGTCCACCACCGTGACCGGCTGGGTCATGGCACCCGGCCTGTTCGTCTACGGGCTCGGAGTCGGTTTCGCCACCGCCCAGTTGACCGGTGTGATCCTCTCGGAGGTGCCGGTCGCGGAGTCGGGTATGGCCTCGGCCGTCCAGTCCACCTCGCGCCAGGTGGGCGCGGCGATCGGGACCGCGCTACTCGGAGCCGTGCTGATCACCGGACTCGGGAACATCACCTCCGACCTGACCGATCGTGGGGTGACCCAGCAGACGGCCCAGCAGGTGACCGAGGTCGTGCAGCAGAGCGCTGGGACCGCAGTCGTAGGCCTTCCGCAGCAGCCGAACGGCCAACTGCTGTTCGAAGGTGCCTCCGAGGGCTTCGCGACCGCGGTGAAGTCAGTGGGCCTCGTGGCCGGCTTCCTGATCGCCCTGGGACTGGTCGCCGCCTTCCTGCTGCCGCGCGATGCCGCCCGCACGGAGGCCGCGGGCTACGTGGAGTGACCGACCGGCGGCGGTGATGGCGGCCGACACGACCCGCCGGCTACCGCGCCGCCGCCCGGAGTTGTCCGACCATAGAAGGGTGATCGAGGACCTGAAGCGCCGGCTGGGCAGCGCCGACCTGCCCGATCCGGTCTTCGCCGTACTCGGCGCCCTCGACCTGGCCGTGCGGGTACCACTCGCCGCCGGGCGCTACTACGAACAACTGGTGGAACACGGTCACGCCCGGCTGGTGGAGGTGGGCACGGAACGTGCCGTGCACAAGCGGGTCAGCCGGATGGAACAAGCCGTCACCCCGGCTGCCCGCCGTTGGGCGGTGCGGCACTCCCGGCGACAGCGGCGGCGCCGGCGCGAGCGCACACCGGTCTGAGCGCCGCCGTCCACCACGGTCGTACCCTGGAACTGTGGCCAGCCGGGACGCGGTTCTGCAGCTGCAAGGCCTCACGAAGTTCTACGGGAACCAGCGTGGGATCGAGGACTTGACCCTCGAGGTCGACCGCGGTGAGGTGTTCGGCTTCCTCGGGCCCAACGGTGCCGGCAAGACCACCACGATCCGGATGGTCCTCGGTCTGCTGCGTCCCACGCGGGGCTCCGGGCGGGCCCTGGGGTTGGACATCGTCGACGACTCCACGCGGCTGCGCGCACAACTCGGCTACCTGCCCGGTGACCTGGCTCTGTACGACCGCATGCAGTCACGGGACCTGCTGGAGTTCCTCGCCCGGATGCGCGGCGGGGTGCCACGCCAGCGGTACGAGGCCCTGGCCGAGCGGATGCAGCTCGATCTCGGCCGGCGGGTCAAGGACTTGTCCCGCGGCAACCGCCAGAAGGTGGGCGTGATCCAGGCGTTCATGCACGCGCCGCAGTTGCTCGTGCTCGACGAGCCGACCAGCGGCCTGGATCCACTGGTGCAGCAGGAGTTCCAGCACCTGGTGCGCGAAACGGTCGATTCCGGCGCGACCGTGTTCCTGTCCTCGCACGTGCTGGCCGAGGTGGAGCTGATGGCCGACCGGGTGGGAATCGTGGTGGACGGACGCCTGGCCGTGGTGGACAGCGTCGACCAGTTGCGCGAGCGGGCCGCCCGTCGCATCGAGCTCGACTTCCCCGCTGCGCCGCCGGCCGAACTGGCCGGTGCGCCGGGCGTGCAGAAGGTCGAGGTCCGCGCGAACACCGCCAGTTGCTGGGTCGCCGGCCCGGCCGGGCCGCTGCTCAAGCTGTCCGTGGACCACGGGCTGATCGACGTGCACACCCACGACCCTGACCTCGAGGACGCCTTCCTCGGATACGTGTCTGGAGGTGGGCGGTGATGGCCACGCTGACCGTCCGTACCGTGCCCCGGGCCGTTCCCCAGGTGCTGACACTGACGCTGCGCACGTTGCGGGAGCGCTGGCGCTCGACGTTCGGCTGGGGGTTGGGCCTGGTCCTGATCGCGATCGTGCAATTGGCCGTCTACCCATCGGTGGCGAAGTCGTCGGCCAGCATGCAGGAGTTCGTCAACCAGTGGCCCGAGGCGTTCCGCCAGGCTTTCAACCTCGACGCCTATACGACCGGCGCCGGCTTCCTCAACGCCGAGCTGTTCTCCATGATGGTCCCGCTGGTGCTCATCGCGGTCGCCGTCAGCGGCGCAGCCGCGGCCACCGCCGGGGAGGAGGAGCGCGGCACCGCCGACCTGCTGCTGTCCCTGCCGGTCAGCCGCGGCCGGGTCATGGCGGCCAAGGTCATCGCCACGGTGCTCGCAGTCGCCCTGGTGGCGCTGGCGACGTTCGTGACCGTCGCGGTGGGCGCCCCGCTGGTGGATCTGGACATCTCCGCGGGCGCCCTGGCCGCCGGGATGACCATGACCTTCCTGCTGGCCCTGTTCTTCGGCGCCGTCTGCCTGTTCGTCGCATCGGCCACTGGCAAGCGGGCCCTGGCGCTCGGCACCGCGGTGGGCCTCGCGCTCGGCAGTTTCCTGCTCAACGCCCTGGCCCCGATGGCCGACTGGCTGGAACCCTGGCAGAAGGTCTCACCCTTCCACTGGGCGCTGGGCGACAACCCATTGGTCAACGGCCTGGACGTGCCGATGCTGTGGTTGCTGCTGGGGGCTGCCGCCCTGCTGGTGGTCCTCGCCGACATCACCTACCACCGGCGTGACATCGGGGGCCGGTGAGGTCACCGCCTACCATGGCGAAGTGCGACCTGCTGCCGTGGTGATCGCCGTCGCACTGGTGCTGACGGGCTGCTCGAGCGACGGACCGCGGGTCGTGCCCAAGCAGTATCGGGCGGCTATCAAGCAAGCGGCCCGGGAGTGCCCGGAACTGACCCCCAAGCTGCTCGCGGCCCAGATCGACCAGGAATCCGGCTTCAACCCGAAGGCGGTGTCGAAGGCGGGGGCCGAGGGGATCGCACAGTTCATTCCCGACACCTGGGCGATGTGGGGACAGGATCTGGACGGTGACGG
>WBZR01002321.1_pt1 | contig 20004 bp, 12 predicted proteins | sample 5204231 | NCBI WGS metagenome assembly WBZR01 (sample SAMN12412403, study PRJNA552823) | activated sludge metagenome | isolation source: activated sludge from anammox sidestream of wastewater treatment plant... | place: USA: Virginia | collected 2017-08 | reverse complement strand
ACATTAAAATTCACAGGCATGAGCAGAGGCGTTTTGTATTCGTAAGGGTAAGCGTCATAAATGCTTTTGCCGCCTGTTATGTTGCTTGTGGTGTTTAGCCGTAAAAGTTTTCTGCATCCTTCCGTATTCAGCGAAAGTGTTCCGTTAGCAGGTACTGTGCTTGCAAAATAATGTATCGCACCTGTGGTCTCACAGAAAAATTGTTCTTCTTGTTTTTTATTTTGCAGCGCAAACTTCTGTAACTTTTTCTATTGTTCCTTCCTGCTGTCTCCCCGGTGCATGGCACCGCTCTCCCGCGAAATCCTTGCAGGTCTCCATCAGGGCTAATTTTTATACGTTCTGTTTTCATTTTGTTTTTTTACCAAATAAAAAAGCCTTCCGATTTTTTCGGAAGGCTTTTTTAAGTCCCGCAGTATTGCGGCTTCTTTATTCTTTTATAATTGCTATTTTTTTACTTACCCTTTGATTGTTTGAAGTGATTACACAACTGTAAACCCCACTCCCCAAAAAACTCAAATCAAAATTTTGTAAGGTACTCCATTGGGGTAAGTGATAAGAAAAAACTTTTTTACCTGTTACATCATACACCTCAAAAACACCCTTTTGATTTTGAGGCAAGAGATAAATTATTTTGAAAATTCCACTTGTAGGATTGGGTGAAATGGAAAATTTGAAGTTATGCTCTGTTAAATCATTTATGCTTGTAAGTGTATCACAAACACTTCCTATTTTTCTACCTAAATAATAATTGGGATGTACAGGAACAGTACCAAAATTTAAACAAGGAAGTTGGATATTATGTAAATTAACGTTACAGGCTATGCCTGCACTGTCAGGGTAATCCATTTCATGCAAGTGTATAACACCACTTGTTGACGTAATATAAATTTTACCATTTGCAGCTAAATACATGGTGTGAAAATTAGTATAGAATGGTGGGGTTGGAGAAGGAAAAGGAGGATTAGTATCAGTAACAGCCACAATTTGTAAACTGTTTGGTGCAGTTAATGAATCGGTATCTAACTGAAATAAATGCAGGTATGAATCAAAATAAAGGAATCTTGAATTGGAAGAAAAAGACATTCCATATCCTAAATAATCATCACTATAATCCATTACAGTATCTAATGAAAACGAACCATCACACCTGTCAAAATGAAATAACCGCAAATCCTGATACCATGTATTAATAACTGAAAGTGCATTTCTGTAAGCAAACTTACTTCCGTCAGGTGAAAAAACAGGCTGTCCAGCCCAGGGTCCATAAACAGGAACATTCAGTTTTTGAAATCCTGCATACTGAACATTGTTTGGGGTTAAAAGAAATTTATAAATGGTATCTGCCTTGTCGCTGAAAGCAACTACCCACCAATCCCTTCCGTTGCCATGTTTGCAGGCTGCCATGCCATGCCCAAATGAACCTGAAAGAGCGACATTGTTTTTACTTATTACATCCCCTTTTCCGTTATCAAGTGTTTTATCTATTACCGTATAAAAAATGGTAGGACAATAACCAAACACATCATCCAATGTCTTATGAAACAAAACAAACTTATTGGTATCATCAGGCATGGGTAAAATAATATTTGCATTTATTATATTTGCCCCAAAAGGTTTAGCCATATTGGCATACATTCCGGGATTTAATCCTGTGCCATTAGGCATGGTATCGCCTACATTATTTGCTATCCATATTCCATTACTGCTCATCAGGAAATTTCCGTTTTCATCACTTATATTCCCTTGCGTAATACCAAACGGCATTTTTCTCTGATAATGTATAAGGTTATAATTAGAACTGCTAAAATCCATTCTTGCCATTGTATCAGTCGGATTGCTGATGTTATAATGATAACCCAAAAGCCATGTGTGGTTATAGCCTTGTCCATAGACACAATTTATAAAGAGCAACATTATAAAAATGCTGCTCTTTATAAATTTATTTAATCTTCTCATTTTTCAATTACTGATTTATAACTGCAATTTTTTTACTCACTCTTTTATTATCAGAAGTAAGCAAACAATTATAAATTCCGTTTGCAAGTTTAGGCAGTTTAAAACTCTGCACATTGCTCCATTGAGGTAAAATATATTTGAAAATAACTTTTCCTGTTACATCATATATTTCAAACAAACCTTGTTTGTTTTGAGGTAAAAGATAACTGATATTTAAAATATTATTTGTAACAGGATTTGGAAATATTTTAAACTTAAAGTCATGTTCTATTTCATTTATGCCTGTTGTTGGTACAAGACAAGGACAACCGCTTGTAGTATCACACCCCAAATAATAATTGGGGTGATTTGGCACTGCTCTGAAACTCCACACACCTAAATTAATGGCGTGTTGCTGCAAATCACAGGCTATGCCTGCACTATCAGGATAATTCATTTCATGTATATGTTGAACACCGCTACCACTTGTAATGTAAATTTTCCCGTTAGCAGCTAAATACATAAACATAAAAGTTGTACACCATGGTGGGTTTGGGTAACAAAACCCATCATAAATAGCAACAGTATCTATAATCAATGAGTTTAAATTAAATTGAAAAATACGAGAAGTATTTGCTGCATACGCAAGTTCGGAATTATTTGAGAATGCAAACCCCCAAAGAAGTGAAGTGTTTACAAAACCAACTCTTGCATTACTGAATTGACCTGAACATCTGTCAAAGTCAAACACACATATAAAACCACTATCGGGCTGATAAGGAACATAAGTAGTATATCCAAACTTTTTTCCGTCAGGTGAAAATGTTGGTTGGGTAACATTGCCCCAAGCAAGAGGAACATATAATTTTTGAGAGGTAACACTTGCTAAACCAACATCAGTAAACAACATTTTAAAAGCAATATCACTTGAATCTTTTATTGCCACCACCCACCAATCCCTGCCGTTGGCATGGCGGCAGGCTGCAAGCCCCCAATTTAATGTATCCTGAAATGCTATTACATTTTTTTGTGTTGAATCCACACCACCCAAGCCACCATTCTGTGTCATGTCTATAACACTATAAAATACTTCATTAGTTGGATTATATGTTCCGTTCCATGTTGCGGTATGATGAAACAAAACATATTTGGTTGAATCATCAGGATAAGGCAAAATTACATTTGCATTAGGCAACAGAAGACCTTTTGGATAAGAACTGGTAAAAGTGTTGGGATTTAAACTGTCGCCATTCATCATTACATTTCCTGTTGCATCGGCTATCCAAACTCCATTGCTGCTCATCAGGAAGTTTCCGTTCTTATCGCTTACAGTTGCTTCCGTTCCCTCAAATCCCATATTTCTATTTTCCTGAGTCAATGTATAGTTATTTACATCAAACACAATTCTTGCACGGACGCCCCAATTCCCATATCCTATTAACCAAGGATTGTTCATTTGCCCTTGCGCAAGCAAGGGCATGAATAATACAAACATTAGTTTTTTCATTTTACAATTATGAGTTTGCTTACATTAAAAGTGTTATCATTTACACTAATTTGAACATTATACATTCCGTTTAAAAAACCGATTGTATTTATTCTAAACTGTTTTTTATTGCAATCAAACGATTGTTCAAACACAACCTTTGAATAAATATCAGTTATTTTAACTCTGCAAATTCCCTCATAGTTTTTATTTAAAATAATATCTGCATAATTACTTGCAGGGTTAGGAATTAAATCTATGTCATTAAGAACTTTATTATTCTTTAACTCATTTTGCAATCTATAATAACCCTGCTGCAAGCAATTGTTTTCATCATCATATATTATTGAATCATTAAAAAGGGCTATTAAACTACGCGCGATATAGACAGCCACGCCTCCGCTATATGGACATTGCTCTGCTATTGATAATATTTGTTGATAATTATTCATTTAACACAGCTACCTTTTTACTCACTCTTTTATTATCAGAAGTAAGCAAACAATTATAAATTCCGTTTGCAAGTTTAGGCAGTTTAAAACTCTGCACATTGCTCCATTGTGGTAAAATATATTTGAAAACAACCTTGCCTGTTACATCATATATTTCAAACAAACCTTGTTTGTTTTGAGGTAAAAGATAACTGATATTTAAAATATTATTTGTAACAGGATTTGGAAATATTTTAAACTTAAAGTCATATTCTATTTCATTTATTCCTGTTGTTGGTACAAGACAAGGACAACCGCTTGTAGTATCACACCCCAAATAATAATTAGGGTGATTTGGAACAGAGCCTCTGTGAAAACCCTGTGTAGGAATAGGAACAGCGTGTTGTTGAATGTCACAGACTGTCCCTATACTGTCGGGGAAATTTATTTCATGTATATGCCGTACTCCGTTTCCTGATGTAAGATAAATTTTGCCGTTAGCAGCAAGATAACAATTAAAAAATGTAGTAGGGCAACACCACGCATAAGGTGAATTGAATCCGTCATAAGTAGTAATAGTATCAATTATTGAATTGTCTAAATCAATCTGAAAAATATGTTCAGCAGAATTAGTATAAATAATTTTTGAGTTTGAAGAAAATGCTAATCCGAATAAAAAACCTTCATTTATAAAAAAAGTTGTTTCATTAATGAAAGTCCCATTACATCTATCAAAATTACATAACAATACAAATGAGCTATCAGGGTGATATGGAATATTTGTAGTATATGAAAACTTTGTTCCGTCAGGTGAGAAAGTCATTTGACTTGCATTTTTAAATGAAATTGGAAAATTTAATTGAATATATCCTAAATTAGTTATTCCTGTTGGTGTCAATAAAATTCTATAAAGAAAATTACTTGAATCTTTTTGTGCAACTATCCACCAATCTCTACCATTAGCATGGCGGCAAGCAGCAAGCCCCCAGCTAATTGTATCGTGAAATAATATATTATTCTTACTTATTACAGAATCTTTGGCAATGTCTATTATAGAAAAATATAATTCTGTGGAAGGAACATTATTTAAAGAATCTCCTGTTTGATGAAACAAAACATATTTTGTTGAATCATCGGGATAAGGAAGGAAAAGACTTCCATAAGGAATTGGAAGTCCGTCAATCCATGCTGATGTAAATGAATTTGGATTTAAACCCTTTCCATTTTTCATAGTGTCTCCTGTACTGTTTGCTATCCAAACCCCATTAGTACTCATTAATAAATTTCCGTTTTCATCTGAAATATTTGCCTGTGTAAAAGCTTTGAAAGGAATTTTTCTTTGCTCTGGAATTAAATTGTATGAATTACTATCAAATGTCATTCGGCTTAATGTATCGTTTGAATTATAATGATAACACAATAACCAATTATGATTATAGCCTTGTGCCGTAATAAAGTTTGAAGATAAAACCATAAGCAATGTAATTACATTGCTTATGGTTTTTACTTTTACTTGTTTCATCTTGCTATGATTAACTTATATTGCTCAGATACATTAACCGATTGCTTAATCTTAATGGTATAAATACCTTCGCTTAAATTTTTAATATTTAAAGTGTGGACTTTTTGAGTACAGTCTAATTCTCTTGATAAAACAAGTTTTCCTACAATATCATAAAACAGTATCTCACATATCCCGCTCATATCATCGCTTAATGTAACTGTTATTTTTTCGCTTGCAGGATTAGGAACTATCCTAATATTTCTTTTTATTTCTTCTTTTGCTTTCCCTGTTTCAGTAGCCTTTCTGAACCCTGCTTGAGCACAGGCAGTAGCATCATCATATTCAATCGTATCATTCAGCATTGCCACATAAGACCTCGCTTTGTACACTGCTTTTCCTCCTACGTGCGGACATTGAATGGCTATATCCAAAACCTGACTGTATCTGTTTTGCAAAGCAACCATGCCACCTGTTTCATACTCTATTTCTACATCATTCATTATTTGTTCGTATTCATCAGGTGCGTTGTTTGTAATGATTGAACTGTTTGCAGTCTGCACATTTGACAATGCTTGTGCCTTATCACTGTTAATTTGATTAAGCAAAGATACCTTATCTTGCAACACAAGATTTAACTGCTGCATTAAAACCTCTCTTTGGTCTATGTTATTTAATGTTGAATCTGCATAAGCCATGCTGTCCAAACTATTAATGCTTTGAATAATGCTGTCAGTTAAATTATTCAATGCAGTAAGATTTTGCATTTCTGTTTCAGAAATGCTGTTAGCTTCCTTCATTGTTTTACTTATTTCATATAACTGTCCTGTAACCGTGCTTTCATTCGCGGCTAAAAACGCGGCAAGTGAAAAATTGGAATTAACCAATGAATCATTTTCCTTTAAGTCTTTATACAAATAATTTTTCGCCATTATTTTTGATTCATCCGTGAACTCTGTTGTTTCCAAACTGTCTTTTGCAATGGCAAGTTGCAGTTTGGTTGCAGCATTTCTTTCATGCGTTTCGTCTGTACATAATACATAGCCTGTGCAGTCAAATTCATTCCCCGCGTCAGGAATAACCCAACCTGTATTATTTGAAGGTATTGTTGGCACAAAAGGATAGCCATTGGATACATCAATAATTAATGCAGATTGAAGTAGATAAACTAATAACGAATTATTCAAATTATTCGCGCCATAACCGCCTGTGCTAAATGGTCCTACCCAAAGGTTTCCGGCATGAGCTTGTGTATCTATCACTGCATTGGTGTATAACCTTAATCCTTCAAAGTGCCTTTTCATTTCCGTTCCCCTGAATCGCGTGCCTGTGCATACGCCTTCAAAATAATTTCCAAAATAAGTTGAATCCGTATTATTACAACTCATCAGATTATTTGTGCTGTGCGAAATATTTATACCCTTATTCTGGTAAGTCTGTGCAGGGTATCTTCCGCTTACAGTGTTGCAGCTTATGTTTGAATTTTGATTTGCAAAAACAGAAATTCCGCTACCGTTGCCATGCAGTTTAACAACATTGTATTTTATTTTAGCAGTGTTCAATGCTCCTGCATAAATGGCGTGTAAGGCATTGTTAAGAGTTATGTTGTTATTGTCGGCTGTGTAACGCACAAATGTTGCAGGGTTGCCCTCGCTCATCCATATTCCGTAATTTGCTAATGATAAACCCGAAGTTGCCGCTCCGTTTATGGTAATATCGTTATTGGTTACATACATGAACCGTGCAAAAGGATTAGTTGCCATTTTTATTCCTATGTGGCTTGCCGTAATAATGCAGTTGCTTACTGTATTTGTGCTTAATAACGGTGCATTCATTTCTTCAACTCCTGTTCTTACATTTAAAATATGAATGTAACTTGCTGTTAAAACTGATCCATCGGTATATATACCTCTATAACTGCTGTCAACAGTTATGTAGTTATACACTTCGGGCATTACTTTTAAAGAGGTTGTGTTTTGAGAGTTACCTTTTACGTTTGTTATTGCCGTGCCTCTGTACGGCTCATTGTAAAAAGTATCGTAGGTTATATTTTTAAAACAACTTCTTTTTACTGTTAATATGCTTCCAATGCCTACAACTCCTGTATGCAGGTTGTTAAAGTAATTCAGTTCATAAGGTTGTGTTCCGCCTCCTATTGTTCCAATCCAATCATTCAATAAAACTCCACATTGTGATTTTGAGCCGTGCGGGTTTTGTCCTGTGTAGTCCTGTTTAAATGCCGTAAATTCAAACAGAGCGCGTTCAACGGTGAGTGTAGTTCCGTTGTAAAACGCTCCAACTTTTGGCGGAATGTAAACACCCAAAACAAAATTTCTGAAATAGGCATTGTAAATTTTTATTTTGGCTTTATCATGCGCAAGTATGGTTGTATCGCCATCGGCAATGGTGCTGCCTTCCTGTATTATCAATTCTCCCAAGTCCTCAACCGTTATTCCGCGCCACATCGTAAGGCAGCCCTGCACCGTACTGCTGTCAATATCTAAATAGCCGCCATTTTGCACAACTATCTGTGCTTTCTCGTCCATAAGCACCATGCAGCGCATGAATTTAAGTGTGTCGTTAACATACAGCGTTCCTGCAATGTAAATATTCAGCGTATCGTAACGATAGTTTAACGTGGTGCTGTATGTGTTGTGCGGAATTATAAAAGTAGTACTGTCGGTGCATGGAGGTTTTACATTCACGCAAACACTATCCGTCCATGTTGTATTTGCAGGTGAGGTAACAGAAGCAACATTGTAAAAACAACTGCCTGTTTGCGTGAAGTAACCGCTCACCGTAAATGTATCGCACTCCATTGAGTTAAGCGTTACACTGCTTGGCAATGTGGAGTTGGTTTGCGCAAAACCGCTTGGCAGCGCATCGGCCAACACTCCGGTTTGCGTATTTGCGCTGTTGTTGCACACCGTGATGGTGTAAGTAACCAGGTCTGTCACTGCTGCTGCCGTATCTCTGTCGGCTGTCTTGGTTATCTGCCAACAGTCGGTGCAGGCACTCTGCACGCTACTCATCCTGAAAGTGCTGTTCATCATTTTATGTGCATTTGCCGACATTATCTCATTACAAAAATCATGAGCAAATATAACAATATCCGGCAGTGTGGTGTCGCCCGCAAAGGTGCATGTGGGAACAAATGTTACCTGCACCGTAACCGTCTGACCATTGTAAATTCCACCCTGCGGAAACCCTGCTGCCGACATCACAGCAGAGCCAATAAGCCACACCATAGGCTGTGTGGCCGGTGCAAGCTGTGCAGTTGCGCTGTCGGTAACAAGGTTCACACTTACTATCTGCAATGCCGGATCAGTGTTTTGCAGCATCACCGAGTCGGGATATACATAACCCAACTCCGTACTGGAAAACTGTGCCGACACCGTCACCGTGTCGCAAAGCGTATAGGGTGTTTCGTAGGTTTTGCCCGGAGTGTTAAATCCTGTCATTGCTTTTTTATATGTCAGCTGCATGGTAGAAAATTCACATATTTTAGTGCTGTCGTAAGGGCTTTCCGGATAGCTGCCACAGTTCCATCCGTAATGCAGCTTCACATCTCTTTGCAGCGTGTCGTTAGGGCAGCTTATTATCCTTGCACATAAATCACCGCTTATGGAGGCTCCTTTGGCAAGTGCAGGCGTTAAGCCAATCACATTGCCGTTGGGATAGTTCACCTGAGTGCCTTGTTTGAAGTGCCAGTGGGCAAGATAGGGAGCACCGCTGTCAATCAATGCTAAGTAAACATTGTCCGCCTGAGTGAGTGCCGGTTGCGTGGTGTTTTGATTTTCTATTTTAATGCCACGCCAGCATATAGTATCACTGTTCAGCAATGCAAAAGAATTGGTAATACCGCTCAGTGTCAAATCAGGATTTACACCAAGCGCGTCCATATTTCCGTTGCCCCGCACTATGTTCACCTGACTGCACGCTCCGCTTTGCAGGCATGAGGGTGTTTGTATGTTAAAACTTATCATGCACGTGCTGTCCATAGCGGGTTTTACCAATGTGTCAATGCACATCTGAGGCAATGGCGTAAGTTGTAAATCTATGCCTCGCGCAATGTACTGGTCGCCAAAAAATAAAGAATCATTTCCCGCCTGTACATTATTCTGCGTAAAGCAATGCAGTGGCGGAAGGTCGGCTGCCGTTATCACTATGTTGCCTACCGTGTCCGTCAGTTGAATGCCCACCGTATCGCTGAGTGAAAATGGCGAGCCGCCTGACGGAAAATTAACAGTGTTCCGCACCCATGCCGCGCTCACATAATATCCGAACGGAACAGTTACATTAAAATTCACAGGCATGAGCAGAGGCGTTTTGTATTCGTAAGGGTAAGCGTCATAAATGCTTTTGCCGCCTGTTATGTTGCTTGTGGTGTTTAGCCGCAAAAGTTTTCTGCATCCTTCCGTATTCAGCGAAAGTGTTCCGTTAGCAGGTACTGTGCTTGCAAAATAATGTATCGCACCTGTGGTCTCACAGAAAAAAGCATAGTGATTCATAAATGTTGTATCTGCTATTGCATTATTTACATCATTGGTGTCAACCGTCCATCCCGCGCTGTCAAGTTCTGCAACGGTATTGGGTTGTTGCGGTATCAGGTCGCTTACGGTCTGATGTATTTTTCCGCTCAGGAAAAAACGATTAATGATTTGCGAAGGCTTTACATAAACATCGGCATCTGTTGAACCGCCTCCAATGAAATTTCCGCATACACTGTAAAATACTCTTAGCCTGTAATGTTGTGAAGGCATGAATCCCGTAAAACTGTTGCTTGTGTAGGTAATCAAATTCGGGTAGTCATGCAAGTTGCCTGAATAAACGTTATTCACCGAATCATAGAAAGAAGTAAATGCAAAACGGTATTCATTATACGCAACCGATGAGCCGATAAAAAAATCCGAAATATCATTTGCACCGACATTTAATTTTAAAACAGTGTTATATCCGCTTCCTGAATTAAACTCTCCGCAATCTATACAACCGCCTCCTGTCAGTGAAGTATCGTCAATGTAAAACACAAGACTGTCAGGCACAAGGTTCATGGTGTCAAGCCCCATGGGAATAAAACGGCTTAACTGCAATACATTAAACCGCAAGCCCAACTGCTGCAACTGAGCATAATTATAACCACCGCTTGTGTTGTCGCCATCCACAAAATTCGCCAGTAAAAAATCTTCTGTTCTGTCGCCAAAACCGCTCAGGTTTCTGTTAATGTGTTGCCCGTACTTTGCAAACCATGCGCTTGTGTCGGTAATCTGCGTAATCGGAACATCTGCCCGTCCGTCATTGTCGCTGTCCTGCAATCCTAATGATGATGCTGCGCGTTGCATCCTATATGAATGAGAAATACACCCTGGACTTTTACACCCCGGGCACAAAACAAAAAGCTCTTTTTGCTTGTCGGAAAGCGGCAGCCATTGTATATCGCCTTTGTAATTGGTAACACCTGGCGGTGCAAGGTGTGATGTAAACGGTGCGCCCGTATAGTTCAGCGCAAAGCAGTTGTTCGGATTGGGCAGCAGATGAAACGTTGCCGAATAAGGCGATGGCGATAAATCGCTGCCACAGCAAGCCTGTATTTTGAAAACAAATTTTCCGCTGTCAAGCACGCTGCGCATGGCGCTGTCGGCAAGGTTGAAATAAAAATAATAAGATGCCCTTCTGCAAATGGAATAACCGATGGTGTCGGAAGTGTAATAGTATTTAGGATTGAAAAATGCAGTGTCGCCAATGGAATCTGTTTTTATAAAATAAACATCCTGCCACGGTCTGGTGATGCGGATGTTGCTGTCGCAAAACACCGTTGCACGAAGCCATCCGTAAAGTGTATCACAATGGTTTTGCACCGTGTCGCAGCCCAACAACTGGTAAATATTCACCGCACCGTTTCTCGCCAATCCTTTAAAATCTATGCTGAATGTTGCCGAATCGCCATTGCCGTTATTGTCAACGCTCAGGTTGCTCACAGACGGAAAATATTGCAGTTTTAAATTAATGTCATCATAACTGCTGCCCGTCATTTGTCCTGATATGAACGAGCCGAACAAGCCTGTTGCCGATGAAAAATTTACTGCCGTGCCGCAAATTTCTTTCGCTCTTAAATTATTAAATTGCCACCAGTTATAAATCTTAGGTTTGTTCAGCAGCGCGGCATTGTTTTCCTGTGAGCAGCGCATGGTGGTAAAACTTATGTATATGGTATCCCGCTCACCAAAATTTTTGATGTTCACATAAGCGCGGTACAATGCTTTGGGAACAAGATTCTGACACAACCACTGGCTTCGCGTAGTAAGGTTTGTAGTAAGTGTGCAGCCGCTTGTGATGCCTTTGGTTATGGAAACAGAGGCAGAATCTATCAGCATCAGATAATTTATCAGAGCCGCATTGCCGCTTGTGCCGTATTCCAAAAGTTCAAAATTCAAACTGTCCATTGCACCTCTGCCCGTGTTCACTATGATGTATTTCCATGTTATGCCGGTGGCAGTGTCATTGAAGCAACTGAACTCGCGGTCTGCTTTTGCAGGGCTTATACGGATTACATCCGCTCTTGCGCTGTCATTATTGCTTACATGATAACTGTATTTATCAGGCTTGCAGTCAGTACAAAAATTATTAGCCTGTGGCGCGGTGTAGTTGCATTGCCATGACAACTTTGCTGTATCAGCCGTACACGAACTCAGGCAGGAATTTATCTGTACTCTTTGCTTAATTAAAAGCGTGTCAAGATGTGCAAGCCTTACCGTATCGGCTGCTGTTCCTGTGTATGGATACAATGTTCCGTTTAATCCGTTCTGAAAAAATATGCTGTCCGTGCTTATCTGTCCGCAATATCCTGCGGGGCTTGGCGTAAAACTGAAACGGATGTTTGCCGAATCACCGTTGTTGCGGTAATAGAAATTAAAAAAACTGTTGGATAAATAAGAGGCTTTAAAATCTGTTGTATTCTGCAAAACAACAGATGGTTTTTTAATATTCGGTGTGGTATGTATGTTACTGCTGCCAATCAAAAAATTTGTGCCGTTGTTGCTGGTAAAGGTTTGTGTGAGGTTCACGGAACTGCTGCCTGCAATATGGCAGTCTATAAGCGCATGATAACTAACCGTTGTCATTGCTGTGCTGCTCACGGTAACTATCAGCTTATCGCCATCGGAAACAAGCGTTGCATTGCTTGCGCTTACATACTCCAAAGCCACACCATCTGTTGTGGGGCATGAGCCGCTTGCCGCCACATTCAGTGAAGGAACTATGTGCAGCTCTGTCCCTGCTGCCGCCCCTGTAAAATTAATGGTGTATAAATTCTGAATACATGCCCCGACATCCGAAGGTGCGGTTAAACTTATATTCACGTTTTGCGCCATTGCGCATGCTGTTATAAACAGCAACAGGAGGATAGTTGTGATACTTTTCATCTTTCTTTGGTTTTATGGTTTGACTAAATTATAGTATTTGTTTCCATTTCGGAAGGGGGGGTATAAAAAAAGCAGAACGCGGGCTGATTCCCAATGCTCGTTACAGAGGTTCTTGCAAAACCCACAGTGCAAGCAAAAAGGAACGCCCGCGTTTTACGCAGGCGTTTCCACTTTCACCCTCCTGCACTGTAAAGTTTGCAAGATTTCTGTAACAGGAGTTCTTAAAGCGAAACGCTAATTATATTTTCTTTAAATTATCTCTATATTATATTTATAATTTTTATTGTTCAACATATAATGCAGTATAAAATTCCACACGGTAAAAGTAAGCTGCTTTTTCTAATAATCAAATATTTTATTAAACAATTTTATAATTCATTTTGAAAAGCGCAATTACCCCGAACCTTAAAGTTATACTTAGCGAATATTACGTAGAGCAGATAATGCGGTAGTGTGTACGTAGCTCCAGAAATTAATTATAGCTACCGGTCTCTGTCATTTGCCTCATGAAACCTCTGTATATACTCCCGCATCATTCCGCTTTGAGCTACTCCCGGCCTGATGATGGAGCTGGCTGCAACTAAGTCGAGATAAGTAGAGGCTTTTAGTTTTTTCAGCAACATGCGCATGGCAGGACTTTCCACATAAAAACATCCGATGAGATTGGCTGTGCGCAGATTTTCTCTTACCGCTTTGTCTTCTTTAAATTTTTTTACATCATGAATATCCACTTCCACACTGCGGTTTTTGCGAACTATCTCTACGGCATCTCTTATTTTTCCCAATCCTCGCTGTGCCAGAATATCAAATTTATACAACCCCACATCTTCTGCTTCGAGCATACTGAACTGCACCAGCGGAAAATTTTTTGGCGGCAGTTGTGTGGCACTGTAATAATAAACAGGCTTGTCAGAAATAAGCACACCGCCTGCATGAATACTCAGATGGTGAGGCAGGTCAATCAGTCGCTGTCCGTAGCGGAGTATGAGTTTGCTGATGTGGTCGGTGCGTGAATTGCCTTTGTCGAAAAAAGAATCAATTTCTGCCTTTGGCAATCCGAATACTTTTCCCAGCTCGCGTACTGCTGCATCCCACTGAAAAGTGTTGTATGCTGCCAGCAAAGCCGTATGCGCCTGTGTATGTTTTTTAAAAATATAAGCAACTACATCATCGCGTTCGTCTGACGAAAAATCAATATCAAAATCAGGAGGGCTGGTGCGCTGTGCATTGATAAACCGTTCGAAATACAGGTCGAGGTCCACAGGATCCACATCGGTAATGCGCAGCAGGTAGGCCACCATGCTGTTGGCTCCGCTGCCACGGCCTGTGTAGAAATAATTTTTGCTGCGTGCATAGCGCACAATATCCCAGCTGATGAGAAAGTAAGCCGAGTAACCCAGCTCGCAAATCATTCTGATTTCTTTTTCGAAACGTTCAATGATGTCCTCATCCGGATTGTCGTAACGCTGTGCAAGTCCTTCGTAGCTCAGTTGCATCAGTTTGTGATAGTCGAGTCTGGCACTGGAGGTAAACACTTTTTTGTTTTTGTTTTTTCCGAATTCAAAATCAATTTCGCATGACTCCAGAAGCTTCTGTGCATTGCTGAGCATAAAAGGATAATCGCTGTAGATGCGTTGCAGCTCTGCGGGAGCAAACATTACCTCATCGGGCAAAGCCTGTTCTGCAGCGCTGAGTTTGCTCAGCAGAATATTGTTGTCAATAGCCCGCAGCAGCCGGTGTGTGTTAAAATCAATTCGGTTGCGAAAAGTAACAGGGGCCAGTGCTATCAGCTTTTGCGGATAATTTTTCCATCCCGAAAAATTCAGCCTGAACAAATCGGATGGCTTTACTCCGATAAACTCATTTTCTTTCAGACGAAAAATATTTTCTTCGAACGGATAAATTATAAATGCATTTTCAAATGACGGAGCCTCTGAAGGAAACGGCTCTCCGCTGTGCAGATGTTGCGAAAGAAAAAGATTGAGTGCATAAAATCCTTCTGCATTTTTTGACAGGGCCGTAAATTTTTTCTGTGTACCGTTTTTAAATGTTATTCCGGCTACCGGTTTGATGTTGTATTTAGGGGCAAGGCGAAAAAAATCGAGTATGGCTGATGTATTGTTGATGTCGGCAACGGCCAATGCGGAAACCCCTTTTTGCTGCGCTTCGCACAGCAGTTCTTCCGGACTCATAATTCCGTAATTGAAAGAGAAGCAGGTGTGACACAGGTGCATGATGTTTGGGTTGATTCACGTTATCGCGCAACGAAAGAGTTACTGTTTTTATATTTCCGTATTGTCCGGGGCCGAAGTTTTTACATCGCCATCTGCCAAAAGAAGTGTATCACGTGTTTGTTTCCCGACAGGTGATTTGCTCAACCCGTTGAAAGGGTTGAAACCGCGCAGCGAAAAACTCAGTGCTGCTGCCCGCTGAATTTTATCTTCGCCATAGCGCAGCCGCATTTTGTCCATTGCCTGATACAGGTTGATGATTTCTTCGCTGTCTTCAAAAAGATTTATCTGGTGACCACCGCCAATGAGGTGGCTGAACTTAACGCCTATCAGCCGTATGAGCAGTCTGCGGTGAAACAGTTTTTCGAACAACTCTTTTACATATTTTATAAGTGTGTGGTCGCAACTGGTATAGGGTATGCGGCATTGCATGGTGTGCGTGTCGAAATTGCTGTAACGGATTTTTACGGCTACACAGGCAGTGAGTTTGCGCTCGCTGCGCAGGCGGAAACAAAGTTTCTCCGTCATGGCAATGAGGATGTGTTTCATCCGCTGCACGTCAGTGGTATCCTGTTCGAAGGTTTCTTCGGTGCTCATACTTTTCTGCTCGTGATATGGTTCTACGGGTGAAGGATCAATGCCGTTGGATTTTTTCCAGATGCTTACACCGTTTTCGCCCAGTACATTTTCCATCAGTTCCACAGGCATCTCCTGCACGGTTTTTACTTTCTCTACTCCCATACTGCGCAGCAGTGTATAGGTTTTTTCGCCCACCATAGGAATTTTGCGCACCGACAACGGAGCCAAAAAAAATTTTTCTTCTCCTGAATCAACCTTCATCTGGTTGTTGGGTTTCACTTCATCGGTGGCAACTTTGCTTACGGTTTTGTTGGCACTCATCCCGAAAGAAATAGGCAACCCCGTCTCACGTATGATGCATTGGCGCAGTTCGGTTGCAAACTTATACGACCCGAAAAAACGATCCATCCCTGTGAAGTCAATATAAAATTCATCAATGCTGCTGCGCTCATACAACGGCACTTTTTCGCTGATGATTTCATTCACCATATCGGAGTGGCTGCTGTAAGCATCATAATCGCCACGTATAATCACTGCCTCCGGACAAAGACGTTTAGCCTGCCTGATGGGCATAGCCGAATGAACACCGTACCTGCGTGTTTCGTAACTGCATGCTGCCACTACACCGCGCTCGCCTCCTCCCACAATCACGGGCTTGTTATTCAGCTCGGGATGCAGCAACCTCGATACGGAAACAAAAAAACAATCCAGATCCATGTGTACAATCTGCCTGTCTGATAGCTGAGCCATGCTTATAATACAATCAATATAATGGTTACAATATAATCTGTTGTAACGGACTCTTTTCAGAAAAATCATGTTGTATCTCTAATTCTTTATTTTTCAGGATAAAAATTTTTTATCAAAGATTGCATGGCTGTCATAACAGAAGGTTTAATTACATTTGATTTCTTTCAAAAAAAAATAACCATGCGCATTGCCACACTTCTTATTTTGTTGTTATGGATGCACGGAAGTATTTTTTCTCAAAACACACAGCGTGTTGCGACAGATTATTTTCAGCAGCAGCCGCATCTGAGCATCCGTGCATTACAAGTGTGCAGCGACCAAACCGTTTGGTTTGCTGCCAACAATGGTGTGTATGGCTTTACCCGTGACGGAGGTAAAACATGGCATACCGATTCGATTGCCGTTGAAGGAAAATATCCTGAGTTCCGTTCCATAGCAGCGCTCAATGACTCTACCGTTCTGCTGCTGAGTATTGACTCGCCTGCTTATATGTTTAAGACTTATGATTACGGAAAAAACTGGCGCACGGTTTACACCAATCATGCTCCGAAAATATTTTTTGATGCACTGTATTTTAAAGATGCACAGCATGGCATAGCTGTTTCTGACCCTGCTGACGGATGTTTCAGAATGATTATGACATACAATGGCGGTGAAACATGGCAACAGATACCCTGCAAGACACTGCCTGCTGCTTATGATGGCGAAGCCTGTTTTGCTGCAAGCAATTCTACTGTATGGTGGCAGGGCAACCACCTGCGTTTTGTTACAGGAGGAAAACATTCACGTCTTTTTGTATCGGATGATGGTGCTTCCTTTACTGCGCTGCCTGCACCCGTGGTAAGCGGAGAGGAACTCACGGGTATATTCACCACCGACTTCGCCAATGCGCAAACAGGATATATCGGTGGCGGAAATTATCTGAAAAATGATTCTTCCATCGTTACACTTTTTAAAACAACAGATGGCGGCCATCACTGGACTGCGTTGCCGCTGCCGGGCAATGCTTTTGTATCATCGGTGAAGATATTATCAGGCACCAACCTGACAGCAGTTACCGGAATGCAGGGCACCTATGCTATTGACAACAAAGGAAAAGCCGTAGAGTGGCTGGACGAAAACGGGTCTTCTCTCCCCTTTTATGCGCTGAGCTATGCACCGGGCAGCCACTATCTTTGGATGGCAGGCAGCAAAGGCCGGATTGCACGGCTAAAATTAAATTGGCAGAAATAAAAAAAACATATATCTTTAGATGCCGCATTTTTTAAGGACTCAATCAACACCTGATATATGGAACTCACCATTATTCCAAAAGAAGACCTGAACCAGTATCACTTTGTGCAACAGGAAGTGCTTACTGATGAAGTGGACAGAGCCAAACGCAAAATTCTCCTCGATGGAGCTATGGCACTGGGCAACGACTACAAACAAAAAGTGCGCATCGTGTTTGAAACAACAGAAGGCACCTGCGCAGTTGAAACCACCGTTTGGGCCGTTACCTCCAACCATGTCGAGCTGAAGGCAGGGAAAGATATTCCCATTACGGCCATCAAAGAAGTGGTGCTTTGACGGCATTTATCTTCCGCTTATATTTTTTTTGAAGGCTTTATGGAATCCTTCCGGCAACGGCATCTTAACATCAATCAGAAAGTAAAAATTATTTATGTGGCTCATCCGTAATAAGGATCAAAGCGCTTTAACCGATGAAGAGCTGATAGCAGCGTATCGCCTGAAAAACGATAAGCAGGCTGTAGGGATATTGTTCAACCGCTATGCACATCTGGTATTTGGTGTATGTATGAAATATCTGAAAGATACCGATGAGAGTAAGGATGCCGTGTTGCAGATATTTGAAAAACTGCATACCGATTTGCGTAAGCATGAAGTGCAAAAGTTTTCGTACTGGCTGCACCGTGTTGCACAAAACTTCTGCCTGATGCAGTTGCGAAGCAACCAGGCTGCAAAAAACCGGGCCGACAGATTTGTGCAGGACGAAAAAACAATGGCAGAGGATATGGATCACGACCATCTGAAAAAAGCAAACGAACGTGAATATGAGTTGCAACTGCTGGAAGAAGCTGTCAGCACACTGAATGAGGAACAACGTATTTGTATTGAACTGTTTTACCTGAAAGAAAAATGCTACAATGAAATATCAGAGCTTACGGGTTTTGATTTCAAACAGGTGAAAAGCTACATTCAGAACGGAAAACGAAACCTCAAAATTTATATGGAGAAGAAAAATCATGTACAACAATAAAACAGACATATTTCAAACTTCGCAATGCCTCAGCAAAGAGAAATTGATTGCTTACAGCAAAGGCACACTCACAGCTGCTGAAGAACATGAAGTTGAAAAACATTTAACCGATTGTGAGTTGTGCTCCGATGCGCTGGAGGGATTGGCAATGCCCGGCACTTCACATGCACTTGATGAAACTATACAAACAGTAGCAGCTAAATATTCAACAGGACAAGGCCATGTGCCTGCTGCCAGCCGATGGTGGTATGCTGCTGCATCCGTAGTGCTGTTGCTTGCTGCAGGTTGGGTTATTTCTGTTTATAATCACACCGGTGAAGAAAAAATTGCTGCTAAGCTTGCTCCTGCCGAACACCCTGCCACTCCTCCACCTCCACCTCCTGCCGAAATCAAGGCTACACCGATTGAGCCTAACAGTGATAGGTCGGTGGCAGAATCTCAACAACAAATTTCAGAGGAGCATGCTGCTGCTATACCCAACAAGAAAAGTGAAAAATCTTCAGGCATTACCGCTCAGCCCATGCAATCGCCTCCTGCAGATACTATTTCTTCAGGTGTTGGCTTAAATGATGCATACGCTGTAGCAGCCACCGTTGCAGAGCCCGAACCTGTACAGGATCATTCGTATCGCGAAAAATCAGTAATGGCTGCCGTTGCACCGGTTGCTGAAAACAATTCAAGACTGAATAAAATACAGGGTTTCAAAACGTATAATTATGCAAATGAATATACGCACAGAGCGGATGCGCCTGCCATGAGCAACGAAGAAAGTGTTGATTCAGACATTCATAAAAACAAAGACAAAAGCAGAGCGCTGAACACCATGCAGGTTAAAAATGTGAGCTATGATAAATTGCTTGAAAGTGCTTTGAGTGAATTGAACCGAAAAAAATATGAAATCGCATTGCAGAAGTTTCAGCTTATTTTATCAGAACATGCTGATGACGTAAATGCTTTGTATTACGGAGCCTGGTGCTGCAATGAAATGAAACAGTACGGCAAGGCTCTTGTTTATCTCAACAAACTGGATGCATCGTCCAACAAAACCTTTCAGCAGGAATCAGTGAAGTTGCGCGCAGCAATTAATAAAAACAGTAAGTAAATCGTTTACCTTATTTATTGGCTTTTTTGAGATACTGTTCAATAGCCATTGTCATGCTGGGTGCCTCAGGAACAGGAGCCATCACTTCTACTTTGAGCTTGGCCTCTTTTGCAGTCTGAGCTGTGGTAACACCAAAAGTAGCAATGCGTGTATTATTCTGTTTGTATTTAGGAAAATTCTTGATCAATGACTGCACCCCTGACGGGCTGAAAAACACAATCATGTCGAAAGAATTTATATCCACATCTGAGAGGTCGCTGCTAACTGTTCGGTAAATTGCAGCAGTAACAAAATCAATATCGCCTTCT
>WBZR01002320.1_pt1 | contig 20010 bp, 21 predicted proteins | sample 5204231 | NCBI WGS metagenome assembly WBZR01 (sample SAMN12412403, study PRJNA552823) | activated sludge metagenome | isolation source: activated sludge from anammox sidestream of wastewater treatment plant... | place: USA: Virginia | collected 2017-08 | reverse complement strand
ATGGAGATGCTGGTCGATACGGTACTGACGAGCCAGGCGGCGGACTTCGCCCGCCGGCCAAAAGCGCAGCGGCCACAGTGCCCTGCCTGCAAGGTCGCCCTGGTGAGCCGCGGGACGGCCGAGCGCTCCCTGCTGACGACTGGAGGCAGAGACCTCCGGCTACGACGTAGCTATGCCCACTGCCCGGCCTGTGGGTTGGAGCTTTTCCCCCCTCGATGAGGAGTTGGGACTGCTGCCCCAGCGCTACACTCCCCGGCTGCTCGAGCAGATCGTGCGACTGGGCACGGCCTGTGTCTCCTTTGCCGAGGCGCACGGTCTGCTGCGCGACCTGCTCGGCGCTGAGGTTCCGGGGGACACCGTGCGCCGCCTGACGGAAGCTGCCGGACGCCAGGCATACGCCATCGAGGCAGCGGAGGCCCAGGCACTGGAGCGCAATCTCGAGCGACCGCCCCTGACACTGGTGGACCGGCTCCAGCAGGTGAGCATCGACGGCTGCATGGTCCCGCTCCTCGAGGGTGAATGGGCGGAGGTCAAGAACCTCGTGATCGGCCGCCTCGAACGGACCAGCGAAGGCCCCAGGGCACGCGCGCTCTCCTACTTCGCACGCCTCGCAGATAGCGAACGCTTCAGCCGGGAAGCACGGCTGGAGTTCCACCGCCGGGGGACCGAGAACGCGCGGGAGGTGGTAGCGGTGACGGACGGGGCGGAGTGGATCCCCGCGGTCCTCGAAGAGCACTGTCCCGGCGCCCTCCACATCATCGACTGGAACCACGCCGCCAGCTACCTGCGGGCGGCCGGCCAGGCACTCTTCGGCCAGGGCACGGCAGATTGTGTTGCCTGGACGAAGACCCAACTGGACGACCTCTGGGAGCGGACACCGGAACTGGTGATCGCCGAGTTGACGCGCTTGGAGGCGAGCTCCCGGCTGGAGGCCGTGCGGGTTGCCCGCCAATACCTGGAGAAACGCTGCGAACAGCTTCGCTATGCCGCCTTTCGCGCCGGTGGCTATCCCACGGGCAGCGGCATCGTCGAGAGTGCCAACAAGCTCGTCGTCGAAGCCCGCCTCAAAGGCGCCGGCAAGCACTGGGCTCGTGCCAATGTCGACCCCCTGCTCGCCCTCCGCTGCGCGACCGCCAACGAACGCTGGCACGAACGCTGGGCCCAGATCCACCCTCGCCTTCGCCGCACGCACCGGCATCGTCCTCTACCCGCTCCACCTCCACCTCCACCTTCCCCGCCGCCGCAGCCCGTGGTCCCAGGACTGCACCACGTCGTCACCATGGCCAACGGCAAACCGACTGCGGGACACTCCTGGAAGCGCTACCCCACCTGCCGTGCAAAATCATGATGGACACCCCATGATCGGTATCAGCGGACAGTGCCAGTGCGGCACGATACACTCGAAGCGATACCGAATGCAGGTGAGTTGTCATGGAGTTCAAGTTCACCCAGGAACACGATGAGCTTCGCGCGGAGGTACGCGCGTTTCTGAAAGGCGCGATCGCCGCAGGGCCGGGACCTGCACGCCCGACGAGCCAGGAGAACTGGGACGAGCAGATGGACTTCATCCAGAAGCTGGCCGCAAAGGGCTGGATCGCACCGGCATGGCCGAAGGAGTACGGCGGTCTCGCATGGTCGCACATCAAGCAGATGATCTTCAGCGAGGAGCTCTCGTACGCTGGCGCACCGGACGGCGGCCGGGTATTCAACGTAGGGATGATCGGGCCGACGCTCATCGTGCACGGGAGCGATGCACAGAAGAAGGAGCACCTCCCCAGGATCACGAGCGGCGAGGTGATCTGGTGCCAGGGATACAGCGAGCCTGGTGCTGGATCGGACCTGGCGAGCCTGCAAACCCGCGCCGTGCGTGACGGCGACGACTATGTGGTCAACGGTCAGAAGATCTGGACGACCGGTGCACACCACGCCGACTGGTGCTTCCTGCTCGTGCGAACGGACCCGAACGCACCGAAACACAAAGGGATCTCGTTCCTGCTCGTAGACATGAAGACGCCGGGAATCACGGTACGTCCCCTCGTGAATATGGCCGGCTACCACGAGTTCAACGAGGTGTTCTTCGAGGACGTGCGAGTGCCCGTGGCGAACCGGGTGGGCGAGGAAAATAGCGGCTGGTACGTGGCGATGACGTTGCTCGACTTCGAGCGCTCGAACGTTGCCTCGATCGCTGCGAACCAGCGGACGCTGGAGCACCTGGCAGACGCGTTGCGGGCGATGCCGGGTGTCGTCTACCACGACGTCTTGCGGCACCACCTGGCTGACCTCTGGATCACCAATGAGACCGGCCGCTTGCTGAGCTACCGGACAGCGTGGATGCAGGAATCGGGGAAGATCGCGAACTACGAAGCATCGGTCATCAAGATCCTGGCGACGGAGCTGGGGCAGAAGATCGAGAACTTCGGGGTGAACCTGCTCGGGTTGAGCGGGCAGCTCGAACCGGGATCGAAGTACGTGCCGCTCGACGGGATCATCGAGAAGGGGCACCTCTCAGCGGTTTCGCCGACGATCTACTCGGGTTCCAGCGAGATCCAGCGGAACATCATCGCGACTCGCGGGTTGGGGCTGCCGCGCGACTGAGACCGCGAGTGCGGGAGCCTGATGTGCCATAGTACCTCCAGCGGGAGGGACAGTGACGACCGAGCTATTCCGGGAGCAGTCCGAACTGGTGCTCGCCGATGTGGGCCGGAAGTATGGGTTTGGCCGGGCAGACCTGCTGCGCGAGGAACTGGTGGTTACCGCGAAGCCGGAAGGGGCGAAGGAGCCGCTCGTCGCGCTCTTCCTGACTGCCGGGCTTGGGACCGTGGTCGCAGTCGAAGCGGGCCTGGTGCAATGGGTGAGAGAGCATGCACCAAAGGACAGGCACTTCCGAGCGATGCAGCCGTTTTTCCTGGCCGAGATGGCCGGGGAGGCACGACGGCAGGGATTCGAGGGCGCACGAGCGTATGGCAACTCGCTGGGTTTCGCGCTGGCGAAGTACATCTCCCCACCCGAGTTGCCCGATCGGCTGCGCTTGATCGTGGTCGATGTTGCCTGGATGGCCCGCTATCGCAATCCCGGCGTGTTCGATAACGCGCTGGGCGAAGCGGCCGAACCGAGCAGAATCGAGCGGACGAAACGCGGCTTCGCGGTCATCGATGATACGGGCGAGCCATTGGGTGTCGCGGGGATATGGAACGAGGGTGAGCGGTGGGACGAGATCGGCGTCGACGTGCGCCGTGATGCACGCGGGCTCGGGCTAGCGAAGGTGCTGACGATCGCGGCGACGAACGACATCCTGCAGCGAGGACGCGTGCCGTTCTACTCATGCGGTGCGACCAATATCCGATCGCACCGCAACGCACTGGCCTGTGGATTCGAGCCACTATTCCTGATGGCGATGGTCTCGACGACGTGAACTCCGGGGTTACACGCGTTCAAGGATGACGACGGGGATGTCGCGCGTCGTCTTCGCCTGGTAGTCGTTGTAGCTGGGGAAGATCTTCGCCATTTTCTCCCAGAGGGCGGGCTTCTCGTCAGCGGAGGCAGTGCGGGCCCGGGCCGTGAAACGGTCTGCTTTCACCTGGAGCTGAACGTCGGGGTTGGCGACGAGGTTCTTATACCAGGAAGGTGCATCGGGGGCGCCACCCTTGGAGGCGACGATGAGGTAACGGCCGTTGTCCTCACCATAGATGAGCGGGAGTTGGAGCGGCTGGCCGGACTTTCGGCCGATGGTGGTGAGGAGGAGCGTGGGAACACCGTTCCAGATGTGGCCATCCTCGCCATTGCTCTCGAGGTAGGCCTTCATGTGGGCGGCGATCCAGCCGGGGAGTTCGCGATTTGGTGCTGTTTCTGCCATTGAGCAAGGATAGCGGTTATCGCGATAGGAGTGGCTCTCCGTTGCAACTGAACGAGTGGAGGGTCTCGTCGACGCGGGCAAGGACGGGCGCGGGAAGCGGAGCGTAGAGGAGGGATCGCGCCTCTTCGATGGCCAGCGGGTCGTGGTAGGCCCACCAGAGCATACGCAGGAGGACAGTGGTGAGTTCGCAGTTCTTCGGGCTCTTTCGGAGGAGGAGAAAGGTGAAGCTGGAGATGGGATAGGCGCCGGTCCCGGGCGGGTTGGTGATTGAGATGCGGTAGTCGGCGGGGAGATCGAGGTCAGTGACAGCGGCTGAAATCGAATCGAGCGAGGGCGTAACCCAGTTGCCGGAGCTGTTCTTGATGTCGGCCACGGGAAGCTTCAGGGCGGCAGCGTAGCTGAAGTCGGCGTAGCCGATGGCAAACGGGGTTTGCCTGACGACCTGGGCGAGGCCATCATTTCCGCGGCCGCCAACACCCACGGGCCAGTTGGGGCTCTTCGAGGCGCCAACACGGTGCTCCCAGTCGGGGCTGACCTTCGAGAGCCACTCCGTGAAAACGAAGCTGGTGCCAGAACCGTCGGAGCGCTGGACGACACGGATGGTCTCGGCAGGGAGGTGGAGGCCCGGATTCAGTTTGGCGATTACCGGGTCGTCCCAGGTTTTCACCTTGCCGAGGTAGATGGCAGCAACCGTTGGCCCATCGAGGCGCACCGTGCCACTGGTGTTGGGGAGGTTGTACGTAAGGACAACGGCGCCAAGGACGGTAGGAAGATGCTGCGCATCGGGCGCCCTGTGGAGATCGGAGTCGGACATGGGCGCATCGGTGGCGCCGAAATCGATATCGCCTTCGATGAACTGCTGGATGCCGCCACCCGACCCGATGGCCTGGTAGTTGATCTGAACACCCGGCGCAACCTTGTGGTTGTAATCGTAGAACCAGGCCTGGTAAACGATGGCCGGGAAGGTGGCGCCAGCGCCATCGATCGATGCCCTGTCGTGCTTACCGGAAGTGGTGGTGAGGGGCCCCTGGAGAGGTGGGGCTGAGACAGTTGGTGTACAGGCAGCACATCCAAGACCGAAGAGGATAGCCAGGACGAAGGCCGGCAACCGGGGCCGATGACGCATGGATCCGAGGGTACGGCACGTGCCAGTGCCAACAAAGCGCGCGATCAAGCTATCCCGCGTACTCCCAGCCTAACTCGCGTTCGATGAGCATCTCGCCCGAGCGAAGGATGGCGGCATCGGTCACTTCACCGACAACGATGGTGTGGTCGCCGGTCGTGACGAACTGCATCGCGTCACAGGTGAACCAGCCAAGCGCGTCAGCGAGGATGGGGCAGCCATTTTCGTGGATGCTGTAATCGAGGGCTGCGAGCTTATCGACCGTCTTCGTGGCGTCGCCCGTGCGACCCCTGATCTTCGAGCCCTCTGAAGGCATGACGACCTGGCGGGCGATGATGTTGCCGTCCTTCTGGTGGAGGAGGTTGACGCTGAAGACATTGGTCTCGCGGATGAACCGCAGGGTGCGGGCATCATTCTCAATAGCGACGGCTACGAGCCGGGGTTTGAAGGAAACCTGCATGACCCAGTCGGCGAGCATGGCGTTGAGGGTATCGTCGGCGGCGCGCGAACCGATCACGTGGACGCCATAGGAGAGAGCGAGCATGGCCCGCTCTTTGGGATCCAGTTCTTTCGGTTTGCCGGGGAGGTCGGGAAGATCGGCATGCGTCATGGTGAGTCCCTGGGTGCTGAAGGCTGAATGCTATGGGACACGACGAACCGCAACGAGCGCAAGAGGGTGGCACGTGAGCGCGCTAATTCGGCATCGTGGCCTGGGCCGGAGCCTGGAGAGGCGGCCTCAAGGCTGGCGGGCGGCCGGCGATGCTGAAGCGGTAGCCGGCATAGATGAGGATGATGCCCGCGAACTCGGTGACATAGAGGACCTCGGTGTAACCGAAGACGGTGAAGCTGCCGCCGATACCGGGGAGAAGAGCTCCGACAGCGATGAAGATATTCGCCATCATGCGGCGGTTCTCGCGGTCTTCGTGGTACTTGTACGCGGAGTAGACTGCACCACCGACAAGGAAGACAAACGCATACAGGTTGAGGAATGGGGCGAAGGCACGAACCCATGTCCATTCCAGAACGTCACCGGTGAGCTTCTTATCGTGAGCGAGGGAGGCGTCGACGGGTGAGACGAGCACGAATACGGAGCAGATGGCAGCGGCGATGACGAAGCCGATGGCGAGGTGCGTGGCGGTCTTCTTTGGCAAGAGGAGGTAGGCTGTCCCCTGGGCGAGGGGGGCTCCGCCAAGGAGCGCACCAACGATGTACCAGAGCCTGAAGATGGGCTCGTGCCAGCCGAAGAGGGCGGTGAACGCCTCGGCAAACGTACCCAGGCCATAAACGAAGATACCGATGGCCCACCAGAGAAGGTGGGTGGAAGCGGGTTTGGCCCGCCACCGCCGGAAGACGATGGAAGCGAAGGCCGCGGAAATGATGGTCGTCAGAACAGGGATGTCATAGATAGCGTCTTGCACCGGGTGCGGCTCTCTTCGATACATCAGAATTTGCCGCTGCGGAGAGCTTCCGTGTAGCGGTATGATCCTCGATATACTACTGTAAATCTCGCATTGCTCACGTAGCTCCGAGAACTCCTGACAGGATTGAGAGTTTCATGCGTATACGACGGATTCCCGTCCTCCTGATGCTTGGCGCGGCGGCGCTGAGCATCGCCACCGCCGCCTGCGGCGACGACGATTCAACTTCGACCACTACGGCAACGGCAACCACGGTCGTGCCGGCTGCGACGACCACCGGTTCGCCGGCCAGTACCACGACACAGGCAGCGACGTCGTACCCGTTGAAGGTGAAGGACCTGCTCGGCCGGGAAGTCGAGATCAAGGCGAAGCCAAAAACGATCGTGGCGATGAGTCCGACGGCAACCGAACTTGTGTACGCAGCCGGGGGCAGTGTCGTCGGGCGAACCGAAACAGCGACCTATCCAGAGGCGGCAAAGAGTGCAAAAAGCATCGGCAACGCCTACCAACCAAGCATGGAGACCGTGCTTTCGCTGAAGCCGGACCTGATCGTTGCGGACTCGGTGTTCGATGCCCAGCCGCAGTTGAAGTCGGCGATCGAGGCGCTCGGCGTGCCGACCATCTTCGCGGGGGCGGACAGTTATCAGCAGGTCATCGACGGGTTGAACCTGATAGGCAAGGTGTTGGACTCGAAAGCGGCAACGGATAAGGTCATCGCGGACGTGACGAAGGCGCGCGACGAGGCGAAGGCCGCAATCGCGAGCAAGAAGGTCTCGGCGGTCGCGCTCATCGCCGACCAGAACCAGGTGCTGTATGCGGCCAAGGAAAAGAGCTACGCCGGCGACATCATGAAGCAGGTCGGGATCACCAACCCTGCGGCAAACGAGCCGGACAGCGGGCCGTTCCCGGGATATACGACGCTTGCGCCCGAGAAGTTGGTGCAGTTCAACCCCGATTACATCTTCACCATCACGCCAGCACCGCAGCCTGTGCCTCGCCTGAGCACACTCATCCCGCAGATTCCGCCGTTCAAGGGGCTCAAGGCCGTGACGACGCCGGGCCACGTGGTTGAGGCGCCGGTAGAGATCCTGCAGGCACCGGGGCCACGGATTATTGAAGCGTTCCAGGCATTGCAGAAAGCAGTAGCGGGACAATAACGCCGGGAGCATAACCGGGGAAGGTCTACGATGGCTGGGATGGCGGCCCCGAGAACAGCAGACGAACGCGCGATGCCGCGGCCGGTCACGCTGCTCTCGGGGCCGCGGCCGTTCGTGGTCATCGGGCTGGCGATCGCGGCATTGCTCACGCTGGGAATGGCAAGCCTGATGTATGGAGCGATCCAGTTGACGCCCGGCGAGGCGTGGAGCGGACTGACCTCGGATTCGAACGCCTTCGCACGGAACGTGGTATGGCAGATTCGCTACCCGCGCGTGCTCGATGGGCTGCTCGTGGGTGCGTGCCTGGCGGTTGCCGGGAACCTGTTACAGGGGGTGACCCGGAACCCCCTCGCGGATCCGACGATCCTGGGAGTAACGGCTGCAAGCGGGCTGGCGGCCTCAACGATCATGGTCGTAGACGCGGAAGCACCGCAATGGGCTGTCGCTGCGGTCGCCGTGGGCGGGGCGCTCGTTGGCGCAGGGCTGCTCTTCATCATCTCCTGGCGGGGAGCGATTTCGCCTGTTCGGTTAGCGCTCGCGGGCGTCGCGATGTCGGCATTTTTCGGGGCGATCATCGTGGGGCTGCTTTCGAGTTCGCGTGCGTTCCTGCAGTCGAGCCTTGGTTTCCTGGCAGGCGGGCTCTATGGGTCGGCCTGGGCCGACTGGCATGCGATGCTCCCATACGCGATCGCCGGGCTCCTCGTGGCGATGCTGCTGGCAGGCCGCCTGAACGTGCTTGCACTTGGCGACGATGTGGCGGCGGGGCTTGGCCTCCTCACCGACCGGACCCGGCTGCTCATCCTCGCAGTCAGCGCGGTGCTCACGGCAGCTGCCGTGAGCACCGCGGGCATGGTGAGCTTCGTGGGGCTGGTCTGTCCGCACCTCGCGAAGTTCACCGTGGGGGGAGATAACCGGCTCACCATCCCTGTATCGGCACTCTACGGCGCCATCCTGGTGGTGGGGGCCGACCTCTTTGCACGGCTCATCATCAGTCCGTCAGAAATCCCGATGGGGATCGTCACGGCGGCCGTGGGGGCGCCTTTCTTGCTCTACCTGGTGAAGTTCAAGGGATGAAACTGACAATTCGCGACCTGACGCTGGGCTATGGGGGCCGGACAGTCGTCGAACGGGTATCGCTGGAGATCGACTCCGGGGAGATGGTAGCGATTGTCGGACCGAACGGCAGTGGCAAGAGCACCCTTCTCCGGGGGATGTCACGGCTGCAGCGGCCGGAGCGTGGACAGGTGCTGCTCGGCGAAACCGACATCCGATCGATGGGCGCGCGCGACGTGGCACGGATCCTCGCTATCTTGCCGCAGAACCCGGAGGGCGGGTTGGACCTGACCGTCCGCGAACTGGCCTGGCGGGGCCGCTATCCGCACCAGGGGCTGCTTCAACGAGCAACGCGCGCCGATGCCGAAGCGGTCGAGTGGGCGATAGAGTCTGCAGATGTGTCGGCCTTCAGTGAGCGACCCCTTGGGAGCCTTTCGGGCGGAGAACGTCAGCGGGCATGGATTGCACTCGCCCTGGCCCAGCAGCCGAGAGTGCTGCTCCTCGACGAGCCGACGAGCTTCCTCGATATCGCTCACCAGGTGGAGGTCATGCACCTCTTGCGGCGGCTGAATCACGAGGGGATGACCGTGGTGACGGTGCTCCACGACCTGCCGCTCGCCGGACGATTCGCCGACCGGGTGATCGCGGTATGCGATGGGAAGGTTGCCTTCGACGGTGCGCCGAAAGAGGTCCTCGAACCAGAGGCACTCGAGCGCGTGTTCTCCGTCCCGATGATGGTACTGACAGACCCCGAGACGGGGCTTCCGATCCCACTGCCGCGCCCGGACCCAAGGTACTGTCCGGTAGCAAGCGACAGGTGACGGTGACAGGCAATCGTGCCGTCTCACCGCGAAGGCCCGGAGCCGTGGAGTGTCCGTCGGGCGTGATCGACCGAGGGACACTCCATCAGCGGCCAGTGAGGGCGCGGAGGCGGATGGCGAGGGTGCGGTAGTCTTCGAGGTCGGCTCGGGTGAAGCGGAAGAACGCGGTGGGCGCCTGCCGCGTCTGCCAGGCGAAGACAGCCAGGGCGCCGATGATAGCCGTGGTATAGGCAACCGAACTTGCCAGGGCAGCACCATTGATGCCCATCGCAGGAACGAGGATGAGGTCCAGCCCGATGTCAATGATGAGACCTATGCCAGCGATCAGGGCTGCAACCCACGGCGCCCCGCGCTGGTACGTGTAGTAGCCAGAAAGCGCTGCGCCGAGCCCGTAGAGGAGCGTCCCCGGCAGAAGGAGCCGTAAGGCGGTGGAAGCACCCGCGAAGGACGAAGGGAGCACTGCGACGAGGGCCGGGGCGATGATGAAGAGACCCCCGCAGACGATTGCCAGGATAAGGATGGTGTGGCGCATGACGCGGCTGGTGAGCTGGGCAGCCGCGCGGTGCTCGAGGCTGCCCATCCGTGCGTAGGCGGCAAGTGCGAGCGACCCGCTAAACTGCCAGACTGCCTCGGTCATGAGGACGGCGGAAGAATAAACGCCGACACCGGCCTTACCTTCAAAATACTCGACAACGAAGGTATCGGCGCGGTAGTTGAGGTAGGAGATAACACTCGCGAACCCGGCGATGACAGCGAACCGGAGGAGGTGGCGGATGAGATAGCTCTCGGGATGAACGCCTCGGAGCAGTTCCATGGCACTCGAGCCGAGGAGCAGCGGGATCGCCGACCACTGGCCGATGGCGAACGCCGCAAGAGCCGCCGCGGGGCTCTTGTTACCGATGACGAAGAGAGTGACGAGCACGGCGAGAAAGGCGAGAAACGGCGGCAAGACGAGGGCCACGTTGTACCGCACCAGCCGCTCCTGCCCAAGTGCAACACCAGCAACGACTGAGATGACGATGACGGCGGCCGAGGCAAACCCGGCAGCCGGGGCAATGTGAGCCCAATCACCGGGTGCGAGGCGCCAGCCGGCAACCCCGGCGGCAATTGAGACGAGGGCGAGACCCGCCGCGAGCACTGAACCGTTGAAGAGGACGACACCCGGGTCCCTGCGCTGATTCGCCACCTGGAACGCGGAGGCGGCGGTGAGCCCACCCGTGAATGCGGCGACGATCCCAACAATCGTCGTGCCCAGCACGAACGTGCCGCGGCCCACGTCGCCGAGTTCATATGCGGTGACGATCACGGTGGCCATGGCGACGACGAGGTTCAGTCCACGGAAGAAGAGAGCGACGATACCGCCGTAGGCGATGGACATCGAAGGCATGGTACCCGAGCCACGGCGTACGGTCGGTGTGGGCTATCATCGGGTCGTACGAGCCTGGAAACGGAGAACGACCGCATGCCGATTTCAGAGACCCGCGACCGTCTTCGTCCGCTGTTACTACCAGTGAAGCATTCGACACACTGGCTGGCACGGTGGCGGCGTAAGGTGCGCTACGTCCGTGACGGGATCGAAGGGATCGCGATGGAGTTGCGCAGCACCATCGATTGCGCCCCGGTTCTGCGCGAATACGGTGCCACCGTGGGTAAGGACGCGACCATCATGGGGCCGCTCCATGTGATGAACGCGGATGGTGACTTCTCGAAGCTGACCATCGGCGAGCGGGTCTACATCGGGACCAACGTTCTCATCGACCTGGCGGAGGCAGTGGCCATCGGTGACGACGTATCGATAGGGATGGGGTCCCATCTCATCACGAGCTTCGATGTTGGTTCGGGACCACTCAAGGAGAAACGGCCACGCAAATCGGGCCCGGTAGTCATCGAACCGGGAGCCTACCTTGGGACGGGCGTGACGATTCTGCACGGGGTGACGGTGGGGCGCGAGGCGACGGTTGGAGCGCATTGCCTGATTCGGAAGGATGTTGCGCCGGGGGTTACCTACGTGGCCCAGGACGGGCAGCTCCTCGAGCGCTGACCGCGGGGCGCCCTCCGCCACGCTATGGTCGGGGCCACCACTTGGACAATCGCAGAAACACAGAGAGGGTGCCCGGCCGGGCACCCTCTCTGTTTGGAACTGACAGGGGCAGCTAGTTGCCGAAGGCGTTGTAAAGGCCGTCGTTGTCGCCCTGGCTGAGGTCGTTAGTGGCGTTGGCGACAACGATGATCGGCTTGTCGCTGGTGATCGTCATGCCTCCCCAGAAGCAGGACGGGTTCTGGCCAAAGCCGTTGTCCGAGTCTGCATTCTGGTAGAAGAGGAACGAGCCCGCGACAGCCTTGGTCGTGGTGTACGTCGCGGCGGCGTTGCAGCCAGGAGCGGCGTTCGAGGTGTCATTGATGGACGTCAGGGTAACGTTCGCCGTGCTGCCATCGGCCGTGGCGACGCTCACCCAGGTGTTGTAGCCGGAGAACCCGGACGAGGCGTAGGCGCGACGGAAGATGAGTGGAAGCTTTGCGCTCGTGGTGGCACGGCTTGCAGGGATGCCGTTGGCGGCAGTGTAGAGGTCCTCATCGACGTAGCTGCCCGGGCTCGTCATCTTCGCGCGGAAGACGACGGCCGCGATGGGCTGGTCGGAGGTGATCTTGGCGGAACCGACGAAGCCCTCGGGCACACCGCCCGTTGCCTCGTAGACGCTATGGCTTGCGGTGCCATTTGCGGCGATATTCAAGGGAACCGTGTAGGTGCCGGTGTTGCCACTGTAGGTGATGGTGGCATTGGCGGCGGTGCCGTTCGGGTTCGAGATAAGGATCTGGGTATAGAAGCCCGAGATCTTGGCGGCGAGCGGAACGATGACGTTCGTGCTCACGTCACTCTTGCCGGGGTCCGAATCGACGACGAAGCCGTCGTACGAAGCAAGCTTGCGAAGGCCGCCGGTGAGGTAGGCGTCGACACCGACAGTGACGGGCGAGCCAGTAGCGTTGACCGTGGCAGCCATGATCGCGCCGGCAGTCTGCGAAGGCATCGGGATGGCACCGTCGACATTCGTCGGGGCGAAGCTGATCTGGCCGTTCACTGGGACGGCATAGCCGGTGGTGCATCCGCCGCCACCGGGGCCGTTATCAGTGAACGGTGCCTTGGTCCCGCCGGGGAATGAATAGGTGATGGTCACGCAGGCAACGTTGGCGCCAGTGTTGGCGATGGCATAGCGGGTGTTATAGGTGCCTGCAAGGGCGTTCGCCACATACGGGAGGGTGACGGTGTTGCCGCCATTCGCATAGGCGTTGTGGACCGAGTAGGACTTCTTGAAGGTGGCCTTGTCCTCGATGTCGCGCACGAGGAGGGCGTTGATCGGCTGGTCGCTGGAAAGCACGCCGACGCCGCGGAAGCCCTGGACGAGGCCAGTGTTCACAGCCTGGGCGAAGACGCGGGTGCCTCCCGGCGGGACGTTGGTGAACGGCACGCTGGCGCTCGGGATGAGCACACCGGCGGGGGTATAGACGTCCATCACAATGGTGGCGTTGGCCGTACCGTTATTCTGCGCGATGACGCTCGTGTTCTCGTTGCTGTTGGGGAGCAGCGCGGGGAACACCTGCTGGTAGGCCAGGGCGCCATGGGAGGCGAAAGCTGGTGCGGCGGGTGCCGCGTTGAGCGCACTGGCGCTCAGGGGCACCAACGAAACTACGCCGAGCGCAGCCGCCAGTACCAGGGGACGAATGCGAATTCGCTCCATGAATACTCTCCTCATCGGAAGGCAGTGTAGGAACCGCGCGGAAGTAGGGTCAACGAACATCTGCGCCGTTCCTTGGAAGGCCACGTAAACGGTGTGTAACTTTTGCCTGCGGGTATTCGATGGCGCGCGCTCCTCACGTGAACTGGTTCAGGCGCTGGAAAACGAACGCCGGGAGGATCTCTCCAACGATCATCACCAGAGCCAACTTCGCCCCATCCACCGGGCCGTATTGTGGCACAGTCCGATGGATGGCGTAACTGGCATTGCACCGGTGGATGGGTGGAGGGGCCGGTCACGCTCCACGAGGACTACTGGGCCGCCGGCGACATGTCACGCATGGCCTGAAGGATCAGGGCACGCCGTTTCTCGCGGTCGGGCTCGAAGCTGAAGAGTGAGCAGAAAACCGTATCGACACCGGCGTCCATGTAGCGGCGGACGTGGGCGTTTCGTTCCTCGGCGGTGCCGGAGACGATGAGGTCACTAATGACCTGGGGCGGGATGAGTGCGGTGGCACCTTTCCGGTCGCCGGCCTCCCAGGCCTCCCACATCGGGGTAAGTGCTTCCGCCCGGCCCAGCCACTGGTGGAAGGCCTTGTAAACAGGTACATGGAGATAGGAGTTGATGAAACGCCGTCTCATGAGGTCAGCCTCGGGGCCGTCGGCATCGATGTTGACCATGAGGCGCGCCGTGATCTCGATGGAGTCTGGGTCGCGGCCGGCCTTCGTTGCGGCGTCGCGGACGACAGCAACGGACTTGCGGACGTCTTCGGCAGAAAGCCAGTTGATGATGGCACCATCACCGACTTCGCCCGCGACGCGGAGCATGCCCCCGCGCAGGGCTGCGATATGGATCGGGATGGGTTGCTCGGGTGGGCGGCTGAGGCGGAAGCCATCGACCTGGAATGTTGTACCGTCGAAGGCCACGCGTTCGCCAGCGAGTGCGCTGCGGAGGAACAGCGCCATCTCTCGGACACGGGTGGCGGGCCTGTCGAATGTGCCGTCGTTCCATTGTTCGACGATGGGTTGAGAGCCCGAACCGATGCCAAGCTCAAAGCGGCCGGGGGCGAGTTCGGCAATGGAGGCCGCCGATTGGGCAAGGGTGGCAGGCCCGCGAGTGTAGACGTTGGCGATGGCGGTGCCCACACGCATCTGCGTGGCCTGGGCGACGACCGCGAGCGGTGTGAAGCAGTCTGTGCCATCGATTTCGAACGACCAGGAGTCGGTATACCCGAGACGCTCGGCCTCACGTGCGATCTCCGGGTGTTCGGCGAGTGAGAAGCCCTCGAAAGGAACCGAGAGGGCCCAGCGCTTCTGCTTAGGCACGGGCCACCTCGGAAAGCACAGGGCTATGGTGCATGCTCATGTCGTCCCTCCGGAGCGTGAGTGTACTGGTGGTCCCATGAGGTGGCGAGGGCGTGAAAGGCCGGTCGGCCGTAGACTACCACTTACATTTCGTGGCTGGAGTACCAGCCGTTTCCGGGGGAAGGTAGCGACACATGGCTATTGAACTCACGCAGGAGATGCGCGAGCGGATGGACAACGCCCTTGCGGAGGGCAATCCGATGCTGGTAGCAACGGCTTCCGCTGCAGGGATGCCAGATCTCGTTTACAAGGGAAGCCTGATGGTGTTCGACAACGAGCACCTGGCATGGTGGGAGCGGGCGCTCGGGACGACGCTCCGCAACCTGCGGGAAAACCCGCAGGTGTGCGTGCTGTACCGCAACCCCGCATCGCGCATGGCATGGAAGATCTTCGGCGTGGCCGAGTTGCATGAGAACGGCACAACCCGCGATGAGGTGATGAACAGGACGATTCAGCTCGAACTGGACAAGGACCCGGAACGCAAGGGCGTTGGCGTGGTCATCCGGGTTGACCGGGTGCTGGAGCTTGGCAAGGAGATCATGCGGCGAGAGTAGCCCGGCATTGTGCCAGCGGTCCGGCTGTCAGCGCCTGCGGGTAGGCGTTTCGGGCTGAGCCACCGCCGCCATGGCGGCGAGCAGGACGACCCCGAGGAAGATGGAGCCCGCGCCGGCGAGGAGGATGATCTCGCGGGCCGACGGATTGGCGGGTTCAGTGCCAGAGCCGGTATCGGGTGGTAGGGGCGCTGCAGACTCGAGCAAGCCGTCGGCGGGACTACCGCCGAGCATCCGTGAGAGGGCTTCACCGGGCACTGACCGGGGAGACTCATCGGAGAACCATGTGACCATGCGATTCGTGCTCCACGACCCATCGGCGCCGCGATAGATGACAAAAACCCCCGAACGGGCGATGAGATTCGCGCGGTCGAATTGTGGGCACATCGTGGGGGCGTTGGGGAGCGGGACGTCGGCATGCACTTCGATGAATTCAGGAAGCTGGTAACCCTGGAGGACCTTGCCGATGGCGATCGTGAGGATACTCGGGTCGTAAGGAGCCGCGGCACGCTCCCAGTCGTGGGCGATTCGGTCAACGCGGCCGTAGATGACGGCATCAGCGCCGCGAAGCGGGTCATACGTGGGGTCGATGGTGCAGGCAAAGGCACGGTGCGGTTCGAGCAGAACCGGGCCTGCAGCCACCGATGCGAGGAGTGGAATGAGGACGACAAGAAAACGTCGCATGGTGCGCTCCCGATGGATCCTGCTGTACCAGACGCCAGCGAGGGCCGAGAAGTTCCCGGATCGGATCAGGCGAGACTGTCGAGGAGCCGCTGGACACGAAGGTCAGCGCATCCGGCAGCATCGCCATACCACTCGAAATCGAGGAGAGACGCGACGATTCCGTGCGGGAAGATGGCGTCCGGGTCGCCACCCGGGAGTTGCGTCCTGTGGGCAGCGATAGCGCGCAATTTTGTGTTAGCAACATCAGTTATGTTGATTCTATAATGTGCGTCCGGAGCCCCGATCTCGTCGCGGGCGGGAGATGGCGGATTCCCCATCATGCCAATGCATCTGACCCATTGGGGGATGAAGAGACCACGCGGAAAGGCCGCAAAAAGGAGCGGCGGCCTCTCACCCTCCAGTGAATGCCATGCTGTCGTAACCCACCTGTGGAGCGTGACGTGGTCGGGGTGCCCGTAGACGCCATCGGCGCCAAGGGTGAGGACGAGATCGGCGTTGCAGGCGCGAATGGCACGGACAATGCGGGCGGTCTCGGGCGCGCGGCTCCGAAGTCCCCCGTCGGGGAGGCGCCAGAAGACAGGCGGGTCGGCACCAAGGATGCGGCACGACTCGGCGAGTTCACCTTCGCGGGCGCTGGCGAGCGCATCCTTACCCGAGCGGCCAGCATCGTAGCGGGTGCCACTTTCGCCACTCGTGGCGCAGTGCACAAAGCAGGCCCAGCCGGCACGTGCGGCGAGCGCGACCAGGCCGCCGAAAGTGTAGGACTCGTCGTCCGGGTGAGGAATAAAGGCAAGGAGCGTCGCGATTTCTTGGTGTCCGTCTTTCGATTGATATTCATCTTGGAGCGGATGACCGGTGGGAGTCGACCAGCACCGGGTTCATGATCTGCGTGTGTAGTCTGCCTGATGGGATTATTGGGGCGTAGCGAAGAACTCTGCGCCGATGCTAGAGTTCGTTCGCTCATTGGCCCGTATCACAGCGGATTCGGGGCAGAAATACCCAGCAGACAAGGAGAAGGACATGGCCGGACGGCTCGAAGGCAAGGTGGCAATTGTCACGGGTGCGGGGCGTGGTATTGGCCGCGGGGAGGCGCTGCTGCTCGCACAGGAAGGTGTTCGCGTCATCGTGAACGACTTCGGTGGGACGCCGGGCGGTGAGGGCGGCGACCAGTCGCCCGCGGACCAGGTGGTCAGCGAAATCAAGGCGATGGGCGGGGATGCTGCGTCGAACTACGGAAACGTCGCCTCGATGGCCGACGGCGAAGCGGTGGTGAAGCAGGCGCTCGACACCTGGGGGCGGCTGGACATCCTGATCAACAATGCGGGCATCCTGCGCGACAAGATGATCTTCAACATGACCGAGGAAGAGTGGGACGCGGTCATCGCGGTTCACCTCAAGGGCCACTTCACGATCACAAAACACGCGGCGATGCTGTTCCGGCAGCAGCGAAGCGGGCGGATCGTGAACACGTCGTCCGAGTCAGGCCTGGGGAACATGGGCCAGGGCAACTACTCGGCAGCGAAGGAGGGGATCGTCGGCCTGACGCGAACACTCGCACTCGATCTCGGGCGCTACGGGGTGACAGCAAACGCGATCCGGCCACGGGCGGCGACTCGCCTGACGCTGAGCCCGGAGATGGAGGCTGCGCGTGCACGGCGGCAGGCTGCGGCGGCAGCAGGACAGCCCGTGGAGGAAAACCCGGCCACCGGCGACGCGATCTCACGCATTTCATCGATGGCTCCAGAACTCATCGCGCCACTGGTGGTCTACCTCTGCACGGACGCTGCGGCAGATGTGAACGGCCGCGACTTCCTGGTGGGAGGCAATGAGATCAGCCTGATGACTATCCCCCAGCGCGAACGCACCATCTATCGGGAGGGTGGCTGGACGCTGGAGTCGTTGGAGCAGGTGTTCCCGGGGACACTCGGAGCAGGGCTGGTGAATCCACAGCCTCCACAGGCGCCCAAGCAGAGCTAACGCACAGAATCCAGGTGACAGGGACGGGAGGCAGTTGCCTCCCGTCTTTCGTTTGGCAGCGACAAAGGCAGAAGGGTTACTCGCGGGTACGGTGCTCGGGCGCGGCGTAGACGCGGGAAAGGGAGGGCGCGTGGTCGCCAAGAGGACGTGCAACGGCGCCGGGCCTGAGTTCCCAGAGGCCGCAGGTGGTCTCGTGGTCATCGAGGAAGGGGCCGATGCAGGGCATACCATCGCGGATGATGTGCGTGCAGAGGTTGACGACCCCGCCGGGCTGGCGGGAATCGAGGGTCATGCGGAGGAAGGCACAGACGGAGGCGTAGCGGAGTTCGGTCATGTGGTATTCGGTCATGGCTCTGGTTCTGGAAACGGTAACGGATTGAGCCCTTCCAAGCGCTGGAGTTGCTTGTCGAAGGTGTAGATTCCACCATCAGCGCGGGCCAGGGCGTAGGCGGCCAGGAGAGCATCATCCCACTCGGGGTGCCGATTCCGAAAGATACCGACCGCGTGTGCAACGATGTCGGCGTCCATGACCTCGATTGGGAGCGAAAGGAGACCCTCAACCGCGTCGGCTACCTCGCTCCGCGAGTATCGATAGACGGACTTGGACAGGACGAAGACGATCTCGGATAGCGTGGCGATAGTTAGGACGAGTCGCGGGCGTCGAGACCGGGGCAGGTTGAGCAGTGCCTCCGCGGCACTCCACTGAGCCGCATTATCTCGAACGAGAAACCGAATAAGAACATTGGTATCGAGGTACGCCACCGAAGGGGTCATGAGCGTGCGTGCTTCTCAGCCGCTGCCTGCGCCGTAGCCTCGCGTATCGCCTCACGCAATTCCTCGTCACTCAGGTGGGGCCCTTCCGCACGGTACAGCATCCCGGATACTCGCTTCACCGGGTTTTCGGCTCGCTCAATGACCAGGCGGTCATCCTCAACGGCTACACCAACGCACTCGCCAGACTCGAGGCCCAGTTTGCGGAGCATCGCCGCCGGGATCGTCACCTGGTTGCGCTTGCCGATGCGCGTGATGTGGATAGCAGCGCGGGGAGTCATATGAGCATGATACGCACGGGGAGCAGGGTTTTCAATGAGTCAGCATCTCTCAGTGGACCAGACAACTCCACTGTGCAGGTATGAGTCCAGGTCTATGTTGAGCGGTGGAATTAAATCCCCACGCGATGGCGGCGCAAACGCAACGAGGGCCGGCGGCGCCGGCCCTCGTGCAGTGCTTCCCAACGTTGGAATTAGCTGAGGCGCTCGACAACCGTGGCGGTGCCGATACCTCCCCCAACGCACATGGTGATGAGGCCGTAGCGGCCGCCTGTGCGCTCGAGTTCGTTGATGATGGTGGCGAAGAGGCGGGCGCCCGTGCAGCCGGTGGGGTGGCCGAGAGCGATGGCGCCGCCGTTCACATTCACCTTGCTCATATCGGGGTTGAGTTCCTTCTCCCAGGCGAGGACGACGCTGGCGAACGCTTCGTTGATCTCGAAGAGGTCGATGTCGCGCATGGTCAGGCCGGCACGCTTGAGGGCGATCGGGGTGGCACTGATGGGGCCGGTGAGCATGAGTTCGGGGTCCGTGCCGACGACGGCCTGGGAGACGATGCGGGCACGCGGCTTCCAGCCCATCTCCTTCGCCTTGTCAGGGTGGGTGAGGAGGACCGCCGACGAGCCGTCGGTAATCTGGCTGGAGTTGCCGGCATGGTGGACGCCGTTCTCGCGGAAGCTGGGCTTGAGGGCGGCGAGGGTCTCCGGCGTGGTCTCGGGGCGGATGCCTTCGTCGGAATCGAGAATGGCGTCTTCCCAGTTCTCGGTGCCATCGGGGTTCTTGCTCTTTTTCTTGCCGGGAACGGGGATGATCTCGTTCTTGAAGCGGCCTTCAGCGCGGGCGCGGGCGGCTCGCTGCTGGCTTTCGGCGCCGAACTCATCGGCGTCTTCGCGGGTGATGCCCCACTTGTCGGCGATGCGCTCGGCGGAGAGGCCCTGCGAAGTGAGGTCGTACTGGTCGCGCATGGCCTGGGTGAATGGGAAGCCGAGATCCCTGGCGACATTGGCGCCAAGCGGGATCTGCGACATGAACTCGGTTCCGCCCGCGACGACGATCTCGTGTGCCCCCGAGCCGATCTGGTTTGCGGCAAAGTGGACCGCCTGCTGGCTGGAGGAGCACTGGCGATCGAGGGTGACGCCGGGAATGGTGTACGGCCAGCCAGCGGTAAGGACGATGTTCCGGGCAAGGTTGGTGGACTGTGCGCCGACTTCGCTCACGCAGCCGTAGATGAC
>WBZR01002318.1_pt1 | contig 20029 bp, 20 predicted proteins | sample 5204231 | NCBI WGS metagenome assembly WBZR01 (sample SAMN12412403, study PRJNA552823) | activated sludge metagenome | isolation source: activated sludge from anammox sidestream of wastewater treatment plant... | place: USA: Virginia | collected 2017-08 | reverse complement strand
CGTCTGCCGGACCCCCATCGCCGGCCACGATGCGCTCTGCGCCCGCTGCTGGCGCGAGATCGATTTCATTCGCCCGCCGCTGTGCGACCGGCTCGGCATTCCGCTCGCCTACGCGGCGGACGGTCCGATGATCTCGGCCGCGGCTGCCGCCGATCCTCCGCCCTACGATCGGGCCCGCGCCGTAGCCGCCTACGCGGGGTCCATGCGAAGGCTGGTTCATGCTTTGAAGTTCCAGGACCGCCACGATGTCCGCGGCCTGCTCGGCAAATGGCTTGTCGAGGCGGGGCGCGATCTCGTGGCGGAGGCCGAGATCGTGGTTCCGGTCCCGCTCGCACGCCGACGGCTCCTCGTGCGCCGCTTCAACCAGGCCGCCCTCCTCGCAGGCGAGGTCGCGCGCCTCGCCGGTCTCGGCTATGAGCCGCTGCTCCTCGAGCGCACCCGTGCGACCGCAAGCCAGGTCGGGCTCTCGCGCGGACAGCGCGAGCGCAACGTGTCCGACGCCTTTGCCGTCCCCGCCCGTCTCGCCGGGCGCATCGAGGGCCGCAGGGTTCTGGTCATCGATGACGTGATCACCACCGGATCGACGGTTGGCGCGTGTGCCCGCGCGCTCCGCCGGGCAGGCGCCGAGCGGGTCGACGTGCTGGCGCTCGCCCTCGTGACCGACCGGGGCCTCATTCCGGCCTGACGGGCGCTGGATACTGGAAAAATGCCGCAAATCATTGTGATATAAGGCGCCGCTCCGCTTTGCAGCGGCCAGACGTGCCGCTACATTCCGATCGCGGAACGATCCGTTGAGGACCTCGGGAGACATGGCCAAAGTCACGATCTACACCACGAGCCTTTGCCCCTATTGCCACATGGCGAAGGAGTTGCTGCGCGCCAAGAGCGTGGTTTTCGAGGAGGTGGACGTCACCGGAAAGGCGGCGTTGCGCGCCGAGATGAGCTCCAAAGCCGGCGGCCGGCACACCGTGCCTCAGATCTGGATCGGCGAGCATCACGTGGGCGGCTGCGACGATCTGATGGCGCTGGAGCGCAACGGCAAGCTCGATCCTCTCTTGAGCGCGGGCAACTGATCACGCATGTCCAGTGTGTTTTCCTCAGGGTCGTTGCGCGTGGGGCTCGTCCAGATGTGCTCGGGGCGCGACGTCGCCCGCAATGTCCGCGACGCTGCCGCCCTGATCCGCGAAGCCGCCGGCGGCGGTGCCATCTACGTTCAGACGCCCGAGGTGACGACGCTGATGGAGTTCGAGCGTGAGCGGCTCTACGCGCTCGCCGAGCCCGAGAGCGCCAATGCCGCGCTCGGAGAGTTCTCGGAGCTGGCGCGCGAGCTTGCGATCTGGCTCCACATCGGCTCCATGGTGGTCAAGGCGAGCCCCGACAAGCTCGCCAACCGGTCCTTCCTCATTTCGCCCAAGGGCGAGGTCGTGGCCCGGTACGACAAGATCCATATGTTCGACGTGGACCTTCCGAACGGCGAGGTCTACCGCGAGAGCGCGAACTACGCTCCGGGCACGACGGCGGTCGTCGCGGCGCTTCCCTGGGGCGGGCTGGGCCTCTCGATCTGCTACGATCTGCGTTTTCCCTATCTCTATCGCGCGCTCGCCCAGGCCGGCGCCTCGTTCCTGGCCGTGCCGGCCGCATTCACGCGCCTCACGGGCGAAGCCCACTGGGTGACCCTGCTGCGCGCGCGTGCCATCGAGGCCCAGTGCTTTGTCTTTGCTGCCGCCCAGGGCGGGCGTCACGAGCACGGCCGCGAGACGTTCGGCCACAGCCTGGTGGTCTCGCCCTGGGGTCAGGTGCTCGCGGAAGGGGGCGTTCACCCGTCGGTTATTTTCGCCGACGTCGACGTATCGATGATCGGCGACGTCCGTCAGCGCGTACCCTCCTTGCGGCACGACCGCACCTTCACGATCGAGGTGGAAGGAAAGGCCGCCCACGAGGTCGCGTCATGATCAAGTTCAGCCTCATCTGCCATGAGGGGCATGAGTTCGAAGCCTGGTTCAAGAGCGGCGCGGCCTGCGAAGCCCAGATCGCCCAGTCCCATGGTCGGTCCCATGCTCAGTCTCATGTCCAGTGCCCCCATTGCGGCAGCCACCGGGTCGATAAGGCCATCATGGCCCCCGCGGTCGCCACCAGGCGCGCCGAAAGGTCGTCTCAGGACGACAGGCCTTCCGAGGGTCGCAACACGCTCCCTCCGAACGCGTCCCTTCCCTCGCCGGAGCACGCTCTGTTCCTCCGCAAGGTGCGCGATGAGATCCATGCGAAGGCCGAGTACGTCGGCGGCAGGTTCGCGGAGGAAGCGCGCAAGATTCACTTTAACGAAAGCGAGCAGCGCGGCATCTACGGCGAGGCTTCGATCGACGAGGTGAAGGAGCTTGCCGAGGACGGCGTTCCCTTCATGCCCATGCCGCGCCTCCCCGAGGACCTGAATTAGGCGAGCGTCTGCCCGATGGAGTGGGAGCCAGCCGCTGGGGCTCTAGCATCCGAGCGCGGTGCGGACGCGCTGGCCGATCTGGTCGAGCGGCAGAACCTCGTCAGCCCCGCCCGCTTCGACCAGCGTGCGCGGCATGCCGTAAACCACGCAGGACGCCTGATCCTGGGAGATCGTGTAGGCGCCGAGCTTGTGCAGCCTCGTGAACTCGGCCGCGCCGTCGCCGCCCATCCCCGTCAGCATGACGCCGAGCACGTTCTTGTCGAAGGCGCCGCGGGCGCTTTCCGCAAGCACGTCGACGGAGGGCTTGTAAAGGCTCTCGCCGTGGTCGGGCGAGATCTTGATCTCGGTCGCGGTGACGCGCGTCTGCAGGCCGCCCGGCGCGATGAAGACGGTGCCCCTGGCGAGCGCCATGCCGTCCTCGGCCTCGACGACTCGGGGCTTGCAGGTATCGTTCAGCCGCTGCGCCAGCGCCTTGGTGAAGTTCGGCGGCATGTGCTGGGCGACGATCACCGGCACGGGAAGGGCTTCGGGAAGCTGGGAGAGCACGGCTTGCAGCGCCTGCGGTCCGCCGGTGCTCGAGCCGATGATGCAGATCTTGGCGGTGACGCGCGTCCTGGCGTTCGGGCGCGCGGTGCCGGGCGCGGGCGCGGCCGGCCGGGCCGGCAGCACCCGCTTCGATGCCGCCGCGCGTGCCTTCTGGCTCTTGGCCTCGACGGCGGCCCAGAGCGTCTCGTGGATGCGCTCGGCACCCCGCGATTTCGGGATGAAGTCGACAGCGCCGAGTGCCAGCGCCTCAAGTGTAATCGCGGCGCCCTGCTCCGTTCTGGCCGAGAGCATGACAACGGAGGCCGTCGTCTGCCGGACGATCTCGCGGAGCGCTTCGATGCCGTTCATGACCGGCATGTCGATGTCGAGCGTCACGACGTCGGGCTTGAGCGCCAGCGCCTTCTCGATGGCGTCACGACCGTCGACGGCCGTCCCGACGACTTTGAAACGCGGATCGGATTCGATTTTCGGCGGCAGCACGCTGCGCATGAAGGCCGAGTCGTCCACGACCAGGACACGGACAAGTGGTGCAGACATTCGCGTGTTTCCTCGCCTGCGCCTCGGAGCCGGTGCGCGACGTGTTTCGTGTTGCCTGCGCGCGCCGAAGCGCCCGCAAATTCCTGGAACGCTCATCGTTAACCGGCAGAGATTGCAATTCCGTTACCCATGTTCCGGAGACGCTCCGTAAAAAAGTACACCGACGGTCAGGTGTGGAAAGAACCGGTTAAGACTATCGCAAGCAATCGACGCGCATACTTGCCGTGCATCACAGAGCGCATGGCGCACGTGACCCCGAAAGGGCGAGTTGCCTGCGTGCAAAAAGGGTTGAAGGGGAAAAGGGTTATGAGTGCGAACAGCATGCCTGTACTCGTTGTCGACGATTACAGCACCATGGTGCGGATCATTCGCAAGCTTCTGAAGCAGATCGGCTTCGAGAATGTCGATGAAGCCTCGAGTGGCGCGGCGGCTCTGGAGAAGATCAAGGCCAAGCAGTACGGACTCATCATCTCCGACTGGAACATGGATCCCATGACGGGCTACGAGCTCCTCAAGGCCGTACGCGCCGACCCCCAGATGGGCAAGACGCCCTTCATTCTCGTCACCGCCGAATCCAAGCAGGACAACATCAACGCCGCCAAGAGCGCCGGCGTCAGCGGCTACATCATCAAGCCGTTCAACGAGAAGGTCCTGAAAGAGAAGATCGACCTTGCGCTCGCCGCCCCTGTCGCCGCCTGAGGCGGGCGGACGAGAGACTGAGCTCGAAGAACCCCGGCCCAAAACCCGGGGTTTTTTGTTTGCGCGCGCGGGTCGCTTACATATAGCCGCGCTGCATCAGGTCCTTGGTGTGCAGAACGTCCACCACCGTGTCGCCGTCGACGACGACGACGTTGGCGATGCGCCGTTCCTTCATCAGCGAGACGGCGGTGCTCATCAGGTCCTCGACGCTGACCGTCACGGGACGCGTCGTCATGATCGCCTGCGCCGTCTTGTTGAACATATCGGGCGCGAAGGCACGCCGCAGGTCGCCTTCGGTGATCAGGCCGAGCAGGCGCCGGGTGCCGTCCTCGACGACGACGACGCAGCCCCGCTGGCCTTCCGCGAGCTTGATCACCACGTGACCGAGCAGCTCATGAGGAGCAACCGCCGGCACCGTGTCCTTGAACTCTTCCGTATACCGGCGCACCGAGGAGAGCAGGAGCCCGAGCTTGCCGCCCGGATGCAGCTTGCCGAAATCGGAATCGACGAAAGACCGCTTCTCCATCAGCAGCACCGCGAGCACGTGGCCGGCCGCCAGCGTGATGACGGCGGACGAGGTCGGCGCCAGGTTGTTGGGGCAGACCTCCTTGACCTTGGGGAGCCGAAGGCAGATGTCGGATTGCCGCGCAAGCCGGCTTTGCTCGTTGGCCGTCATGCAGATGACCTTGGTGCCGTTCGCGGCGCAGAACTCGAGCACCGGAAAAAGCTCCTTCGTCGCACCCGAGTTCGAGATGGCGAGCACGACGTCGTGCGCCGTGATCATGCCGAGATCGCCGTGGGAGGCTTCGGCGGCGTGCAGGAAGAAGGACGGCGTGCCGGTCGAGGCGAACGTTGCAGCGAGCTTGGCGCCGATGTGGCCGGACTTGCCGACGCCGGTCACGATGAGACGGCCCGGACAGGCTTGAATGAGGCCGACGGCTGCGATCAGGCTGTCGTCGAAGCTGTCGCGCAGGAGCCGCATGGCGTCGATCTCCTCGTCGACGATGGAACGGGCTCGTTCCAGGGCCTGCGATAGGTGCTCTTGCCGCATCCGGAATGCCTTTGTCGGGGACGCGCGACCGTGTGGAGATCGACGTGCGGAGGATAGCGGTACTGATCACCCCCGGATATCCCTGTCAAGACGGCGGAGCCCGGCCCCGCGCCGTCATCGCCGCTCATCCACTGGAGCCGTCCGAGAGCACAAACGGAACCGCAAACGCTCTACGCGCCGTAGTAGGTGCGATACCAGCCAACGAAGCGCGAAATGCCGTCGGCGAGCGCCGTCCGGGGCCGATAGCCGACATCCCGCGCCAGATCCTCCACGTCCGCGGACGTCTCGGGGACATCGCCCGGCTGCAGGGGGAGCCACCGCTTTCGGGCCTCCTTCCCGAGCGCCGTCTCGAGCGTCGCGATCATCGTCATGAGATCGACGGGCTCGGAGTTGCCGATGTTGTACACCCGGTAGGGCGCGCGGCTGGTGCCGGGATCCGGCGCCAGCCCCGACCATGCGGCATTGGGCGCGGCGGCGTGTGTTGCCACCCGGAGAACGCCTTCGACCACGTCGTCGATGTAGGTGAAATCGCGGCGCATGCGGCCGTCGTTGTAAACGTCGATCGGCTCGCCCGCGAGGATGGCGCGCGTGAACTTGAAGAGCGCCATGTCGGGCCGCCCCCAGGGCCCGTAGACGGTGAAGAAGCGCAGTCCCGTCGTCGGCAGTGCGTAGAGATGGCTGTAGCAGTGGGCCATCAGCTCGTTGGCTTTCTTCGTCGCGGCATAGAGGCTCACCGGATGGTCGACGGTGTGGTGGACGGAGAACGGCATCAGCGTGTTGGCACCGTAGACCGAGCTTGACGACGCGTAGACGAGGTGGCTCACCGCGTTGCGCCGGCAGCCTTCGAGAACGTTGCCGAACGCGACGAGGTTGGAATCGATGTAGCTCTCGGGTGCTTCGAGCGAGTAGCGCACGCCGGCCTGCGCCGCCATGTGCAGGACGAGGGCCGGTCGCGCATCGGCAAAGAGCGCCGCCGTGGCGCTGCGGTCGGCAAGATCGATCCGATGAAATGCGAACCGCTCCGTCCGTTGCGCCGCAAGCACATCGAGCCGCGCTCTTTTGAGCGCCGGATCGTAATAGGAGTTGAGGTTGTCGACGCCGACGACGGTTGCGCCCCGCTCGAGGAGCGCACGGGCGAGATGAAAGCCGATGAAACCGGCAGCGCCCGTGAGCAGGATTGGGCCGTTGCAGTATGACACCGGGGTGCGCGCCTCGCTTCGCTTCGTTTGCCAGCCTCTCTTAGCGCCGACCCGCCTCTCTGCCAATGCGGCCCGCCCGGCGGCGCCGGCCAAGGGCCGCCCTGCTACTCGGTCTCTTCGGATGAGCGGGCGTACACGTCGTCGCTGCGGATGATGTCGTCCTCGCCGAGATAGGCGCCGACCTGCACCTCGATGAGCTCGAGCGGGATCTTGCCGGGGTTCTCCAGCCGGTGCCATTGCGTGGCGACGATATAGACGCTCTCGTTCTCCTGCACGAGGCGCGCCCGCCCGTCCACGGTCACTTTCGCCGTGCCCTGGACAACGACCCAGTGCTCGGAGCGGTGGTGATGCATTTGCAGCGAGAGCAGGCCGCCGGGCTTCACATGCAGCAGCTTGACCTGGAAGCGCGACCCGACGTTGAGGGTCTCGAAGTAGCCCCAGGGACGGTAGTTGCGGACATGCTGCTCGTGCTCGGTCCGGTTGGCGGCCTTGAGGCGGGAGACGATGCGGGACACGTCCTGCGAGCGCGACTTGTGGGCCACCAGCACGGTATCGGGCGTGTCGACGATCACCAGATCCTCGAGACCGATGGTCGAGACCAGCGCCCGCTCGCTGTGGATGTAGCAGTTGCGTGTGTCCTCGATGAACGCCTCGCCTCGGACGACGTTGCCGTTGCCGTCGTGAGGCGCGATCGTCCAGAGCGCCGACCAGGAGCCGAGGTCGCTCCATCCGATCTCGATGGGGATCACGGCGGCCGCGTCGGTTTTTTCCATGACGGCATGGTCCACCGAGATGGAGGGGGCGGCGGCGAAGGCACCGGCGTCGAGCCGCAGGAAGCCGAGGTCGGCCGCGGCCCCCGCCAAGGCGCGCTCTGCGGCTTCAGGAATCTCCGGGGCGAGCCGGCTGAGCTCCCGGAGGATCACATCGGCACGGAAAACGAAAATGCCGCTGTTCCAGAGATAGTCGCCGGCGGCGACATAGGCCTCTGCCGTCTCGCGGTCGGGTTTCTCCGCAAAGCGCGCAACCGCAAAGGCGCCGCTGTCGCCCGCGAGAGGCTCGCCCCGTTGGATATAGCCGTATCCGGTGTGCGGTTCCGTCGGGCGGATGCCGAACAGGACGATCTGTCCACGCCGGGCGACCTCTGCGGCGCGCCGCACCTCCGCGCGAAACCGCTCCGTATCCCGGACCACGTGGTCCGATGGCATGACGACGAGCACGGCGGAAGGATCGGTAGCGGCCGCGTGAAGGGCGGCGATCGCGATCGCGGGCGCGGTGTTGCGGCCCATGGACTCGAGGAGGATTGCGGACGGCGTGACGCCGGCGCGCTCGCACGCCTCCTTCACCAGGAAGCGGTGCGCGTTGTTGCAGATGAGAAGCGGAGGCGAAACGTCCCGATCCGCCGGAAGGCGCGCGAGCGTCGCGCCAAGCAGGCTTTCGCCGGGGGTCACGAGCCCGGAGATGAGCTGCTTGGGGTAGCGCGCGCGGGACACCGGCCACAGGCGGGTGCCGGAGCCGCCGGAGAGAATGACTGGAATGAGGGTGGGCATGTCCGAAGGCTCTGAGCGGGAAGAAACCGTTGAGTTGACAAAAGCTTATAGTCTGAAAACGAAAGCGTCGCGGCGACAAGATGCCGGGCTTTGCGTTGAGGCCGCGGCTGTCGAAAAATTGTGAACGGATGTTTTGCGTTCACCGGGCATATTACACGCCAAGGTTGGAGTATAATGGCAGCGCGTTTGCCGCAACGCAGCATATCGTGATGGTGTCGCGGGAGGCACAGGGGAGTGGCGGGGTTGGCCGGGGCATCAGGGAGGATCGGGCCGGGCGTTGCCCGGCTCCGCGACCGGTTGCTGGCGCTGCCACGCCACGCAAAGCGCACGATCCTCGTCGTCGCGGATCTGCTGCTGTTGACGGCGGTTCTTTGGGTCGCCCTGTCGGTGCGGTATCGCGCCCCGTTCGTTCCCTCCGATCTCGGGTTCGTCTCGGCGGCCATCGCCGGTCCCCTCCTGGCCGTGGCCACTCTCTGGTATTTCGGCATCTATAAGCGCGTGACGCGCTTCATCGGGCGGCGCGCCAATATCCGCATCCTCGCCGCCATGGGGTTGTCGGTCCTCTTCTGGACGCTTGCGCTCCTCATGCTCGGCCAGCACTCCATTCCACGCTCGGCCATCGTCATCTACGCGGTCCTCGGCGCTGCCGCGATCCTGGTCTTTCGCCTCATCCTCAAGTTGATGCTTGAAAGCAGCGGTATCACGCTCGTCGATATCGAGCCCCGGAGACATCTGGCGGCGGTGCTGATCTATGGAGCCGGCCAGCAAGGCATTGCCCTGTTGCACGCGGTCCGGGCGGCTCGGAACCGGCACGTCTTAGGCTTCATCGATTCCTCGCCTGACCTCTGGCGCCAGTATGTGGGCGACCTCAAGGTCTATCCCCCGAGCTCGATGGCGCGCTTTGTCGAGCAGGAAGGGGTTCGGGAGATCCTGGTCGCGCTCCCCGCCGACCGGCGCCGGCGGGAGGTCCTGAGGGAGCTCGAGCAGCTTCCCGTCGCCGTCAAGATATTGCCGACCTACGAGGATGTCTCGTCGGGGCACGTCCGGTTGAACAGCCTGCGCGCCGTCGAGGTGGGCGATATTCTGGGCCGGGATGCGGTGCCGCCCGACGAGGCGCTTCTGAAACGCCATATCACCGGCAAGTCCATCCTTGTGACTGGCGCCGGCGGCTCGATCGGCTCCGAGCTCGTCCGCCAGATCGTGGCCCTTAGCCCGCGCCGCGTCGTGTTGCTCGATATCTCGGAAAGCGCGCTTTACGACGTGGAGTTCAGCGCGCGGCGCCTGAGCGGCAACGAGGCTGGATCTCCGGACATAAGCATCGTGCTGGGGTCGACGGCGGACGCCCGCCTGCTCGATCAGGTCATCGTCGAGAACGGCGTCGAGACCATCTATCACGCCGCCGCCTACAAGCATGTGCCGATCGTCGAGCAGAACCCCTTCTCCGGCCTTGAGAACAATGTTTTTGGCACTGTCACCGCCGCTGCGTGCGCACGCAGGCATGGGGTCGAGCGCTTCGTTCTCGTGTCCACCGACAAGGCCGTGCGCCCCACCAATGTCATGGGAGCGAGCAAGCGGCTTGCGGAGCTGGTGCTGCAGGCGGAGGCGGCCGAGGAGAGCAGGTCCACCGTGTTTACGATGGTGCGCTTCGGCAATGTCCTTGAAAGCTCGGGTTCCGTCGTGCCGCTGTTCCGCCGGCAGATCGAGGCCGGCGGACCGATCACCGTCACGCATCCCGACGTGACGCGCTTCTTCATGTCGATTCCCGAGGCGGCCGAGCTCGTCATCCAGTCCGGCGCCATGGCCCGCGGCGGCGAGGTCTTTGTGCTGCACATGGGGGAGCCTGTGCGCATCGCCGACCTCGCGCGCCTGATGGTCCGCCTGTCGAACCTCGAGGTCCGCGATGCAACCAACCCCGACGGCGATATCGAGATCGCCTACATCGGATTGCGCCCCGGCGAGAAGCTTTACGAGGAGCTGCTGATCGGCGCTCACACCCAGGTGACGGAGCATCCGCGCATTTTCAAGTCGGACGAGCCCTGTCTCTCGAAGGAGGAGCTCGCCGCCGAGCTCCTCTGTTTGAGGCAGGCGATCGACCTCAGGGATAGAGGCGCCGTTGACGCGGTGCTGACCCGCATCGTGGAGGGGTATCGGCCCGGCGAGCCGGCCTGCGTGCGCGAGCCGGCGCTCGCGCCCGTGGGCGAGACGCTGCACTGACCGGCCGGACGTGGGTTCCCGAGCCGCGGCCGATTTGCCGTGGCGATCGTCTATACTGTTTGGCTATAACGCTCGGGACCCGCCTGGACCGGGACGCGCGCGACCCGACAAGTCGACGCGTGCGTGGCTCGCGGGGGTCCATGGCGCGGTTTCGATTGAGTTGAACGCCAACGCACGCTCGTCTTTCGTCGATTGCACCGGAAGCAGGAATGTTTGAGGCCATCACGCCCCAAGAGATGGTTGCCATCAGGCTGTCGCTCCGGGTGGCGACCGTCGCCATCGTCGCGAGCCTGCCGGTCGCCATCGCGGTCGCCTACCTGCTGTCGCGGTCGCGCTTCCGGGGCAAGATCCTGCTCGACGGCCTGGTCCATCTGCCACTCGTCCTGCCGCCCGTCGTCACCGGCTATGTGCTCCTGATCCTCTTCGGGCGCCGCGGCCCTCTCGGGGCTTTTCTCGAGCAGACCTTCGGCATCGTGCTGTCGTTCCGCTGGACAGGCGCGGCGCTGGCCGCCGCCGTCATGAGCTTTCCCCTGATGGTGCGCGCCATCCGTCTCGCCATGGACACCATCGACCGCAGGAGCGAGGAGGCCGCGGCGACGCTCGGTGCCTCTCCGCTCTGGGTCTTCGCGACGGTGACCCTGCCGCTGACGATGCCGGGCATTGCCGCCGGCACGGTGCTGGCCTTCGCCAAGGCGCTGGGCGAGTTCGGTGCCACCATCACCTTCGTCTCGAACATTCCCGGCGAAACGCAGACCATCCCGGCGGCGATCTACACCTATACGCAGACGCCGGGCGGCGAGGCGGGCGCCTTCCGCCTGTCCCTGGTTGCGGCCGCGATCGCGTTCGCTGCGCTGATCATTTCTGAGATTGTGGTGCGCCGCTCGGGTCAGGCGAGGGCGCACGTCGAATGATCAGCTTCTCGTGCCGCCTGTCGCGCTCCCGCTTCGTGCTCGAGGCGGACTTCGCCTATCCCGGCGGCTGCACGGCGCTGTTTGGCCCCTCCGGCTCCGGCAAGACGACCATCGCCCGGCTGATCGCCGGCATCGAGCGTCCGGATCGCGGCCGCATCGTCGTCGCCGGCCATACCGTTGTCGACACCGCCGCCGGCCTCTGGGAGCCCGCCCATCGCCGTCGTGTCGGCCTCGTCTTCCAGGATGGACAGCTTCTGCCCCATCTCACCGTGCGCCAGAACCTCGCCTATGGACGCTATTTCGCGCCGGCCGGGACGAGCCGCGTCGCCTTCGACGAGGTCGTGGACCTGCTCGGCATCGGCCACCTTTTGGCGGCCCGGCCCCTCACGCTGTCGGGCGGCGAGCGCCAGCGTGTCGCCATCGGGCGCGCCCTTCTTGCCGCGCCGCGCATCCTGGTCATGGACGAGCCGCTGGCGTCGCTCGACGCGGAGCGCAAGCACGAGATCCTGCCCTTCATCGAGCGCCTGCGCGACGATCTCGGCCTGCCGATCGTCTATGTCTCCCACGCCGTCGAGGAGGTCGCCCGCCTCGCCACCCAGGTGGTAAGGTTGGCCGGCGGCCGCGTGGTGGCCCAGGGGACGCCCGTGGAGGTGTTCGCCTCGCCGGCGCCGGACGAAGCGCTCGACCGGCCGGAGACGGTCTCGTTCCTGTCCGGCCGCGTGGTCCGTGAAATACCCGAGTTTGCCATTTCGGTCGTCGCCCATCCTGCGGGCGAGATCGTGATTCCGGCGCTGATGGGCGAGGCGCAGGGCACTGTGCGCGTCGCGGTCCAGGGCGCGAACGTGACGCTCGCCACCGAGCGGCCGAGCCACCTCAGCGTCCGGACCGTGCTCGAGGGCCGCATCGCATCCGTGGCGGCCGGCGCGGGGCCCGCCGGCGTCGTCACGGTCGACCTCGAGGGCGGTGACCGCCTCGCGGCCCATGTCACGCGCCATGCCATCTCGGACCTCGGGCTTGTGCCCGGGAGGCAGGTTTTTGCGCTTGTGAAGGCGGTGACCATTGACGAGCACGGTCTGGGACGGTTCGATGGGCGAAGCGGACGCAAGGAGCAGGAATGACCGTCAAGTTCGATCTCGGCCACGCATCCCGGGCCGAGGTCCTGAACGTATTCACCGAGGCCGTGTCGCGCGCCGGCGCGATCGTTCTGGCTCACCGCGCGAACGGTTGCGCCGTCGAGATCAAGCCCGATCAGTCCCCCGTGACGGTGGCCGACCGCGAGTCCGAGGCCGAGATCCTGGCGCACGTGCGCAGCCGGCTGGGCGAGATCCCCTTCATTGCCGAGGAGTCCGTCGGCCGGGGTCTCGCGGGCTTCGACCCGTCCCAGCCGTTCATCGTCGTCGATCCGATCGACGGTACGAAGGAGTTCATCGAGGGCCGCACGGAGTTCACCGTCAACCTGGCGCTGATCGAGAACCGCAGGCCGGTCCTTGGCGTCATCTACGCGCCGGCCCTCGAGATGCTGTACGTCGGCGGCGGCGGCGAGGCGTTCGGCGGCTGGCTGGATCCGGGCGAGCCGCTCGGCGCGTTGCGCGGGAAGCGCCCGCTGCGGTGCCGCGTGCCGGAGGAGAACCGCATCGTTGCCGTGGCGAGCCGCAAGCACCTCGATGCCGCAACACGCGCTTACCTCGCCGATCTGCCCGGAGCCGAATGCATCTACCGCGGCTCCTCCATCAAGTTCTGCATCATCGCCGACGGGCAGGCGGACCTCTATCCGCGCCTCGATCCGATCAGCGAGTGGGATACGGCGGCGGGGCAGGCCATTCTCGAAGCCGCGGGCGGGTCGCTCGAGGGCCTCGATGGCAAGCCCTTTGTCTACGGCAAGATCGAAACCGGCTTCCTCAACGCCGGCTTCATCGCCCGCGGACGAACGCAATGAATGACGCCGCGAGCGTCGCCATCTGCAAGAGAAAGAGGAAATGAGACGCCGGAGGGGTGAGCCTCCTCCGGGTCCGTGGCGCGGGCAACGATGCACGTCACCTCTGCAGCACTCTGCGGATTGCATTCTTCAGGTTTGCCTTGGCGACTTTGCCGACAAAAGAGGCGGTGGCGAGCTTGTCGCGAACAGCGTCGGTCAGGGCGCCGGCATGGGCGGATTGCAGGGGCGAAACGGCGATAGCTGCGATGAGAAGGGCAACGGACACGCGAGTTTTCATGGGAGATCCTCCATCCATCGACGTCCAACCGCACGATGCGGCCGGCAGGAATGGTGGGTGACACACGGTGGCCGGGATCGTCTGTCTCCTCCGAAACAAAAACCCGGAAAGCGTGAAGCCTCCGGGGGCGCTGAGCCCATTGCAGGAAGATGGCGGGTGACGCGAGGAGGAGGAGGCTCTGAGAGGCGGGGCTCTCAGGAGAGCAAAAAGCCGGACAACATCTCCCACCAAAAAGGACGGTGGGGTGTCCCGCCGGCGCGCAGCGTTGAATTTATGAGGCGTTGCTGGGGGATGGTGCCCAGGGGCGGAATCGAACCACCGACACTGCGATTTTCAGTCGCATGCTCTACCAACTGAGCTACCTGGGCTTTTTGCTTGCGAGGCCGAGGTGTGCGACCGAGCCTGCCGTCAAAGCTCGGGCTTTATAGGGGGAAGCCCCCCGGCTGTCCAGCGTCACGGAAGCGTGGCCTGAGCGATGCTAGCGAGGCTCGTCGTCGGGGACGGCCCCGCGGTCGAGCCGGCCCGCTTCCTTGGCGAAGCCTTCGTCGCCGTCGTCGTCGGCATCCGCCTCGCCGCCCGCGATCACGTACCCGCCCGCGATCCAGCGTCCGAGGTCGATGTCGGCGCAGCGGCGCGAGCAGAACGGACGCACCGCATGCGCGGTCGCCTTGCCGCAGATCGGGCACGTCCCGCCAACGCTGCCGGAGGCGGCTCCAACAGTGCTGCCGGAGGCGGCTCCAACAGTGCTGCCGGAGGCGGCCGCATCGGTGCTGCCGGAGGTGGCGGCACGCGTGCGGTCTTGCTTTCGCTCGGTCATGGACGACCTCATTCGGCGTCGATTTCCGCCGCCCTGAGCCAGTTGAAGTGCACCGGGAAGCCCTCCCCGATCAGCAGGCTCACGACTTCCGTCAGCGGCAGGCCGACCACGTTCGTATAGGAGCCCGTGATGGTGCGCACGAAGCAGCCGGCGAGCCCCTGGATCGCATAGCCGCCGGCTTTGCCGCGCCACTCTCTCGAGGCGATGTAGGCCTCGATCTCGGACTTTGAAAGGTGCTTGAAGCGCACGCGGGTATCGACGATCCGCGTACGGATGCGATCGTCGGGGGTGATGAGGCAGACGCCGGTCAGCACGCGGTGCGACCGCCCCGACAGCCGCTCGAGCGTCGCGATCGCCTCCTCGAGGTGCTCGGGCTTGCCGAAGACGCGCCGGCCCACCGACACCACGGTGTCGGCCGCCAGCACATAGGCGCCGGCGATGTCGAGGTCGTTTGCGATCTGATCGCGCGCCGCTTCCGCCTTGGCGCGCGCAAGGCGGGCGGCGAGCGAGCGCGGCATCTCGGCGAGCCGCGGCGTCTCATCGATGCTCGAGGGGCGGAGCGCGTCGGGCTCGATGCCGGCTTGCGCGAGCAGCGTCAGCCGGCGCGGGCTGGCGCTGGCCAATACCAGCTTGGGAGCGTGCGGCGGCTCCCCCTCGCGCGCGCGCTCCCGGGCGAGCTCGCGCCGGAGCGTCTCGCGGCGCGGGCTGTCGGTGCGCTTGAAAGTGTTCAAGAAGGCGGCCTTGACGGAGCTCATGTCTGGGTGCCGGTCATATGCAACGAAGGAGCAAAGCGGACGACCGCGGGTGCAACGAGGGTGATGATCGAGACATTCGCCCTATCAAGCGACCTGCTTCCGAGCGAATGTCTCGATCTCGATCACACTAGCAAGTCCTTTATTCCAGTGTCCCTCAATGAGTCCGAGGTTCGCTATGGGGCCTGGCCGCAAACTCAAGCGAGCTTCGGAGCAGGGACACCAGGGTGAGGCCCGTTCCGGTTCGAGGGGCGCGCGCCACGGCGGTGGCCACAGGCGCCTCATCCCCCCTGAAAACGCGAGCGGAGAATGCAGAGAGCCCCTCCGAAAAGCAAGAAGCTCGTTGCCATTCGCGGCCGTTGCCGCGAAAATCATCCGACATCCGCGATCGGCTGAGAGGATGGCATGATCTCCAGGGACGCGCTTCTCGACATGCTCGGGCGCACGGCGCTGTTCGGCGCGCTCGAGGCGGCGGACCGCAGGGCGGTGCTGCAGGAGATGCGCGAGATGTCCTTCGACGGCGGCCAAGCGATTTTTGCGCGGGGCGACCCCGGCCGCGACATCTATCTCGTCACGCTCGGACGCGTGCGCCTCTCCGTGCTGACGCCCGAGGGTCGCGAGCTGTCGTTCGCGCACGCCGAGACGGGCCAGATCTTCGGCGAGATCGCCGTGCTCGACGGGGGCACGCGCAGCGCCGATGCCACGGCCGTCTCCCGGGTGTCGGCCCTGACGCTGTCGAAGCCCGCGTTGACGCGCCTGGTCGAGGAGCGCGCCGTCTTGCGCGAGGCCATCGTCAAGTTCCTGTGCAGCCGGGTGCGCGAGGCCGACCATCAGCTTGAGGGCATCGCGCTCTATCCGATCGAGATCCGGCTGGCGCGCTTTTTCCTGGCCGCGGCCCGTCAGAAAGGCGAGCTGAAACCCGGCACCAAGATCGTCATCGACCTGCCGATCTCGCAGAGCGAGCTGGCGCTGCTCATCGGGGCCAGCCGGCCGAAGGTCAATGCGGCCCTGTTGCTGCTCGAGGACGGCGGCGCCATCGCGCGCAAGGATGGCCGTTTCACGTGCGACATCGACGAGCTCGACGCGATTGCCGGTGCATGACGCCAGCCGGGACCGGTGGTCCCCGATGGGGGAGATTTGACCGTGCCGCGGCCGGACGATCCCGGGGCCGACCCTGCAACCCGCCGCGCCGGCGCGACCGACAAAGGGACGGGCGTGTCGCGGCGCCTCGCGGCCGTGGGCCCATGGCTCGCCGGACTGCTCGCCCGCCTGGTTGAGGCCGGCACTCGCGGTTACCCGCCCGAGACCAAGCGCCGGCTCATGATCCTCAACATGATCGCCTACCTGATCGTGGTGACGACGCTGATCTACGGCCTGCAGCAGGCGACGCTCGACTTCGATCGCTACCGGCCAATCGTCGCCATCAATTTCGCCATCGTCGTCGTGGTGGCGGCCGTGCCGCTCATGCACCGCTTCGGATCGGCGGCGGCCGCGCTCCTGATCCTCGTCACCGAGTACACCGCCCTCATCGCCTTCGTTTCCTACCTCGGCCGAGAATCAGGGCTGCACATCCAGTACGTCGCCTTTTCCGCCGGCGCCTTCGTCGTCCTCGGCCTCGCGCGGCTCTGGCTCATCGTCCCGGCCATCATCGTCGCGCTCGCCCTGCACCTTGCGAGCTGGTTCTGGTTCCCGCAGTCGCAGGCTGCCATCCCCGCGCCCCAGGACGTGCTCGATTCGCTCTATACGCAGGCGGCCGTCACCACCTTCGGCATCATATCGGCCGCGGTGTTCTACGCCTTTCGGCTCGCCGAGAACGCCAAGGCGGAGACCGAGGCGCTGCTGCGCAACATCCTGCCCGACTCCATCGTCGAGCGGCTCAAGGCGAAGCCGGCCGATCCTGTCGCCGACGCCTTCGCCGAGGCCTCGATCCTGTTTGCGGACATCTCGGGGTTCGTGCCGCTGGCGCGCCGCCTCGGGGCGGGCGAGACCGTGGCGCTGCTGAACACGCTCGTCTCCCTCTTCGATGACCTCGCCGAGCGCCACGGCGTGGAGAAGATCAAGACCATCGGCGACGCCTACATGGTCGCCTCCGGCGTGCCTCAGTCGACGCCGGATTTTGCGCACCGGCTCGCCTCGATGGCGCTCGCCATGCAGGAGGCGGTCGCGGAGCTGCGGACCCGCACGGGCTACGCCATCGACATGCGCATGGGGCTCGCCACCGGCCCCGTCATGGCCGGCGTCATCGGGCGGCGCAAGTTCAGCTACGACATCTGGGGCGATGCCGTGAACCTGGCGGCGCGGCTCGAAAGCACGTCCGTGCCGGGCCGGATCCACATTTGCCCCGCCTCGCACGCCCGCCTTGCCGCAGACTTCGTGGTCGAGCCGCGCGGCCCCATCGAGATCAAGGGGCTCGGCCCGCAGAGCACGTGGTTTCTCGGCGCGGCGCGCCCGCAGCCCTCCTCCCCGCAACGGGGCAGGGAATAAAGCGTTTTCAAGCGAAGGGCACACCCCGTCGCGTCAGGAAAACGCGTCGAACCGAAGGCACGGCGCCTCACACGCTGGGGCCGCCGGCCGCCGGTAGGAAGCGCGCCTTGATGCGCTGGAAGAGCGTGTCGCGGACGTTGCGATAGGAGGCCATCACCTCGTCGCGGTCGGCGCAGTCGGGGAGTGCGGTGGCGTCGGGCGTCGGCCAGTATTCGACCTTGGCCGGCGTCGCGCGCGTCATCTCGATGCCGTGATGGTGCGCCTCCGGCGAGAGCGTGACGATGAGATCGAACGACTGGGTCTCGTGCTCCTTGAGCGTCGTCGGCTCGTGGTCCGAGATGTCGATGCCGATCTCGTCCATCACCGCGACGGCATAGGGATCGGTGATCCCCGCCCTGACGCCCGCCGAGGCGACATGGACGCGGTCGCCCATGAGGTGGCGCAGGATCGCGGCGGCCATGGGGCTGCGTACGGCGTTGAGGGCGCACGCGAACAGCACCGTCTGAGGCCCGTCGCCCTCCCGTGACACACGATCACCCTTTCCAGTGCAGGGCCGAGATGAGCGTGAACAGGCGTCGCGCGGTGTCGAGATCGATCCGGATCTTGCCGTCGAGCCGGTCGATGAGAACGCGGCTTCCCTCATCGTGGAGGCCGCGACGGCCGACGTCGATCGCCTGGATGCGCGAGGGCTGCGCCGAGCGGATCGCCTGATAATAGCTGTCGAGCACCAGGAAGTAGTCCTTCATGATGCGCTTGAAGGGCGTGAGAGAGAGGTAGTGCGCCACGATCGGCTCCTCGCTCTCCGTCGTCGCGCTGAACACGGTCAGCGCCAGCCGGTCCTCGACGAGGCCGATCGACAGCTTGTAGGGGCCTTCGTCGCGGCCCTCGATCTCGAACGTGTTGCCGTCCAGGAGGTCGTAGATCGCCACCTCCCGCTCGTGCTCGATATTGGCGTTGCCGCGCGCAATGGAGGCGGGGTCGAGGACGATCTCGCTCAGCCGGTTTTTCGTTTCGACGGCCTCGTTTGCCGTATCGGTCATGCCGTGTCCCCTTTCCCGGCAAGCCGGATGTCGACCGACCGCCTGTGGGCTTCGAGCCCTTCGGCGCGCGCCAGCACCATGGCGGCCGGGGCGAGCGCGTCGAGGGCGCCCGCGTCGAGCTTGAGGATGGAGGTGCGCTTCATGAAGTCGAGCACGCCGAGCCCCGAGGAGAAGCGTGCGCTGCGGGCCGTCGGCAGCACGTGGTTCGGCCCGGCCACGTAGTCGCCGATCGCCTCGGGCGTGTACGCGCCGAGGAACAGCGCCCCCGCGTTGCGGATCCTGTCTGCGAGCGCGTCGGGATCGCGGGTGGCGATCTCGAGATGCTCGGCCGCGATGCGGTCGGCCAGCGGCGGGGCTTCCGCTTCGAGCGAGGAGACCAGGATGATGGCGCCGAAGTCGCGCCAGCTCGCCCCTGCGATGTCGGCCTTGGGCAGCTGCTGCACCTGGCGCTCCACCGCCGCGGCGACGGCGTCGGCAAAGGCCGCGTCGTCGGTGAGCAGAATCGACTGGGCGGCCGTGTCGTGCTCCGCCTGTGCCAGAAGGTCGGCGGCGATCCAGTCCGGATCGTTGTGCCTGTCGGCGATGATCAGCACCTCCGACGGCCCGGCGATGCTGTCGATGCCGACGGTGCCGAACACCTGCCGCTTGGCCGCTGCCACGTAGGCGTTGCCCGGTCCGACGATCTTGGCGACCGGCCGGATGCTGTCCGTGCCGTAGGCGAGCGCCGCAATGCTCTGCGCGCCGCCGACGCGATAGATCTCGGACACGCCGGCGAGCCTGGCGGCGGCGAGCACGAGCGGATTGAGCTGGCCCTTGGGGGCCGGCACGGCGATCACCAGCCGCTCGACGCCCGCGACCTGGGCCGGGACCGCGTTCATCAGCACCGAGCTCGGATAGGAGGCCAGGCCGCCGGGCACGTAGAGACCGGCCGACTCCACCGCGGTCCACCGGTGCCCGAGCGTGGCGCCGGCGCTGTCGCGGTAAGTCTCGCTCGAGGGCAGGTGGCGCGCATGATGGTCGGCGATCCGCTCGCGGGCGAAGGCGAGCGCTTCGAGCGTCTCGGGGCTGCACGCGCGGACGGCGTCCTCGACCTCGCGCTCCGTGACACGGAGGCCGATCGCGTCGAGATCGACCTGGTCGAATTTCAGAGAAAGGTCGATGAGAGCCCGGTCGCCGCGCGCCCGCACGTCCGCGACGATGGCGCGCACGGCCTGGTCCACGTCGTCGGAGGCCTCCCGCTTGGTGGCGAGGAAGGCCTCGAACAGGGATGCGAAGGCAGGATCGGATGTCGAAAGCCGCTGCGGCATTAGAAGCTCCGGTGGCGAGCCCCGAGGGCTCCGTCGAATGGGCCCCTTATAGGCGAGGGGCGCCCGGTGCGAAAGCGCACTGGCGTCACAGAAAGCCTCATGCGTCAGGATGGTCCGCGGGCCGCCTCGGGAGGGGCCGCTCAGTCGCCCGCGTGCTCGGGCTTGCGCGCGGTGGTCCAGGCGGCGCCGAGGTCGGAGAGCGCCGCCTCGATGCACTCGACGTCGAGCCGCACCGCCCCGCCGCCCGCCAGCGTGAGCATGATCGTGCCGTGGGGCGC
>WBZR01002315.1_pt1 | contig 20079 bp, 25 predicted proteins | sample 5204231 | NCBI WGS metagenome assembly WBZR01 (sample SAMN12412403, study PRJNA552823) | activated sludge metagenome | isolation source: activated sludge from anammox sidestream of wastewater treatment plant... | place: USA: Virginia | collected 2017-08 | reverse complement strand
TACCTTTTTTATCCTGTAGAGTAAGGCTGTTACCATCTGTTTTAAATTCGTATGTCTTATCGTTAATTAAATCAAATACATCTTTTTCCATTGCAATATCCTGGCACATCATTAATGTGGATGCAGTTTTCCCAAAGGTAAGCCGCGAGCCCTTTGCTTCAAATGAGCCAAAGAATCGGTTGCAGCCCGCATATCCCGAAAAACGCTCATCTGCTATACTGAATTCAATAAATGGAGATTTATCTGCCAAAAGGTGATAATCAGCTGCAGTTTTGTTATTTACTTTTTCAATTGACCATTTACCGTTCAATCTGTAATCAGCTAAATATCTGCCGCACCCTACATATACATAACTGTTCTTGCCTGTTTTCTTTCTGACTTTAATATAATACGGTGATACCTCACCTGATATATTATCTCTGCATTCCTCCTTAGTTACTTCTATTGTAATTTCATGTTCCTCATTAGAAGCATTATACATTGTAACTGCGGAACCCATAATCTGTGATTCAGAAAGATTTGTAAATTCAACGGAGTCCGCAATGCCGGAAAGCTGATGGGTAAATTTTAAAAACAGTATTTTCCCGTCTATATCAATATTTAATTTCCATGGCGGTTCATTGCCTGAGGCAATAAAATCAATTCCTTCTGTTCTTTTTTCCAGCCAAGGGTCATTAGTAACTTTGCTTTCCTGAGCTAGTAATGTAATGCAGTTGGATAAATAAATAAATAAAACAGGGATAAACTTTATCATAAATTTCATTCTTAATAATTCATTTAGGTTGTTTTATTGCTAAACTTTAAAATATATTTCTTTATTTATAAAAATTTACATAAAGTAATTATATAAATTATTTATGTCTTTTTTCTCTTGTTAAAAAAATAATAACGGGTATAACAAGAGTAACAAAAATTGAAAATACCAAAATTGCGGCTAAATCAGTTGTTGATATCATTTGATTAAGGTTCACTTTATAATATGAATAAAACCCAAAAGGCAGAAAAAGAATTGCACCTGTAATTAATCCCGGATTATATTCCTGTGTTTTAAAAGCTAAAAAAAAGTGCAGAATTCCGTTGTAAAAAAGGATAACTATCATTATCATAACTGCAATGGGGTTATTCTTCAGAAATATATATACAAAAATATTCATTCCCCATCCCAGAACTACGTTAACCCAAATTATTCCCGCATCGGTCAGCTTGTTCTTTAAAAAACCGAAAGGGTTGTACAGTTTTTGATTAAAATAATCTTTAAATCCACCGTGATACACATATTCTTCTGCCTGATGAAGCATTAAAAAAGCTATGTTAAGTAAAATAAACTTTTCTAAAAGAGGTAATTTATTTTTCTGAATAAAAAAAATAAATATCAGTATAATTACAGCAATTCCAATTCCTGCCTTAGCCCAGTTTTTATATACAAAATTCATCAATTAAATACTGTTGTTTTTTTTATTCAGATTCATTCCTTTGTAAAATCCGGTATCAATATTTTTTAATGCTTTTGTTGTTGAAACTATCTGACCGGTGTGATATGAATAATGTTCAGTAACATGAATAAGTATTGCAATACCGTTTAATTTATAACCCTGAACGGGATAAATTTTCAGCAAGTCATTTTCTCCAAGGGCACTAATTATCCCAACTGCATTTTCCGCAGTTTCCTTTATCATTTTGTCAAGTTCAGCAATTTTTATATCTTTTTTCTCTGCAAATTCACCTTCTCGGAACCGTTTATCTTCATTGCCGCCCAGCCCTGAAATTATGTACTGAGTAATATTTCCGCAAAGATGAAGTATCAAATTAGCTATTGAATTAGAGTTTTCATTGACCCTGCTGCATATTTCAATATCGTTTAAGTTCAAAAGACATTTATGAATTCTCGGATAGTTAAGCTCTATTCTGTAAATTATCTGTTGTTTTAATTCGTTAAGGCAGCCGGAAATTATTGTTGTATCCCCCACGGTTTTCAGTGAAAATATTTTCTGAAATAAATATGAATTATATAAATTAACAAAATTTTTTTTAATATGGAATAGGAATTAAGGTTAAATTGATTTGAGAGCCAAAGTTTTCAGTTTCATCCCCCTGACTTTTGCCTTATAAAAGTTTTGCGTCTATGTTTCTATACTTTAGCAACTTTGCGTGTAAATGTTTTTGATTTATAAAATCAATCTTATGTAATTTGCGTAATTTGTGTAATTCGTGGTTAAACGCTTTTGATTTCATTCCCCTCTCCTTTTAGGAGAGGGGCTAGGGGAGAGGTCATATTCATTTTTCTTTTGCAGAGGTGCTAGTCCGTAGGACTCCTATTGGGGGAGCCTTCCTTGTTAAGAAGAGGTTCATGAACCTTTGTACCACTAGCGACTTTGCTTATAAATTCTTTTGATTTTTAAAATCAATTTTATACAATTCGCGCAATTAGTGTAATTTGTGGTTAATTGCTTTTGATTTCATTCCCCTCTCCTTTTAGGAGAGGGGCTAGGGGAGAGGTTATAATTATTTTTCTTTTAAAAGAGGTGACAGTTGCCTGCCATGTAAAGGAGAGATCATAAACATTCCCCATTTAGCAGAGCGGCAAAGTCACATTTTAAATACTATTCAGCAGTTGGTGTAAATGATGCAGATATACTTTTTATTTCGTTTTCTTTATCTGCATTTAAATCTTTTGACTCAGTTATGAACCTAAGCATATATACAAAATTATTTGGTGCATCAGGAAGCTTTGTCCTGAAATAATATATTGATTCATCAAACCTTTTATCCTTGTATTGGGCGCTTTTCATATCGTACCTAACGGAATCTGTTTCAGTATAATCTCCGGTTTTGGCAGGTATATTCAGACTGATATCTTTTTCCATATTATAAATAAAATCATCAATGTTTTTTACACTGTTAAGTTTAAATGCAAGCAGCATTATAGTCATTTTTTTATCAGCGCTTTCAAAAGAATAAGAAATTGCATCTTTATCAGTCGTTTCTTTTAAATCTTTCATTTGCCATCCCGAAGGAAGTTTTAATGTAAATTTATACGTAACATCATTTATTGTTTTATTATCCTGAGCGAAAGTGTTGCTGAATAAAGAAAGAATTAATAATATAAATAAAAATAGTTCTGTTTTTCTGAACATAAGCTTCTTTTGTAATTCTGTTAAATTAAAAAATTAACTTCTTAAATTTATGGGGCTTTCTTACTATCTGGCTTTTGGCAGTTTTTGCTTCATTGCCTGATATTCATCCGTAAAAAGTCCTTTTGTGGGGTCAGGTTTTGGTTTTATTTTGCTAAGCTCTTTATTTACAAACTTTATTCTGTCATTTGGCAGGGGATGAGTTGAAAGCAGCCTGTCAAGGTCTCCAGGTGTGTTGCCTTTTAACCTTTGTTCTTCTTTTATTTTATCAAAAAAGAAAGTTATACCTCCCGGGTACCATTTTGTGGATTTTAAATACTGTATTGAGTAGTAATCAGCTTCTGTTTCATCATCACGTGAATTTTTAAGAAATGCCAGACCAACAAACAGGTTAGCAGCTATTTCTGCAAGCAAACTTGGATTTCCGCCTAATATAAAACTAAGCAATACGCTAACTCCGTAATAAGCTGTTAAACGCTGTGTAACATGCCTTCTCTCAGCATGTGCAATTTCGTGTCCAACTACTCCTGCAAGCGTTGCTTCGTTATCTACAAACTTCATTAAACCGGTATATACATAAACAAATCCGCCGGGTGTACAGAATGCATTTATTATAGTATCATTAATAATCTGAAAGTTGTAAGGATAAATATTTCGTTTAATAATTTTTGGTGAGTTTAAAATTTCCTTCCCCATTCCTGTAACATAATCTTTTATATCCTGATGACCTTCAAGCATCGGAAACTGCTTTGGGTTAGCTTTAATTTCCTTATCAAATTCCTGCCCAAGCTCAACATCATCTTTATCTGAAAAAATATTTGATTGTTCGCAGCTTTGAATTAATGCTGAAATTATGAGCAATGTTATTAAAAATATGAACGGATAAAATCCCTTATATCTAACTTCATTTTTCAGAAATTTCATAGTTGCACTGTTTTATTGAATGAAATTTTTAAATTCTAAATTTATCTTAAGTAAGATATGGTTATTAAACCATTATATTAACACATCAAAATCCAATGCATTTAATTCAGCTTGCCTTGTAAAGTATAATAAAGCTTTTTTGCAAGCTCATATTTTGGGGCTAGCCCCATTGCTGTTTTATACTCTTCAAGTGCCTCAAACCAAAGTCCTTTAAGTTCGTATGCTCTGCCTAAATTTAAATGTGCAAAATGATACGATTCATATCTTTTGGCTTTTAATGCCAATTCAAGCCATGTAATGGCTTCATCATACGCACCGCGCTGTATTAAGTATGAACCTATATCATTATATGGATTGCCGTATTCCGGGTCAATATCTATTGCAGTTTTGCACTCTTCAATTGCTCTGTCCAAATCATCTAAAAAACTGTATGCCCACCCTAAAAATGTGTGTGCTTCTGCTGTTGGAAAGAACTCTATTGATAGTTTATAATTTCTGATAGCATCTTCGTAGTTGCCATCCATTTGTAATTTATATGCTTTTTCCAGGTATTCCTGGGCTTTTGATATACTGGGTTCAGTCAATAGTTAATAATATAATTTGTAAAAAAAGAATTTATTAATATACACTTAATTAATTAAACCAAAATGTAACCTCTAATGTTTCAAAGTGAAATATAATAAACTGTTTAATATATTTATATCTAAAATAAATATACTATATTTTCACTGTAAATTTGCAAAAAATAAAATTATTTTAAAAGATAAAAAGCATTGGTATTATAAAGTATTGTAATATAAAAATTTGAAATTTAATAATAAATTAAAACTTGCAATTATCCTTGGTTCAGGGGTTGAGCTTAACAAAAATGTGTTTTTAAATAAGCAAATTATTAAAGAAGAAAACGAGGGTGTTCACCTGAAACAGGTATATATCTGTAAATGCGGCAGTGATAATATATTGGTATTTAAAGGAAGAAAACATTTTTATGAAGGATTTAAAAAAGATGAAATTTCCGGCAATATTAAATTTGCAGCAGAAATGGGGATTGATAAAATTTTTATCACAAATGCCGCAGGCGGATTAAATGAAAACTTCAATGCGGGTGATTTAATGCTTATAACCTCTCACATTAATTTCCTTACAAAAATTGTTAATAAACCGGTATCACATTTTTATGATGAAAATTTAATGAATATTTTAAGAAAGTGCTGTATAAAGAATAAAATTAAACTCCATGAAGGAACTTACGGCTGTTACAGCGGTCCGACTTATGAAACAAAAGCTGAAATTAGATTTCAGAAAAATTTTATGCTTGATGCTGCCGGTATGTCAACTGTTCCTGAAGTTCTTTATGCTTCTGATAAAGGTTTAAGGGTTGTAGCTGTTTCAATTATTACCAATTTGCTAAAAGAAAATGAAATAGCACATATTTCTCACAATGAAGTGCTCTCAACAGCTTCAGCTGCTTCTCAAAATCTGAATATTATCCTTCCATGCTTCATTTCTGAATTGAATTAATGCTATTATTTGCTTAATTTTGAGGATATTACAATAAATTCAGGCATAAAATATACTATTTTCATTTCACACTTTTATTAAATGTACTGCTTTGTAATTGCAGTAAAATTCTCCGGTATCTTTAATCCGTTTCAATTTTGTTAATAAAATTTTTATAATAATTTTCAATAAATGGCAAACGAAAAAATAATACCTGTTAATATTGAACAGGAAATGCAGAACTCTTACTTAGATTACTCAATGAGTGTTATAGTTTCAAGAGCACTGCCCGATGTTCGTGACGGGTTAAAACCCGTTCACAGAAGAGTACTTTATGGTATGAATGAACTTGGACTTCAGCCTAACAGACCTTACAAAAAATCAGCAAGGGTAGTTGGTGATGTGCTTGGTAAATATCATCCGCATGGCGATAAAGCTGTTTACGATACAATTGTCAGAATGGTTCAGGATTTTTCTCTTCGCTACCCGTTAGTTGACGGGCAGGGCAACTTTGGCTCAGTTGATGGCGACTCTCCTGCAGCTATGCGTTACACAGAAGTTAGACTTGCTCATATTTCAAATAATATCCTTGCTGATCTCGAAAAAAATACTGTTGATTTTATTCCTAACTACGATGATACCTCTAAAGAACCTTCAGTTCTGCCAACAATTCTTCCAAATCTGCTGGTAAATGGTTCAAGTGGTATTGCAGTTGGTATGGCAACTAATATTCCACCGCATAATCTCACTGAAATTATTGATGGGTTAATTGCTCTTATTAAAGATACAAAACTTCCTGTTGATAAAATTATGAAGTATGTAAAAGCACCCGATTTTCCAACAGGAGGTATTATATGGGGGTTTGATGGTGTAAAAGATGCTTACACTACCGGCAGAGGTAAAATTATTCTTCGTGCTAAAGCAAGTATTGAAGTTGGCAAGGGCGATAGGGAAAGTATAATTGTAACTGAACTGCCTTATCAGGTTAATAAAGCTAACCTGATTGAAAACATTGCACATTTAGTCAGAGATAAAAAAATTGAAGATATCAGTGATGTTAGAGATGAATCTGATAAAGACGGCTTAAGAGTTGTTATTGAAGTTAAACGAGGAGGTTCTGCCAATGTAATATTAAATAATCTGTTTAAACATACGCAAATGCAGGTTACCTTTGGTGTGATACTTCTTGCTTTAGTTGATGGAATACCCAGAGTTTTAACCCTTAAGGATATGATGGATAATTTTATAAGCCACAGACTTAATGTAATTATCCGCAGAACAAAGTTTGACCTTGATGCTGCCGAAAGACGTGCGCATATTCTTGAGGGCTACATGATTGCTCTTGATAATATTGATGCCGTAATTGAGGTAATCAAAAAATCTAAAGATGTTCCGACTGCTCAGGAAAGATTGATGAAAAAGTTCAAGCTTTCAGAAATTCAGGCAAAGGCAATTTTGGAAATGCGGCTTCAGCGGCTTACCGGTCTAGAACGAAAGAAAATTGAAGAAGAATTCAGAGAGCTGTTAAAAACTATTGAAAAACTCAAAAGAATTCTTGCAAGCGATGCTTTAAGAAGAGAGATTTTAATTGATGAGCTTAAGAAATTAAAAGAAACCTACGGCGATGAAAGAAGAACGGAAATTGTTATGAATGCAAGGAAAATTAGCGATGAAGAGTTTATTAAAGAATTTATTAAAGAAGAAGATGTTGTTATAACAATTAGCCACTCCGGATATATTAAACGCACTCCTGTTAGCGGGTACCGCAGACAGTCAAGAGGCGGTAAAGGCATTATTGGAGCAACTACTCGTGAAGATGATTTTATTGAACACATGTTTGTGGCTTCTACTCACAATCACATAATGTTCTTTACAGACCGCGGCAAATGTTATATGCTTAAGGTCCACGAAATTCAGGAAGCATCACGTACCGCAAAAGGGTATTCCATTGCAAATTACATCGGCAAATCAAAAGATGAGGAAATTACCGCTATACTAAACATTAAAGATTTTGCCGAAGATATGTATATAACTATGGTTACAAAACATGGTGTAATGAAAAAAACAGACCTAAGTAATTTTGAAAATACCAGAAAGGGCGGAATTATTGCAATAAGTCTCCGCAAAGAAGATAAGTTAATAGATGTACAGCATACTAATGGCAAGCAGGAAATTCTGATAGGTACCAACGGCGGAATGGCTATCAGATTCAACGAAAGCGATATTCGCTCTATGGGAAGAACCGCTGCTGGAGTTAGAGCCATAAAGCTTGATAAAAAGGATTTTGTTGTTGGTTTGGTTGCTGTTAAAAGACCCGGAACTTCTATATTAGTTGTTACTGATAAGGGATTTGGTAAACGAAGCGAACTGCAGGATTACAGAATGACAAGACGCGGAGGCAAAGGTGTTATTACCATGAAATCCAGCGATAAGAACGGCTCGCTGATTTCAATCCGCGAAGTTGTTGATAATGACGACCTGATGATTATTACTACCAAAGGTATAATGATAAGACAAAATGTCGGCGAAATTCGTGTTATGGGTAGAAATACACAGGGGGTTAGACTTATAAAACTGCATGAAGGCGATACAATTTCAGCAGTAGCCAGTGTTGTTGGCGATGATGATGAAGCTGAATAAATTTAGATGCCGGAATGAATCCTTTTATCAAAAATATACTTCAAAAGAATATTTTATTCTTTTTCAATGAAAATGATGATTCAGTATATTTGGAAAATATGCTGCTATATGTAATACAGTTTAAAAAAATTTGTTAATGAAAATAGAGCAATTAATTCAGGTATTAAAAGAAAATTTTCCTCAAATCCTTATTAATTATGTACTATGAAAATCATTGATCTGCGCAGTGATACTGTTACCAAGCCCTCCAAAGCAATGCGTCAGGCAATTGCTAATGCTGAGGTTGGTGATGATGTTTGGGGTGATGACCCAACCGTAAATAAATTGCAGGATATTTGTAAAGAGCTGACAGGCAAACCTGCAGCTCTTTTTGTTTCTTCCGGATGCATGGCTAACCAGCTTGCTGTTAAATGCCATACAAATCCCGCAGAAGAAATAATTGCTGAACTTAACTCTCACATTGTAAAATATGAAATTGCTGGTCCTGCATTTATTTCAGGGGTGCAGATTATGCCTGTTGCAGGTGTAAACGGTGTGTTAAACGCAGATGATGTAAAAGAACATATCAGACCTGATTGGTATCACTTCCCCAAAACTGCTCTTGTGTGTATTGAAAATACACACAACCGTGCCGGCGGTTCTATTTATCCGATTGAAGATATTAAACAAATTAGTATTGTTTGCAAAGAAAATAACCTTAAACTGCATTTGGATGGGGCAAGGATTTTTAATGCCTCCGTAGAAACTAGAATCAGCATTATGGAATATGCGTCACATGCCGATTCAATTTCATTCTGTTTCAGCAAAGGGCTTGGTGCCCCGGTTGGCTCAATTTTATGCGGTGAAACAGAGTTTATTACTAAAGCTCACAAATTTCGTAAAATCCTTGGCGGGGGAATGAGACAAGCAGGCATACTTGCAGCCGGTGCTATTTATGCACTTGAACATAATGTAGAAAGATTAAAAGATGATCATAAAAATGCAAAGCATTTTGCTGAGGAAATATCTAAGTTAGATTGGGTTGATATTGATCCTCTTTCAGTGCAGACAAATATTGTTATTTTTAAAACCAGCAGAAATGCTGCAGAACTTGTTAAAAAATTTAAGCAGAACAATATATTATTATCCAATGATGGTTTTTCTAAATTGCGTGCAGTATTCCATTTAGATGTAAGTGAAGAGCAGACAGAAGATGCAATTAAGATATTCAATACAATTTAACTAAATGGAACTGGATAAATCAAAATATAAACATAAAGAAACTCTTAGGGTAAGGAATTTTCAGGTGGATTCTCAGGGGATAGTGCATAATGCCGTTTATCTTGAATTTTGTGAGATTGGCAGAGTTGAATATGTCCGCAATCTTGGGATTCAGCTTTTGCCTACCGGAATATTTAATGATGGTGTTAAGATTAATGTTAAACGAAATGAAATTAATTACGAATCACCTGCTGTAGTTGATGACCTTCTGGATGTTTATACGCGTATTTCTTATATCAAAAATTCCAGCTTCTGTTTTGAGCATCTTATTTTGCATCATGAAACTGGAAAACTGCTTGTAACACAAAAATCAGTACAGGTAAATCTGAACCATGATACTAACCGACCTGCAAGACTTCCCGATAACCTTAGAAAAATTATAACAGATTTTGAAGGAGATAATGTTGAGGTTTTAGAGTAATTTTAAATTGCTTTATTATATTTATTTCTGTAATCTATTGGTGAAAGTCCAGCAACCTTTTTAAACACTTCCCTGAAAGCTTTTGAATCGATGTATCCTACTTCATACATAATTTCACTTATTGTCTTCCTGCCTGACTCAAGCTCTTTTTTTGCTGCCTCAATTTTTACCCGCTGAATATATTCCACTATTGTATTGCTTGTTGCTTTTTTAAATCTGCGTTCAAAGGTACGCCTTCCAATGCCAAAAAGATTACACAATTCATCAACTGTTATTTTTTCTTTAAAGTTAAGTTCAATATACTCCTGTGCTCCTTTTACTGCATCATCTCCATGATCTTTTTGCCCCCTGAATATTATAAATGATGACTGGTTTTCTCTGCCAATATCAAGTAAAAAGAATTTTGAAGCCATTATGGCTGTTTCTCTGTCAGTATATTTTTCAACAAGGTATAATAACAAATTCCAGTATGATGTTGCACCTCCGCTTGAGTATAATCCGTTTTGATCAGTAACAACTTTGTCATCAGCAAGTTTTACTTCAGGAAACATCTGCCTGAATTGATTTGCATACAGCCAGTGAGTTGAACATTGCTTGCCGTTCAATAATCCGGTTGACGCAAAAAGAAATGCTCCGATGCAAAGACTTGCAATCTCTGCTCCATTTTTGTATTGTGAAATTACCCATGGAATCAGACCTTTGTTTAGCTCAATTGCATTGACTACATCTCTGCTAATAGCCGGAATAATTACAAGATCAGTTTTTTCTATCTCACTAATTAATAAATCAGGATGAATTGAAACCATCCCATCATTTAAATTAATTATTTCTTTTTCTGCTGCAAGTTTTACTTCAAATAATTCCTTTTTACCCATATTCCGTAAAAATTCATTTGCAGCTGTAAACATGTATCTTGGGTCTGCAATACTTGCCAATACTGCCCCATCTGGCACTAAAATTGTGATATTTTTCATATACAAAAATACAATTTCCAATTGTCGTAATCAACCTGTTAGATTGTCGTATTCACATATTGGTATTATGGTAAATTCACGTTATGTTTGTAGGTAATTTTGCGGCAATTAATTTTTAATAAAAATATGTATTTAAAAAATTTTCCGATTGATATTAATGTAATTATTCAAAAAGCATCAGCTTTTCCTGAAGGAGTAAAAGCTGCACACAAAAAACTCCAAACACATATAACCAATAATAAAACAAGTAGATATTTTGGCATTTCATACTTGGGTAAAAATAATGAAATTATATATTATGCAGCTGCTGAAATCTTAAATGCAGATGATGCTGTAAATTTCGGGCTCAAAACTTTTACAATTAAAAAAGGGAATTATTGCGGAGTTTTACTTGTGAATTGGCATTTTACATCAAATATTGTTAGTAATACTTTCCGTAATTTACTTAAACATCCCAGTCTTAACTCAAATGGCTATTGCCTTGAGATTTATTTGAATGAAAATGATATGGAGTGTCTTGTAAAATTAAATGATTAAATTAATTTTTTAAAATGATAAAAACTGAAACATTTCGTGAACTTGCTCTTTCTTTGCCTAACTCATACGAAGAACCGTACTTTGATAAAACTTCATTCAGAATTAATAAGAAGATTTTTGCAACTTTAAATGAAGAAAATAGTATTGTTACAATTAAACTCAATCCAATTGATCAAAATGTATTTTCCTCAGTTAATCCCGATAAAATTTATCCTGTTCCTAATAAATGGGGAAAACTTGGCTGGACACATATCAACCTGAAAAAAGTCCGGAAAAACACACTGCTTGATGCTTTAACAACTTCATACTTTTGTATAGCAAATCAAAATACTCAAATTACAAAAAATAAATATTAAAATTCAATAATAATTTAACAGATAAACAAACCAACAGATAAATAAACTAACAAATAAATAAAATGGCTAAAGAAATATTTATTAACCTGCCTGTAAAAGATCTCAAAATATCAAAAGAATTTTTCTCAAAACTTGGATTTACTTTTAATCCAAAATTCACTAATGATAACGCTGCCTGCATGATAATAGGCGAAAATATTTATGCTATGCTTCTTACTGAAAACTTTTTTAAAAGTTTTACAAAAAAAGATATTGCTGATGCTTCTAATACAACGGAAATTATAACCTGTATCAGTGTAGCAAGCAGAGATGAAGTGAATAAAATGGTTGATCTTGCCGTTTCTAGCGGGGGTGTTGAATACAGCGAACCCGCAGACCACGGCTGGATGTATTACCGTGTTTTTGAAGATCCTGATAAACACCAATGGGAAATAATGTTTGGCGATGAAAGCCAGTTTCCCGGAACAAAATAAAATATAAATATTAAATATAAAGCAATATCAAATAAAAAAGGAGCAGCAATGAAAAAAGTAAAACCGTGCTTGTGGTTCAATTTTAATGCAGATGAAGCAATGGAATATTACTCAAAAATATTTAAGAATTTTGAGATTACAAATATTACAAAATACGGACCTAATCAGGGCGGACCCGAAGGTGCAACTTTAACTGTAGAATTCCGTATTGAAGATCAGGAATTTATGGCATTAAATGCCGGCGCACAATTTCCCTTTACCGAGGCAATTTCAATTATGCTTTATTGTGATACTCAGGAAGATGTTGACAGATACTGGAAATTGCTTTCTGATGGCGGTAAGGAAGTTCAATGCGGATGGCTTAAAGATAAGTATGGACTTTGCTGGCAGATTGTGCCAAAAAGATTTATGGAACTTTTAAATTCCCCAGATGAAGGTAAAAAAAATAAAATGATGCAGGCAATGATGAAAATGGTTAAACTTGATATTAATGAGCTTGAAAAGGCAATGAATTCTTAACAATTAACAATTAGTAATGAGCAATATATAATGTGTAATATGTAATTTGCTTTAATTTAAATAACTTTCATCCATTAACCAATTAAACTAAAAATAAAATGAAAAAAATGAATCCCGTTGTACATTTTGAATTACCCTGCAAAGATCGTGATAGATCCTGTGAATTTTATTCAGCAGCATTTGGCTGGGAAGCCCAAAAACTTGGAGCCGAAATGGGCAATTATACAGTTGTAACTACTTCCCAAAGAGGTGAAGATGGTTTCCCTAAAAACAGGGGAATGATTAATGGCGGTCTTTTTTTGAAAACTAAAGACGATCAATATCCTTCAGTTGTGATTGCTGTTGATGATATTTATGCTTCTATGAAAGATGTTGAAAATGCAGGCGGAACTGTAATTGGCGGTTCACAAGGTAAGGATAAACCTGATGATATTCCCGGTGTTGGATTGTATGTTGCTATAAAAGATACAGAAGGCAACAGGGTTGGAATACTTCAGCCTGTTGATATGTAAAATTAAAGGAATAAATAAATTATGAAAAAATTAAAATTACAGGTTCAAATTTCAATTGATGGTTTTGTTTGCGGTCCAAATGGTGAGTTAGACTGGATGACTTGGGAAATTTCCGATGATTTGAAAAAGTTTATTAAGGATCTAAATGAACCAATTGATACCGTTTTATTAGGTAAAAATATGACAGATGGCTTTATCAGCCATTGGAAGAAGGTTAAGTCTGAAAAGGATAATCCTGAATACTGGGCTGGAGTGAAATTTACCGATACCCCCAAAGTGGTGTTTTCTAAATCCATTAAAGAATCAAAATGGGAAAATACTGTACTTGCTAAAGGCAATTTAATAGATGAGGTTAATAAACTAAAAAAGCAGGATGGAACATACCTGATGGTGTACGGCGGTGCTGATTTTGTTTCATCCCTTATTAAAGAGGATCTTATTGATGATTATTACTTTTTTATCAATCCCGCCGCAATTGGTAAAGGGAAAAGAATATTTGATAAGATAAACCAAAAGAAACCGTTAAAATTTATTAATTCATTTAAATTTGAGTGCGGTGTTGTTGTTAATCATTATCAAAAATAATTTTAAAATACTTTAAATATAAAAAAATGGATAATAAAATTAAAAGTAACAGAATTGTATCCTTTCTGTTTCTGTATGATTTGCATACTCAGTTATATTCAAATGTTATAATCGGTATTACTGCACAAGACGCCCACAAAAGGTTAAACACAAAAGCAAATCATATTGCATGGCTTGCCGGAAGTCTATTGCAGCAAAGAGCAGAATTGATCAATAATTTAGGGGGCAATGCTAAACATGAAGCTGAAGAATTATTTAAAAATTTTCAGGGAATTAAAGATGATGCAAAATATCCCGAACTGGAAACATATAATAAAGATTGGCAAAAAGTTTCGCCGGTTTTAAGGGGATTTCTTGCAGAATTAAATGATGAAAAACTTAATACTGTTTTTCATGATCCCAAATATCCCGAAATGGATATGCCTTTTTTTGAAATGATAGCGTATTCTATGCACAGAGAGTCTTACCTGATTGGGCAGATTGGACTGTGGAGAAGATTATTAGGCTATCCTGCTATGAAATACCCGGGAATGTAAAACAAAATAATAAAATACGAAAGGTTACAAAAATGGAAAAACTGAAATTTAATATTCATATAAATGCTCCGCGTGAAAAAGTATGGAAATGTATGCTTGAGGATAAAACCTACAGAATATGGACAGAAGCTTTTCACCCGGGGAGCTATGCCGTTACCGATTGGCAAAAGGGGAGTAAAGCAAAATTTCTGGGTCCAGAAGGGAGCGGAATGGTTAGCCGTATTGCTGAAAATATTCCAAACGAATTTTTATCAATTGAACATTTGGGAATGATTGTTAATGGTGTTGAAGATACCAATAGTGATGAAGTTAAAGCATGGGCAGGAGCTCATGAAAATTATACTTTTAACAATTCCAATGGCGGTACTGAATTAATCATTGAAATGGACTCTGATGAAAAATATTCTGATATGTTTAATGGTATGTGGCCAAAAGCTTTAGAAAAATTAAAAGAACTTTCAGAATCAAATTAATCCCTCCTCAATTATTTAGATGAACAAAAAATTCAATTCTGTAAATGATTATATGAGTTCTATGAAGCCTGAAGTGCGTAAAACGCTTCAGGCAGTTAGAAAAAGTATTTTATACTCTGCCAAAGGTTTTACGGAATCAATTAGTTATGGAATACCCGCTTTTAATCTGAAGGGTAAAGCTGTTGTTTATTTTGCAGGTTTTAAAAATCATTGCAGCTTATATCCAATAACAGGTAATCTTAAACATAAAATTTTAAATAAACCCGGAAAATATAATGTTAAAGCATCAACCCTGCAATATGAAATTGGCAAACCACTGCCTTTATATTTAATTAAAATGATTGTGAAAGAAAGAATAAAAAATATTCAACTTAAATAATTAATATATTTTCAGTCTGTTTGGTAATTATTTATTCAACTGATATACTAAATTTTATTGTTTAATTTGTATTTATGATTAAAGATAAAAAGTTATGGGAAGAATTTGAAAAGAAATGGTATTCTCAAAGGTTTCTTGTAAAAAGAATATGAAAAGTTTTAACGAAATGACTATAAATGAATTTTTAGAAATTTGGAACGAAAATATGAATTACCGGGAGTGCCTTAAAATTTTTGATCAGAACTATAAGAAAGCAATAATTGAAAAAAAGAATTTATTGAACATCCTTTAGAACATCTAATATCTAATCTATTACTCGCTCAAAGAATGCATAAGAATTTGAAATTGTAAATATTTATTTATTATCTTAATCTATTTACCTTTTTTAAATGCATCCTTAAGTGAATTTTTAATCATCTTTCTGCCTTTATCTCCGCCAAAATTAATTGTAATTGTTCCCTGATGCGTTAATCCAAGATCCTGATGATTATAAAACCCGTAATCAATTTCAAAAATTGAATAATATAAACCAATACCCCCTGAAAATTTTGTCGGCTCTGTTCCAATTCCTGCCCGGATATCTATCATATCATAAAGCGAATATTCAACTCCAGCTTTAATTGATGTTGTATAGCGTGTATCCTTTTCAACATCAAGCAGAAAGTTAAGGTCATATCTCGGCTGAACACTTATCCCCGTGCGGTAAACCTGAGGCAGTTTGTCATCCTGTGTTCCTATCTTTGGTCTGTTCAGATTAAATGCCGTAAAGCCCCATCTTAAAAAATCGGTTAAATATGCAAGTCCCCCAATATCTATGCCAAAAGTAGCAGCTGAACCGTAATTCTGTATCTTTAAATTATAGTAATTAAAATTTGCTCCGTAATATATCTTTTTTTTATAATTGTTGCTGTACGATGCAGTTACCGTAATTTCTTTATATAATTCAAAACCATAAGTTTTTGCTGAAAGTCCAAATGCACCGTATTTGGTTGGTTCAATATAATTAATTGAGCCGTTTGCAAGCTCTTTTAAACCAAATGGTGCGGGTGAGTAGAATATTGATACTTCGCGGAATGGAAGCTGTGAAAGTCCTGCGGGATTGTAATATACCGCATTTGAATTATTTGCTAGTGATGTAAATGCTCCGCCAAGTGCAATTGGTTTTGCTCCAATTTCAATCAGTTCAAACTGTGCAAAACTTAAACGGAACGATACAAATAATAAAACAATTATAGTTTTTAAACTTATTTTCATTTTGGTTATATTAAAATATGCAAATAATCAAAAGTTTTCACTATTATTTTATGGTTTAAACAGAGTGAATTGATTATCACAGCCCAAATTATTAATTTGAAATGTAAAAATATGAATTATTTGTTAAAAATGCAAAAATTTTCGGTAAAATTATGTATTTTATTTGCATTGGCTTCCTTTACACTTATCAGTAATCAAGCCAGCTCACAAGAGCTTGATGCAATTGTGGATGTTGACCTTTCTGCAATTAATATTGATGTAAGAGACAGACTTTCTACCTTTAAAACAGAAGTGCAAAACTATCTTAACAGAACCCGGTTTACAGATGAAAATATTGCAAACGATGTTCGCGGAAAACCGTATAAAATAAAAGTAAATTTTTCATTCTACTTTAAAAATGCTACCGGAATAGATAGCTACGAAGCTCAACTGGTAGTTAGTGTTCAAAGAAATATTTACAAAACACAGAACTTTACTACAGTATTCAGGGTAAAAGATGAGTCATGGGGATTTAATTATGTAAAAGGTCAGAACTTCTATCACGATGACCTGAAATATAATAACCTTACAAGTTTTCTGGATTATTATGCTTACATGATAATTGGATATGATGATGATTCATGGGAGCCTGCTTTGGGGACAAAAAGATTTCAGAGTGCACAGAATATTGTTAATCTGGCTATTGCCAACAGTGATGGCAGAGGGTGGATTGATAACTCCAGCTTAAAACAGTCTAGAAGTGTCTATCCAAGTGAACTGCTGAATTCCAAATATGATAAATTCCGCAGAGCTGTGTGGATGTATCATTTTGCAGGTATTGATTCCCTGCAGTATGATAAAAAAGAAGCCCTTGAAAAAATTGCTGAAGCACTTGATATTATTGGCAAGTTTAAAAAAACCGAAATAAGATCATTTACCATAAAACAATTTTTTGATGCAAAATACATGGAAATTGCTTCAGCTCTTGTGGATTATTATGATAAATCTATTTACCGCAGACTTATGGATTATGACCCCGACCATACTTCAACTTACGATGAGTATGCCAAGAAATAATTTAAAACGAATATTGTGAAGTTAAATAAAATATCTAAAATAAAACCATGAATAAAACTTATTTTTACAGAACTTTTTTTATTATTTTTCTAAGTATCTCTTTTATTTCTGTTTCTTTTGCCGGTGATCCTTACAACAGGGTTAACAGTAAAGAAATTAAACTGCTTGATAAAGAAGCAGGTAAACTGGTTAAAAAACGTAATTCACTCTTTAGTCTTGATGCTGATATTAAGTTTGGAGTCGGAATTTCCAACACACATTTTGAACTTAATAAACCCGATACAACAGGTCAATTAACAACAACATCTTCAAAAGTTGGTCCTACAATTGCCGCAACACTTTCACTTAATTTCTTTGGGTTTGGTTTTACAACCGGATTTGCCTACGGTAATAAAGGTTTTGAAAGTTCTAACGGCAATAAAAATAATTTGAATTATTTCAATATTCCGCTTTTGATTTATTTTGATTTTAACGTTGGTGAAAAAGTTAGAGTTGAAGGGAATTTAGGACCCTACTTTGGTCTGCTTACCTCACAGGATCAAAATACTCTGTACAAAGCTAAAAATTTTGATTTCGGCGTAACAGGCGAGCTTCAGTTTGCTTATATGTTTAATAATTACATGGGAGTACTTCTTGGCGGTAATTATGAATACGGCGGATTGAATAATCTAAGCAATAATGAGCTTGTAAAACGTATGAATACTTCTACTATTAATATTTATACGGGATTGAAATTTGAACTGTAAATACTTATTTTTGCCGTTAATAGGTATAAAATTTTTTATAATTTAAGGAGAAAATATGAAATTAATTTTCAGTTTTAAATATATTTTTGCATTTTTAATTACTGTTACTATTGGTTTTTCATTGCTTAGCGGCTGTGATGATTCTGGTGTTGAGCAAAATCCAACTGTCGATTCAGGTGTTGTACATTTTGATAGTATTGGCGTTGTTGATGGAATTGGAAATGTTATGAATAGCATTAATCTTTATAATGGTACAACAGTTGAAAGAGATAGTGTATCTAAAGATGCTAATTTAACTGATTCTGCCGGCACTTTAATGAATTATATGCTTCGTTCCGGTGATTTAACTGATCAGAATGTAGTTCCCGGTTTTCAGACCAGATTCAACAGGATATACGCCTCATTGACGCAGGCACAGTTTGATACTATAACTAAAATTCCTGTTGGCAGAGATACCGTTCTTCCTGATATTGATTTTACCGCAGATGATACTTATGGCAGTGGAGCTTGGGGTTATTTTAATCTACCAATGTCAACTTCAGACTCAAAACCGGTATTTTCGTTTTGGCTTAAAGGAAAATCTGCTAACTTTATCGGCAGAAATGTATATGGAATTATTTACCCAAGAGAAGCTTCCTTAGATGGTAACGGAAATTTCAGGATGTCATTTGAAGTTAAAATAAATGTAATGGGTTATAACCATTTTTACCACGCTGCTCATTAATTTAACTGATTAAAATTAATTCTTAAGGCGGGTTACTAACCCGCCTTTTTAGTTGTTTAAAACTATATACTAATTTATCCTTTTTGTATAAATCACAATTTGTATAATTTCCTTGCATTTTCAGTTGTAACTCTTAATAATTCATCAACCTCTATTCCTTTTAGCTCAGCAATTTTTTCTGCGGTATATTTTAAATATGATGGTTCGTTCTGCTTTCCGCGGTAGGGAACGGGGGGCAAGTAAGGAGTATCTGTTTCTAGCAGAAGATGTTCAGCTCCTGTATTCCTAACAATATCGTATGCTGTATATGTCCCTTCATTTGGCTTATATGTTATGTTGCCTGTAAACGAAATATAAAATCCCATATCAATACATTCCTTTGCTTCTTTTAATCCGGCGCTAAATGAATGAAACTGTCCCTTTAATTTGCCTCCGTCATATTCCTGCTTAACAATTCTCATCAGGTCATCTGTAGATTTCCTGTTATGCAGAATTACCGGCAAACCTGTACGCTTTGCAATTTGAAGTTGCTCAGTCAGAACAGATATTTCAAGTTCTTTATCATAAGGCTCCCAATAATAATCCAGCCCGATTTCACCAATTGCAGCAACCTTGTTTTCTTTTGCAAGTTCCTCTATTTTTGGCAATTGGGCTTCATCAAAATCCTTTAGCTCAGTTGGGTGTATTCCAACAGCTGCAAAAAGCATTTTATGCTTTTGAACAAGCTCAACAATTTCAACGGAAGTCTGGTAAGATGTTGCCGGTACAATTATAGCATCAATACCTGCATCAATTGCTCTTGATAGAATTTCATCTATATTTTTTAATATATCCGGATAATTTAAATGCGCATGTGTATCTATGAACATATTGTTATTTTTATTTTATATTCATCTCTTCTTTTAAAAAACGGATTGTCAAAAGTACCCCTTACCGGAGTGACTAGTCTTGTAAAGGAGAAGTTATAAACTCTTTATCCCCCTCTCCTCTTAGGAGAGGGGTTAGGGGCCTGCCTTGTAAAGGAGAGGAAATAAACTCTTTATCCCCCTCTCCTCTTAGGAGAGGGGTTAGGGGCCTGC
>WBZR01000352.1_pt3 | contig 20090 bp, 20 predicted proteins | sample 5204231 | NCBI WGS metagenome assembly WBZR01 (sample SAMN12412403, study PRJNA552823) | activated sludge metagenome | isolation source: activated sludge from anammox sidestream of wastewater treatment plant... | place: USA: Virginia | collected 2017-08 | reverse complement strand
CTTCATTGAAGGAACAGTTGCAAGAGGATTTATTCCCTATGAATTTAAAGGAATGCCCGATAGTATGGTGGTGCCTACTCCAAACCCGCTTCATGTTACTAAAAAAGTCCTTGAGGTCGGCAAAAAAAGATTTGATACATATTGTTCACCGTGTCATGGTTATTTTGGCAAAGGTGACTCAAGGTTACGCGGACAGTTTCCGGCTCCGCCCTCATTGCATACAGAAAAAGTAAGGAACTGGAAAGATGCAAATATTTATCATGTAATTACCAATGGTCAAAATGTTATGCCAAGTTATGAAAGCTCTATTTCAAGAGATGACCGATGGGCTATTATTCATTATATTAGGGTTTTACAAAGATCTCAAAATGCACCGGATAGTGATTTAGAAAGCAAGTAAAAAATATTTTATACTGAAAGTTTAGATTAACTAATGGATTATATTAAAAAACAGTTACCAAATTCATTAATGAAAACAGGCGGAATTATGCTTGTTTTTGGTGTTATTATTTTGATTCTGTCGTTTGTGTTCACGCCTGAACGCGCATTTTTTGATTACCTGTGGATTTATCTCTTCATGTTATCAATTGGCGTTGGCTCTTTGGCACTTGTAGCACTTGAGTATCTTGTAGGTGCTACATGGAGCACTCCATTCCGCAGAATAACTGAGATATTTGCCTCAGCTACACCACTGTTGATAATTCTTGCAATCCCGCTCTTTTTTGGACTGCATGATCTATTTCATTGGACACATACAGATGCTGTACAGAATGATCCAGTATTATTATCAAAATCTTCTTATCTTAATGTAGAGTTTTTTACCGCGAGAACAATTTTCTGTTTGCTGCTTTGGACAATGTTCTATTTTTTAATTGCAAGGAATTCTGAAAAACAGGATGTTGACGGCAATCCTGTATATACAAAAAAGAATATAACGCTTTCAACAATATTTACACCGCTGTTTGTAATTTCAATCACAATTGCTGCAATAGATTTTGCAATGAGCTTAGAGCCGCATTGGTACAGCACAATTTTTGGAGTCTATTATTTTTCAGGTACAGTAATTGCAGCCTTAGCAGCAACTACATACGCTAGTGTAAAGTTAAAAGAAGGCGGATACCTGGATTCAGCATTAGGAAATGACAGCTTTTACTCTCTTGGAACATTAATATTTGCATTCAATATTTTCTGGGCTTATATTGCATTTTCACAATTTCTGCTTATTTGGTATGCAGATATGCCCGAAGAAACCTTCTGGATGATAAACCGTTGGGATGGGAGCTGGAAGTTTGTTTCAATTGCACTTCTGTTTTTCCATTTTATTATCCCTTTTTTATTACAAATTGATAGAAGCTCAAAAACTAATTTTAAGTCTTTAAAAATTATATCAATATGGATGCTGGCAGCTCATGCACTTGATCTTTATTGGTTAATTTTCCCAACTCTATTTAAAGGAAATGCAGGATTTGGGTGGCAGGAACTAAGTTTCCCCTTAATTGTGGTTGGTTTAATAATGGTAATATTTAAGGTAAGCGCAGAAAAGAAGAATCTGATGGCAGTAAAAGATCCCAAAATGCAGGCAGGGCTTGATTTTCATTTATAATTAATAAAGAATAAGAAACTGAAAGTTTTATATAGAAAAATATAATGAAAGATTATTATAAATATTTCGGGGTAATATACATTTTAATTATAATAGAAGTTATTATTATGGGACAAATGTATATCAGAGATTTGCCTACTGTAACAAAAGAACACATAGGCGGATTTCCTGTTGTTGGCAGCGATACCACCGGAGCAGCCACTGATATTCCATTGGTAAAGGGTACGCTTTCGCCTCCGGTTGATGTTATGAAATATTTGAACCCAACACCAGAAATGATTGAAAAAGGAAAGAAATTATATACTACAACCTGTGCAAGCTGTCATGGAGATCAGGGTAAGGGTGATGGTGTTGCTGGAGGAAGCTTAAATCCTAAGCCCAGAAATTTCCATGAAATGACTGGCTGGCAAAACGGACCTCAAATAACAATGATGTATAAAACACTTCAGGAAGGTGTTCCAAATACTGCTATGGCATCATATTCTAATCTTTCACCTGAGGAGAGACTTGATCTTATAATGTATATAAAAACATTTAACACAGGGTTTCCTCCGGTTACGCAGGTTCTACTTGATTCAATTGACCAGAAATACAGTTTAACAAAAGGAATAAAGATGCCAAATCAAATTCCGGTTAAACTGGCTATGGAAAAATTACTGCAGCAAAACATGCCAATAGATCAGAAAATTGATAGTTTGGTTAAGGTTGTGAAAGAAAATAAGACAGACTCATCCGCAGTTCTTTTTAAAGGAATAACAGTAAACCTTAATAAAGCATTAACCGTGCTCGCACAAGATTCAAGCTGGAATAATAATGGAGCTGCGCTTGTTAAAATATTTGATAATAATCCAGTACAGAACGGATTTAAAGCAGGGGCTTCTTATATGCTAACATCACAGCAGCTTACACAGCTTCATGCGTATTTACGCAAAATGTTCGCAGGAGTTTAAGGTTTCAATTTATATGTATTTAAAACAGTTCCTTAATAGAAAGGGACACAGGATTCAAATTGTTTAAAAATTTAAAATTTTTTTCAGCCCTTTTCGTTATTTTTCTGCTTGGCTTTTGCAGCAAGATATACAGTAATGATACTACTCAGCCAAACGTAGGAATTGATGAAAAGCTTGGTGATAAAATACCGCTTGATCTTTCATTTATTGATGAAGATGGCAGACCCGTTTTATTAAAAAATCTGGTTAATAAGCCAACAATATTAACACTTGTTTATTACAGGTGTCCGGGTATTTGCAGTCCGCTTATGAATGGATTGGCAGAAACTATTGAAAAAATGGATATGGAGCCCGGAAAAGATTTTAATATTGTTACAATAAGTTTTAATCCGCATGAAGATTACATCATGGCTAAAGGTAAAAAGGAAAATTACCTTGATAACATGAAAAAAAAGATCCCAAGGGAAAGTTGGAAATTTTTAACCGGTGATAGCCTTAGTATTGCAAAAATAACAAATGCGGTGGGCTTTAATTTTGAGAAACAAGGAGATGATTATATGCACGCAGCTGTGCTGACTATTTTAACTCCTGATGGCAAGGTTGCACGTTATTTATTTGGCACAGAGTTTTTACCTATGGATCTAAAACTTGCAATTATTGAGGCTTCCGAAGGTAAATCAACACCGGGAATAAACAAGCTGTTAAAAATTTGTTACAGCTATGACCCAAGCGGAAGAAAGTATGTTCTTAATGTTACAAGAATAGCAGGCGGAGCAATGCTTATTTTAATTGCGGGGTTTGTATTAATTCTGACAATGAAAAGAAAAAAAAATAATCATAATTTACCCGGCAATTATCAAAACGGGAAAGGAAGTATAAACAATGGCTAATGGATCATTGGCACATGAGGTAAGCTACCTGAAATATGAAGGCAAGCATAAAGGAATAGCAGGCTGGCTGCTAACACTTGATCATAAGCGGATTGGGCTTATGTATCTTATGGCAATCCTTCTGTTTTTCTTTGTAGCAATGACACTTGGTATTCTGATGAGGCTGGAGATGCTTACCCCCGGCGAAACAATAATGCGACCTAGTACATATAACTCCGTTTTTACGCTTCATGGTGTTATAATGGTATTCTTATTCATTATTCCTGCTATACCTGCAGTGTTTGGAAACTTTATGCTGCCCATACAAATAGGCGCAAAGGATGTAGCATTTCCAAGACTTAATTTATTTTCATGGTACTTATATATTGCCGGTGCAATTCTTGCAATAGTATCATTATTTACAGGAGGCGGTGCTGCCGATACCGGATGGACTTTCTACGTGCCATACAGCATCAGAAGTGCACAGAACGTTACAATGACTACATTAGCAGCATTTGTACTTGGATTTTCTTCTATTGTTACCGGACTAAACTTTGTAGTAACAATTCATCGGTTAAGAGCCCCCGGTATGACATGGTTTCGCATGCCGCTTTTTCCATGGGCGTTATATGCTACAAGCTGGATTCAGGTTTTGGCAACTCCTATAATAGGTATTACACTTGCACTAATTATTCTTGAAAGACTTTTTGGTATTGGCGTATTTGACGCTTCGCTAGGAGGTGACCCTATTTTATATCAGCACCTGTTCTGGATTTATTCACACCCGGCTGTTTATATTATGATTATTCCTGCAATGGGTGTAGTTTCAGAAATTCTCCCAACATTTTCTAGAAAAGATATTTTTGGATATAAACAGATAGCAATTTCTTCTCTTGGTATTGCTTTAATTGGTTATCTTGTTTGGGGACACCATATGTTTGTAAGTGGAATGAGCGATGCTTCTAGAGTAGTATTTTCTTTGCTCACATTTTTAGTAGCAATACCTACCGGCGTTAAGATTTTCAACTGGGTTGCAACATTATATAAAGCATCAATAAAGTTCAGCGCTCCGCTTTATTATGTACTTGCATTTATATTTATATTTTCAATTGGAGGGTTAACAGGTCTGGTACTTGGCGCACTATCTACAGATATTCATGTAACAGATACATATTTTGTTGTTGGACATTTCCATTATGTAATGTTTGGGGGAATGGGTATAATGTTTTTTGCAACTATGCATTACTGGTTCCCAAAAGTATTTGGCAAAATGTACAGTGAAAAAATAGCAATTATTGCATGTACTGTTATTATCATTGGTTTTAATATGCTTTACTTCCCCTTCTTTATATTGGGATATATGGGTATGCCAAGAAGATATTATGACTATCTGCCGCAGTTTCAGGGCTGGCATGTACTTTCTACAGTTGGTTCTTGGGTGCTAGTAAGCGGGATTGTATTTATGTTTGGAAACTTGCTTTATGCCTTATTAAAGGGACCAAAAGCACCAATGAATCCATGGGGTGGTACAACACTTGAGTGGAAAGTCCCATCACCTCCTCCGCTTGAAAATTTTGAAGAAATACCTGTTGTTACAGGAGGACCGTATGTACATGATAAGCCAACATATATAATGCATCCCGGTAAAGAGGGTTTAAATGGTAACGGAGTTGTTAAAACTGCTAATCAGGAGAATGCAATATGACCGAACACAGCGAAGTAATGCAGGAAGAAACTCAAATACATAGCGGGGCACATGTTCACCGTGATGATGAAGGCTCCAAGATGGCAATGTGGCTTTTCTTATTTACCGAATTACTTTTGTTTGGGGGATTATTTCTTTTATATGGTTCTTACAGGTTTGAATATGCAGATGGTTTTAAAGCTGCTGCAGCCGATATGAATTCTGTTATTGGTGCAGTTAATACATTAATACTTTTAACCAGTTCACTTTCTGTAGCATTATCAATTGCTGCTCTGCAGCGTAAACAAAAAGCATTGGCGCTTGGAATGCTGTGGTTCACAATTATTTGCGGTCTTGTATTTCTTGTGAATAAATATTTTGAATGGAGCCACGAAATCGGCATGGGTATTTATCCCGGCGGACCAGCACTTGAAAATATGTCTAATGGTGAAATTATTTATTTTGGACTTTATTATGTTATGACCGGACTTCATGGGTTGCATGTAATTGTTGGAATGATATTTATTGGTTTTGTAATGTTTTTTATTTCCAGAGATAAGATAACAGCTACAAATTATCAAAAACTTGAAAATGCAGGATTATACTGGCATCTGGTTGATATTATCTGGATATTTCTTTTTCCGCTGTTTTACTTGCTGCATTAAACAATATTTCTGTTTAATCAGCAATGGAGTGAGAACGGGTGTGAAAATAATAAATTTTTAAGTATATAATTAAAATATGAGCGAACAATCACAAACCGCAGAATTAACTGCAAATCAGACATATAATGCAGAGCATACAAATACAAATAACGGAGAACATTCTGTAAGTTACGGTACCTATTTTATGGTATGGCTTGGGCTGGTAGCACTTACATCTGTAACAGTTACAGTTGCCGGAATTCATCTTGGCAGTTTAACTTTAATTACTGCATTGCTTATTGCCGCTGTAAAAACAACTCTTGTAGGATACCATTTTATGCACTTAAAGTTTGATAATATTATTATCAAAATCTTTGTAATGGTATGCCTTGGGATATTTTTATGTCTATGGATTTTAACTTTCGCAGATCTTTCTTTCAGGTAAAAAAATGATTTTTCAGATAATATAAAATGAATCAAATTACAGAATTAGTAGATAACTCATTCATATTCACTGTAACAATTTCAGTAATACTGCTTGTAGGTATTACTGCTGCTATGATTTACTTTGTCTTCAGGTACAGTGAAAAAAATAACCCAAAACCTGACCAATCAATAACCGGCAGCACAACTCTTGAAATACTTTGGACTGTGGTACCGGTACTGCTTGTACTTGCAATGTTCTTTTACGGTTACGAAGGATTTAGGGAAATGAGAAACATACCGCCAAACGCTATGCTTGTTAAAGTAACCGGCAAAATGTGGTTTTGGCATTTTGAATATGAAAACAAAAAGACAAGTGATACTGTTCTGGTTCTTCCTGCAGGAAAAGATGTCAGGTTTGAACTTCAGTCAGTTGATGTTATACATAGTTTTTACGTACCGGCTTTTAGAGTTAAAGAAGACTGCGTTCCCGGAAGAACCAACCACTTGTGGTTTCATACAAGCACCGAAGGTGTGTATGATATTGAGTGCGCTGAATATTGCGGAATGAATCATTCATATATGCTTGGAAAAGTAAAAATTCTTCCGGAAAAAGAATTTCTTGAGTGGGTAAATAAAGTTGATACAGTAAAAAAGTCTGATTCTGTTTCGGCACCGCCTACCGGGAATGTAAAAACTGATTCAACTAATAATTCACAGGTAAAAACAGATTCAAGTAAAACCACACAAGTAAAAACTGATTCAACTAAATCACCTGTAAAAAAGCCTGATTCGCTTAAGGTTAACCGCAAAGATTCTATAAAAAAAAATAAATAGGCGTCTAAAAAGGACATCTTAATAATTTTAGATTAGCAATAAATAAAAGTAATTATCCAATTTTGAAAAAAAGTACGGTAAATATAAATTCAGTTGAAGCAAATTTAAGCAGGCAGCACTACATTGTTGCCGGCTCTTTTGCTAAATTACTGAATTTAATTAGTGAACTTGTAAAATTCAAAATTACAGCTTTGGTATCATTTACAACGGGACTTGGATATATTCTTGCAACAAATAAGCTTGGATTTACTTTATTTTGGGTAATCGGAGGGATTTTTTTACTTGCTGCGGCATCATCTGTATTAAATCACTGGCAGGAAAGAGATACTGATGCCCTGATGGATAGAACTAAATACCGTCCTATACCTTCCGGAAGAATTGAACCTAAATTTGCACTTTATATTTCAATGTTCCTGCTTTTTAGCGGGTCAGTTTTACTTATTACAACAACAAACTTAACAGCATTACTTGTTGGTTTATTCACTTTTTTGTGGTATAACGGTGTTTATACTCCGTTAAAACGCAAAACAGCATTTGCAATTATACCCGGTGCTTTGGTGGGTGCATTACCTCCTGTTGCAGGATGGGCTGCTGCTGGAGGAAATATTCTTGATAGCAGGATAATAATTATTGCGGCTTATTTCTTTATCTGGCAGATACCGCATTTTTGGCTCCTTTTGATTCTTTACGGTAATGATTATGAGAAAGGTGGTTTTCCAACACTTAACAAAATATTCAGTGAGTTACAGCTCAAAAGAATCACGTTTAATTGGCTAATTGTGAATGTGCTTACTGCAATGCTGATACCGATGTTTATTTATATAAATTATACTGTAAGTTATGCTCTCCTTTTTATAATTTCTGCTTGGATGATATGGGTTTCTGTAAAATTTGTACGTTCAAATGCAGAAAGAAAGAATATAATAAAAACATTTATAGCAATTAATTTTTATACCCTGCTGTTAATAAGCATATTATCTATTGATAAATTGTTAAAAGTATTTTTTTAAATATTTTTAATAACCCGTTAGTTCTGCAATAAAAGTATTATGTAATTTTTGCATGATTCTTTGCACTATTAATTTTTCTTATTATAGTCTTCCAATAGCTCGTCTATACGCTCTTCTATAGGTTTATATATTTTTTCATAACGCTTTTTTTCTCTTGCGGAAGCAAACCAGCTTAAGAGAAGAAGAAATATTATTACACCAATATGTATTAATATCCTGTTCAAAATAGTCAAATCTTGAAGTACCTCAAGATAAACTAATGTAACACCAACAATAATTGCAGCAATATAAACCGGAATAACTATCCTTCGGATAAGCCTTCTGCGTCTGAATTTTACTTGAATACTTTTAATAAATTCAATGCTAGGACTTGATATTTTTTTATTTTTTGGTATAATTATCGTGCTCCAAACAAAAATTAATACGGTTATCATAGCTGCAAAAAGCAGATATATACCTGCATAAGTTAGAGGTTGGTAGTGTTTTAGACTTAAAACTTTTCCTCCAAGTGTATAAATTGTTATTGCTACAAAAATAGTCATAAGTATATAACGGGCAAATGTTTTTCTTTCAGCCTTTTTAAGCACTTCCATTATTGACTCATAAATGTTACCAGAGGTATTTTTTCCCTCTGCTTTCTGTTCTTTCCAGATATTTTTTAATTCATCAGTTTCCATAAATTATTCATCTCCCATAAGTCTAAAAAGTTCTTTTTTTATGCGGTTGATTTTTACTCCCGTGTTATTTACTGTAAGACCTGTTACATCTGCAATTTCTTTGTATGAAAGGTCGTCAAGTAGCATTGATATTATCAGTTTATCAAGTGAAGGGAGTTTATTAATATTTTCATATAGCTTTTCTATCTTAATTCCTGTATTTATTTTTTCTTCTCGTTCTTCAGGCAGCGTCTCAGTTATATCAATTGAATTCAAATTAAGCTCATTGTTAAAATTGCTTCGCCTTAATTCTTTTTTAACATGCATAAGAGAGGTATTTACCGCTATCCTGTATATCCATGTGCTAATTGCAGAGCGTCCCTCAAATTTATCCAGATTTTTCCAAATGTTAATGAGTATTTCCTGATAAAGGTCGTCACGGTCAATAGGATTCCGTTCATAAGCACAGCATATACGGAAGATTCTATCCTTATTTTCTTCCAGAACCTGCTTAAAAAAGCTATTTTTTTCCATTATCAGGCATAATTTTCATTGTCTTACCCATACTATATTAATTTAGATGTGCCTGTAACGGATTTATTACAGAGAGATTTAATAAAATTCTTTACAAAAGAATTGTTCAGAAAGCGGATACTGTTATTCCTTTTTAAAGGATGAAATGATTACCATAAACCACCCCGTTAGAAAACTCATACCGCCAATTGGTGTGATAATTACAACTGGTTTAAAGCCTGATATGGAATAGATATAAAGAGAAAAAGAAAATAGAATTATTCCAATTGAAAAGAAAAGAGCTGCTTTAAAATATTTAGAATTAGAATAAAATCCAATAGATGTAATTATTATTGCATGTACGAGATGGTATAATACCCCAGTTTTGTAATTATCCATCATTTGGGGCGAAAGCATATCTTTAAGCTGATGTGCTCCGAAAGCACCAATAGCTACTACCAGAAAACCAAATACCGCACCAACCGTTACCCAGTAGTTCTTCATTTACTTGTATCTTTTAATACTCTTTACAGCGGATAAATAAACAATTATGACTATTATGCCTAAAAATACAAATGCAAAATAAAATGCGCCAAATGAAATGAAAATATAAAAATACATTTCTATAAATGCAATCTGTTTTTCAAATGCATATTCAATACGTTCTCTGATTGTTCTTTTCCTGCTCTCATGTTTGGTGATTTTTTTTTCACCAATTGACTTATTGTATACAATATTGTTATCATCAAGTATCCGTTTAAGCTCATTTACATGAATTGCATAATTAAGCGAATCGCTGTAAAAAAAAGTATTAATTCCAATCACTTCACCGCGGCTGTTAAGCAGCGGACCTCCACTGTTGCCCGGTCTTATCATTGCTGTATGCTGAATTACAAATGCCTCATGAGTATAGTTCTCATCCTGATCATAAAACCATGAATCATCATCAATTTTTTTTATTCTTCCTTTAGTTAAATGAAAATAATCAACGTTCATATTTTCATCTGTTGGATTACCAATTGAATATACAACATCCAGATTATGAATTCCGCTTTCATCCGCAAGAGGAAGTATATCGTCACATTCTCTGGATATTTCTAATACAGCAAGATCAACCATTTTAACTTCTTTTACAATTCGCTTAACTTTAAAAACGCGATTATCTTCCATTTCAATTTTTGCTGTACGAAGATCAAGGTCATCGGTAACATGGTGATTTGTAACAAAATTCTTAGAGTTCACAAAAAAACCGCTAGCAATCGCGCCTGTTCTATCGGTAATTAACCCAACCGAAGCAATTGTTTTATTATAGACTTCAATTCTATCTTGCTGCTGTGTAAAGGATACTGCAGAAATTAACATCATAGATGTTAACAGTAAAATCAGATTTATTCTTTTATTAAATATATATTTCATATTATTTTATTCACCTGCAATATATAAAAAGTGCCAAATCAATGCAACAACATCAATATGGCAAATTTTGTTGATTTTATTATATATTTTAACTAAAAATAAGAAATTATGTTCCCTAAAGCATTAAATTATATTATTTAATTATAACCATTTTTTTTGTTTCAAAATATTTATTGGTTTTTAGTTTGTAAAAATATATTCCCGAAGAAATTCCTGATGAATTAAACTGGTATGTATAAAATCCTTCATCAAGCTCTGAATTTACAATACTTCTTACAAACCTTCCTGTTATATCATATACGCTCAAATCAACATAAGAAGGTTCGGGCAGTTCAAACGGTATTGAAGTAACGGGGTTAAAAGGATTTGGATAATTTTGATCCAGCTTAAATGCAGCAGGGGGTAGCTCATATCTCAATTTTTTATATACCGGTAACCCCTCCCAGTCTGTTTTAAATACCCTGTAAGAAAAAATATTTGGCGGTAATGAAAGTTCAAGAACAACTTCACCTGATGGTTTTACTTCTGTTATTGTTGGGTTTGTTGCTCCCCATGAGATTATAGTATTACCGTTTTCAAGTCTTTGAGCAAATCCCATAGCAAAACCAAAATTATCAGGAGTGTTGCGGTATTGCCATACAAGTTCAGCTGTCTTACTTTGTTCATTAAGCCGGTACTCAACCGCTCTTGAGTGAGGCGGAGTGTGGAAATTTCCGTTATCAAATAATATTATATTTCCGTTTGGCAAACGTCTTATACCATGCTGGTAATTAAAACCATCAGGATCGTTTATAAAAGTGAACATGTTTTCAGCTCCCCCAAGTCTCCAAATGATATTACCAGTATTTTTATTTATTTTTGTTATTTCATCAAGATGTCTGGAGGATATCAGATAATTACCGTCATTATCTACTTCTATAGCATTTCCGTGTACATAATCAATTTCAGATGCAGCCAGATCCTGATGCTGTGTTTGTGTAATAGGAATATGGTCCCAGCTTCTCCACTGAAAAATAACATTTCTATCCCTGTCAATTTCCTGAATTATTAATCCTATTACAGTACAATTCGGGTTTCCTCCGTTAACAATTAAGGACATATCTACGGTCTGCTCATCATAGCTCATCAGAAGATAATTTCCATTTGCAAGAATTCTAAGTTCATGTCCATCTGTTTTATAGCCATTTCCGCAATAAAAGCTATCAATAATATTATAGTCTTTATTGAGCTGGTAAAATTTTGAAGAATAATTATCAAAAAAAGTTAGACTATTACCCTGCTTTTTAAAATCAAGTGCTGATGCTCTGGTTTTTAATCCGGTATAAATTATTCCGTTATTTTCAGCGATAATAAGATGAGGGGTATTTGGTAAATTTCCAAAAGGAAAATTTGATAGAAAAATTTTCCCGGGTGCAGGTGAGTTATCTACAATTACATCTATATGCGGAAGTTCTTCAGGTGTAAAAGAGTAATCATTATTAAATAAATTTTCTGAATAGAATTCAACATTTCCTTTTCCGGTATTTGAATTTTCAACCGGAGCTTTTTCTGTTCTGAAAGTATATTGAAGAATGTTTTTTACCCCGGCATTTTTAAGGTCAGTATTTGGTGATATTTGAACTCTAACTTGTTCATCATATTTAAAGTTTTCAACCGGATCAATTAGTATGTGCTTTTTATCAAATGATATTTTATACGTAAAGTTATGAATTCCGCTTTTTGAACCATTCAGGGATATATCATTTTTAAGCATATCATTATTAAATGGTAGTTTCTTATCGAAACCCAGAATTATACCTGTAGAAATCTTAACATATTTTGAGTTTTCGGAAGGATCCTTATAAATTATTTCGCATTTAGTTAAAGTAAAATTTAACAAAATTAAAGAAATAATTATAAATCGTAATATATTCATTTTTTCAAAGTTAAGTTAAAAATTTAATCAAACTTAAAGATTATCAAATACTTAAACAATGGAAACAATTTCTTAATAGTTAGTTAAAAATATGATAAAAAATGATATTCTTAACTGAATTTATTAACAATTTTTCACAACTTAATCAATTATTTCAAAATTAGTATATTTTTGAAGTGACTTAGGAACAATAATCTTTCCCTCAGGGGTTTGGTTTGATTCAACAAGAGATACGTATAGTCTTGAGGTAGCAAGCCCCGACCCATTTAGAATGTGAACATATTCAGTCTTTTTATCACGTTTAAATCGAATCATTGCCCTGCGTGACTGAAAATCGGTGCAATTGCTTACACTCGAAGCTTCAAGCCATTTGTTTTCTGCGGGTGACCATACTTCTATATCATATTGTTTGTTTGCTGCAAATCCCATATCACCCGTGCATACATTTACAATTCTGTAATGTATGTTCAGCATTTCAAGGATACCGCATGCATGATTTAGCATTTCTTCCATCTGTGCGTATGAATCTTCCGGCAGACAGAAATTAATAAGCTCAACTTTGTTGAACTGGTGTACCCTTAAAAATCCCTTGGTATCTTTGCCGTAACTTCCTGCTTCTCTACGGAAGCAGGCGGTGTAACCGCAGTATTTTACAGGCAGATGCTTTGCATCCATTATTTCATCCCTGTGAATGTTAACAATTGGTACTTCCGCAGTTGGAATTGCAAACAGGTCATCCGGTTCTGTTCGGTACATATCTTCTTCAAACTTTGGAACTTTTTCTGCAGCTTCCATGGAAGTGCGGTTAACAAGAAAAGGCATTAGTACTTCTGTGTATCCGTTTGATTTATGAGTATCAAGCATAAAATTAATTAATGCCCTCTCAAGTATGGCACCTTTTCCTCTGTAAAACGGAAATCCGCTACCTGAAATTTTTGCTCCAATTCCAAAATCCAGAATATCAAGCTTTTTACCAAGCTCAACATGATCAAGATATTTAAAATCACCAGAGGCTTTTTCTCCCCATATTCTGAATTGTACATTATCATCGCTGGTTTTTCCTAAAGGGACTGAATTATCTGGCAAATTAGGAATATCCCTAAGAAAGTTATCTATTTCATTTTCAGCATCAGCAAGTTTTTCATCCAGTTCTTTTATATTATCAGATACTTTTTTCATATCAGCAATCTTTTCATCAGCATTAAGTCCTTCCTTTTTTATTTTGGCAATTTCGGCTGATACATTGTTGCGAAGCCCTTTTAGCTTTTCAACTTCGCTGATAAATTCACGCCTTTTAAGATCAAGCTTTATAATTGAATCAACCGGTTCAATTTTCATATTTCTTGCCTTAAGCTTCTCTTTTATTAGATCAGGGTTTTCGCGTATTAATTTTAGGTCTAACATATTACTCCATCTATAATTTCCCAAATGGTAAATTATGAGTTATTTAGTATTTAAAACTATTTTAATATTTTGTGTTTGTTCGTCTAAGATTTTCATAACCCTAATTGAACTTTTAATAAATTCAATCCTTCGGTTATATTAAGGGGTTTTATCCCAAGGTCAGTTTCAGCTTTAAGTAAAATAAATCCTGAATTCATTGGTCTTGCAGCTGCCTGATTAAGATCTCCTGTTTTAATTGGCATTATCAGATTTTCGTTTAGCCCGAAAATTTCTGCAAGTTTTACTGCAAATTCATAACGGCTGCAATATTCATTTCCGCATATATGGTAAATTCCCGATTTACCAAGATCAACAATTTTTACAAGCCCCCAGCCCAAATCATCAACCATAGTTGGCATACCAAACTGGTCATCTACAATTGTTACTCGGTTCTTTTCTGTAAGCATATTAACAAGCCAAACCGCAAAATTAGGTCTTAGATTTTTACCTGTTCCGTATATTATCATAGTGCGAACAATTGTAAAATCAATTCCGCTTGTAATAAGTGCATTTTCGCTTGCAAGTTTGCTTTTACCGTAATAGCTTAAGGGATTTGGTTTAGAGGTTTCGCTGTAATTGCCCAACCTGCCATCAAATATATAATCTGTCGAAATATGAATTATCTTTGAAGAATTAATTCTCGAAGCAATAATAAAATTTTTTACTGCATCAACATTAACCCGCCAGCTTTTTTCACGATCAGTTTCACAGCCATCAACATTTGTATATGCAGCAGTATTGATTATAATTTCAGGATTATATCTTTTAACTGCTTCCTTCACTTCATCTTTTTTTGTAATATCCATAGTAAAGTAATCAAAGCCTCGTGACTCGAAAGCTTTTTCTTGCAGGTCTGTTAAAATGACTTCATGCGGTGTTTCATGTCTGAAAAGTTCAGTAGTTTTCTGTCCAAGCAGACCGTTTGCACCTGTTATTAATATTTTTTTCGGTTTCAGCATTTTTTGTTAATAAATCTCAGTTACAATATGCAGGAATAATCTTTTTTTAAAAAAATATGAATTAAAATTACTCAATAATCAGCTAATTTAACAAGATCTTCAACACCATGCAGTGAAGCATTTACACTAGCCATTTTGTTAGCAAAATTTACTGCTGTAATTTGATCTGATATTTTATTTTCAGCATTTTTATAAAAAAAACCTGCAGCAAAAACATCTCCACAGCCGGTTGAATCAATAAAAGCGGGACAATCAATTCTTGGAATATCAGTTCTTTTTGGGTTTTTATCAATTACATTAAGTTCATACAAACTTACACCTGTACTTCCTCTTGTTACGACAATTGCTTTAGTTTGGCTGTTATTCAGAATATTTTGAGTTGTTTCATATTCTGAAACATTATCACCTGTTAAAATATTAAGTTCTGATTCATTCATTTGCAATGTATCAGACATTGAAGTCCATTTTTGCCAATCTTTTACAGGCCGCTGCTCTCTTTTACCGTCTGGAAAAGTTTTCATTACCAGATTGTGCAGATCCATGTGTATGTATCCGCGGAAACTGCTGCGGATTTTTTGCAGACTGTTTAAAGTAATATCAACTCCGGAGACTAAATTAATCAAAATTCCGTTCAATTCAGGAAGCAGCTCTTTAATCTCACGGTATTCTACTGGCAAAGTCGGTTCGGTTGAGTTTTCTTCTCTGTCATAAGTTTTTTTTGTTGATACATTAATTACAGAAATGTTATCTTTATAGAAAAGATTTACAATTCTCGTTCTATTTTTGACTTTGTTTATAAAAGAAAGATTGATATTGCGGATATTCCTTAAAAATCCTGTAATATTTTCATATTCATCTTCTCCAATGTTCATTACTGGGTAAACAGTTGCCCTGCCTGATGAAATTACTGCAAGCGAAACAAGCGAGTATAATATTCCCCCAAATTGCTTTGAAGCAGTATTTTTTCCCCTGTGAATATAATCCATACAGGGCTCTCCTATAACTGCTAATTTCACCTATGCAAAGATCTCCTTTATCTGCTTTTCCAGTTCCGAAGAAATTTTTAATTCACTTGCTTTAGAGTTTTCAATAATCTGCTTTGGCAAAGAAGCACTAGTAATTGTACTTGTAATATTCTGCTTTCTTAAACACCAGGCAAGTGCTAGCTGAGATGCAGTTGCATCTACACTTCTTGAAAGTTCAGTAAACTTATCAACTTGTTTAAGCAGTTCAATATTGTTGATGTTTTGCTTTATAAAATGATTTACTTTATTGTTAGCAGCACGTGACTTCTTTGGGATTTTGCCTCCGGAATATTTTCCTGTAAGCACACCCTGTGCAAGCGGAGACCAGACTACTTCACCCATTCCAAATTTTTCACATGTTTCCATTACACCATTTGTTTCTATTTGCCGGCGAATAATACTATATTGAGGTTGATTGCTTACTGGTCTATGCAGGTTATATTTTTCGCATACATGCGATGCTTCTGAAATATTTTCTGCTGACCACTCACTTACTCCCCAATAAAGGATTTTTCCCTGAATAATAAGATCATTAAATGCCCTGCATATTTCTTCCATTGGAGTATTTGGGTCATGCCGGTGGCATTGGTAAAGGTCAATATAATCAGTTTTCAGGCGTTTTAACGATTTGTGAACTGATTCAAAAACATGTTTTCTTGAAAGTCCCTGATCGTTTGGATTTTGAGACATTGGCCAGTAACATTTGGTTGCTATAACAGCATCTTCACGGTGAATTTTAAGTTCTCTGAAAAAAATTCTGCCTAATGAAAGTTCAGCTTGACCTTTATTATAAATATCTGCTGTATCAAAGAAGATAATTCCGCAATCGATTGCTGTTTTTATGCAATTTAATGCAGTTTTATCATTAATTGACATTCCATATGTCAACCAGCTTCCTATTCCAATTTCTGAAAGTTTCAATCCGTATTTGCCAAGCTGTCTGTAATTCATTTTAATTTTTTAAAAATATTCAGCAAATATACATATATGCCAATTTTGAATATAGTCATTAATAATATTATGAAAACATAGAAAAACCTGTCATCCGCAGAGTTATAGATATATATTTCATTTTTGGTTAGTTTTGTTATTAAGGTCAGTGCAGAATTAATGAAATTTTTGATTTATATACTATTTGTTGTTTTAAAAAGAATAATCCCGATATTCCCATTAAAGCTTATCCAGCAAATTGCACGGTTTAAAGGCAGCCTTTTTTATTATATTTTACCAATTAGAAAAAGAACCGCTGTTGAAAATTTAACCCTTGCATTTCCGGAAAAGAAACGGAAGGAAATTAATGAAATTGTTAAAGGCTGCTATAAGAATGTAATGACTGTAATTGCTGAGTTTTTTTATATGTCAAAACTAAACGATAATGAACTTGCAGAATTTTTAAAAATGGGAAATCCGGAATTGATCAGTAAAATGCATAATAAAGGAAAAGGTTTGATTCTTATAAGCGGTCATTACGGTAATTGGGAACTGACTGCCTATGGTGCAAGCAGACTTGTGAATATCCACTTTAATGTAATTGTAAAAGAGCAAACCAATGTAAAAGTAAACGAGGGTATCAATACAATAAGAGTCTCTGCAGGCAACAAACTCATTGATATGAAAAATTCGTTGAGAAATATACTTGAAGTATTAAAGAACAATGGTGTTATAGCAATGTTAGGTGACCAAGCTGCACCTAAAGAAAATGTAAAGATTAATTTTTTTATAAAAGATGTTCCAACCTTTGAAGGTACTGCACGAATTGCAATTAAAACAGGTGCAGCAGTACTGTTTGGTGTTTCAACAAGAAATAATGATGGTACTTATAATGTAAAACTGCATGAAATTGATACATCAAAATATTCAGAATGCAGCGATGATAATGTAAGAGATCTTACACAACTCCATTCAGATCTTTTGGAAAAATATATCAGAAATCAACCTGATCACTGGCTTTGGTTTCACAGGAGATTTAAGAATGCAGGATGAATAGTATGAAAAATAAAAGAATATTAATAATACAAACCGCTTTTCTAGGAGATGTAATTCTTGCATTGCCAATGGTGCAGACAATTAAGAATCATCTGCCTGAGGCATCTATTGATTTTCTTTGTATTCCGGCAATTGCATCAGTATTAAAAAATCATCCTGCATTAAACGAAGTATTAGAATATGATAAAAAGGGTGGTGATAAGTTTGATAAATTCATAGATGTACTCAATAAGATACGTGAAGGTGAATATGATATTGTTATTACTCCGCACCGATATTTACGCAGTGCATTGCTTACATATTACAGCGAATCAAAAGTACGAATTGGCTTTAAAAACAGCACCCTTTCTTTTTTGCTGACAAATAAAGTAGCTTATGTTAAAGATAAACATGAGATATTAAGAAATCTCGATCTTGTTAAAAATATACCTGATATACACAATGATGAAAATAAAGTTTCACTTAAACCCGAACTATATCCATTACCCGAACAAAAAGAAAAAGCAAGAAAATTAGCGGGAAGGTCAAATTTAATCTGTTTTGCCCCTTGCTCAAAATGGTTCACAAAACAGCTCCCGATTGATAAATCAAAGGAAATAATTAAGAATTTGATACTTAAAGGATATAATTTAGCTTTGCTAGGAGGAGATGCCGATACTTCTTACTGCGGTGAACTTGAAATTTATTTTAAAGATGATTCATTAATAAATCTATGCGGAAAAACTGACCCGCTTGAATCTTATGAAGTGATTAAACTTTCAAAAGGATTGATAACGGTTGATTCTGCTGCTCAGCACCTTGGTGCTGCAAGCGGTGTACCAATAATTCTTATTTACGGTTCCACTGATAAATCATTTGGGTTTTACCCGCTGACATCAAAACATAAAATAGCCGAAATTGAAACTCTTGAGTGCAGACCTTGTACAGATCATGGCAGAGAAAAATGTCCATTAGGACATTTTAAATGTATGAATGATCTTGATGCTAATAAAATTATAGAATATTTGGAAATGTTGATATAAGCAATAATTTTCTGAATTTAAAATCAGCGGAATCAAACAATTACTTAAGTTCAGGTTTAAGAAATTTTGCTGTAACGGAATCATTTAGATGATTTTTTACAATACCTTCGGGAGTGCCTTCGGCAATAATTTTTCCGCCGGCATCACCGCCCTCAGGTCCCAGGTCAATTATCCAATCTGCTGTTTTTATCACATCAAGGTTATGCTCAATAACAATCACGGTGTTTCCTTTATCAACAAGCTGATTAAGTACTTTTAAAAGCATTCTAATATCCTCAAAATGCAGTCCTGTAGTTGGCTCATCTAAAATATAAATTGTTTTTCCTGTTTGAACTTTAGAAAGTTCGGTTGATAATTTTACTCGCTGTGCCTCTCCGCCCGAAAGAGTTACGGCTGATTGACCAAGTCTGATATACCCTAATCCAACATCATATAAGGTTTGCAGTTTACGTTTTAGTGACGGAATAGCTTCAAAAAAACTATAAGCTTCTTCAACTGTCATTTCCAGCACATCAGAAATGTTCTTTCCCTTATACCGTACTTCCAATGTTTCGCGGTTATACCGTTTGCCTCGGCAAACATCACAGGTTACATAAACATCAGGAAGAAAATTCATTTCAATTTTTTTTAGCCCTCCGCCCTCACATGCTTCACATCTGCCTCCTTTAACATTAAAGCTGAATCTCCCCACTTTATAACCTCTGATTTTTGCTTCGGGCAAAGAGGCAAACAAGTCGCGTATGAATGTAAATAAACCGGTATATGTAGCAGGATTGCTCCGTGGTGTTCTGCCAATCGGTGACTGATCAACTTCAATAACTTTATTAACATTTTTTATTCCTTCAATTGTATCATAAGGAAGAGGCGGTTCAGGAGTTTTATAAAATCTCCTTGAAAGAACCCTGTACATTGTTTCATTAATAAGGGATGATTTACCCGACCCGCTTACACCAGTTATACATATAAATTTTCCTAGCTGTAAAGCAAGATTTACATTTTTAAGATTATTGCCTTTTGCCCCTTTTAATACAATTTTTTGTCCGGTACCTAAACGCCTTTTTATAGGCACTTCAATATTTTTTTTGCCAGAAATATACAACGAGGTTAATGAACTGCCGTTCAGCGTACCCGGTTT
>WBZR01002313.1_pt1 | contig 20094 bp, 11 predicted proteins | sample 5204231 | NCBI WGS metagenome assembly WBZR01 (sample SAMN12412403, study PRJNA552823) | activated sludge metagenome | isolation source: activated sludge from anammox sidestream of wastewater treatment plant... | place: USA: Virginia | collected 2017-08 | reverse complement strand
CGGCGTCGAGACGCGCTCCTCCTTCTCGACACCGACCATCTTTCCGGACTGGGCGCTGATCTCGAACGCCTGGTGCTCGAAGAGGGTCTGCCCACGCACGATACCGACGAGGCGGCCGTCGCTCTCGCACACCGGATAGACCGGATAGTGGCGGCGGAGCACGTCCTTCATCGCGTCGAGGACGGGCTCGCACGGGTTCAGCCAGAAGGGATCGCGGAGCATCACCTGATCGAGACGCTGCTGGGGGTCGGCGAACAGCAGCTCGCGGAAGACGATCACGCCGAGCAAAATTCCGGCGGGATCGAGCACGTACCCGTAGGTGACCATCGCGCGGCCGGCGAGCTCGCGGAGCTCGGCGACGGCCTCCGCGACGGTCTGCTCGGGGCGCAGCACCCCGAGCGGCGGATCCATGAGCCGCCCGACCGAGTCTTCGGGATAGCCGACGTTCAGCGACCACTGCTGGCGCTTCGCCTCGGGGAGGAGCGCGAACACTTGGCGCCGCTTCGCTTCCGGCAAGCGCCAGAGGATCTGCAACGCCAGATCGGGATAAAAGTCGGCGAGTGCGTCGGCAACCGCCTGGTCCGGCTCCGGCTCGAGCAGCTCGACGGCCTCGCGCACGCCGCGCGTCAGCAGCTCCGCGGCGAACGGCGTCCGCGCGCGCAAAGCCGATCCTTGCACTGTGGTCGCGTCACTCATGCATCCCCCCGAACGGTTTCGCGGTCCGGCCATAGCGCGCTCCGGGCGCGAGGTCGACGCCCCGGCGGTCGCGATGCGAGAGCCTCGTGCGCGGCATGACGACGCCGCGCCCCGCTACAGCGCGCGGATCACTCGAAGTCGAGCACCAGGTTGTACTCGCGCCCGATGTCGAAGATCGTCGTCTTCTTCGGATGCATCTTCGCCGCCAGCGCCTCCACTTCGCCCTTGGAGTAGAAGCGGATGTAGCAGCGGAAGAACGTGTAGCGGATGTAGCGCTGCGGCGTGAGAGGATGCCAGCGCTTCGGGATGCTCACGAACACGCGACGCTTCGCCGCGCGACAGAGCGCGCGCAGCGCGGCCTCCGGATCCTTCTGGTAGTCGAAGAAGCCGATCGCGATCGCGTAGTCGAAGCTCTTCTCCGGCACCTGGTAGGTCAGCAGGTCGCCGAGCTCGAACCGGCAGACGTCGCCGACGCCCTCGGCCGTCGCCTTCTGGCGCGCCAGGTCGAGCATGCTCCGGCTGAAGTCGATGCCGAGGACCTGCGACGCGCCCGCCTTGGCGGCCGGGATGGCGTAGCGCCCGCCGCCGCAGCCGGCGTCGAAGAGCGAGCGCCCTTTCATGGGCGAGAGCGCCTCGAAGGTCTTCTCGAAGCGGAGCCGCATCTCCTTGCGGAGATTGGTGTCGATGTACCGGGCGACCGCTCCCTTGCCGCCCTCGTCGTAGATGTGGTCGAAATCCCGCGCGTAGCCCTCGAAGAAGTCGCGCGCGCCGCCGTCAGCTCCGCTCACGGAGCGGTCCATGGACACCGTTGCCATGCGGGGTGTCTACCGAAAAACCTCAGGGCTCGATAGCCCGGAATTTCCGGTCCCGGAAGGCCCATCCGGCGCTCGCCGCGACGAGCGCCCAGGCGACGGGCACGATCCACTCGCCGTACCGCATCACGGGGGTCGTGACCGCGCGCGCGGGACGCACGACGGCGACGAGGGTGGCGCGCTCGTCCACGGCCGCGCGGGCGACCGGCCGTCCGGCCGCGTCGATGACGGCCGAGATGCCGGTGTTCGTCGCGCGCACCTGCGGCCGGCGCGTTTCGATGCTGCGGAACGTGGCGCCCTGGAGATGGAGCGCCGGACCGGATCCGAAGGCGAACCAGGAGTCGTTCGAGAGCGTCAGGATGACCTCGGCGCCCGCGACGGCCGCCGCACGGGCGAGCGACGGATCGAGCACGTCGTAACAGATGAGCGGCGCCGCGCGGACCGAGGCACCGCCACGCAGCGGGAGGGACACGACGCGGGCGCCCGCGCCCGCCGACCACGTGCCGAGCCACGGCAGCCGGCGCCGAAGCCACTCCGCGTCGAGGAACGCCGGCACGTACTCCGTGAGCGGGAACAGCGTCGCCTTTCTATAGATGCCCGCGACGGCGGGCATCGCCGCGGCATCCCCGCGCGCGGCGGCGGCCCCTCCGCCGGTCGTGCGCCCGACGACCGGGGCGAGGACGAACGCCGCGTTGAACTCGGCCGCGCCGTCCGTGTCGTAGGCGCCGAAGACGAGCGGGATGCCGGCGCGCTCCACGAAATCGACGATCTCGCGATCGAAGGCGGCGCCATCCTCGCTCTTCGGCTTTCCGAAGGTCGTCGGGTAGACGGTCTCGGGCCAGACGAGGACGTCGAGGTCTCCGCGCGCGAGGAGTGGCGCCGAGAGCGCGACATGGGTATCGAGAATCGTCCGCACCGTCTCGTACTTCCCGATCTCCGTGGCCATGCGGTCGTAGTGGCCGAGGTTCGCCTGCACGAGCCCGACCGTGACCCCCGTATCGCCCGAGCGCGCGTCGAACGCGGCAACGCGCCAGGCTCCGTAGGCGGAGAGCAGCGCGACGACGCCGATCGCGCAGGTCGCCGGCGCGGCCACCGCGCGGCGCGCGACGTGCGCGCCGGCCGCGCGCGCGCGAAGCGCCGCCCATGCGAGCTCGTTCACCGCGACCATCGCGAAGGTGAGCCCCGGGACGCCGCTCAGGTCCGCCGCCTGCCGCCACCAGAGCGAGCCGGAGAGCGGATAGCCGAGCGTGTCGCCGAAGAGCTTCGGCGTGACCGACTCGGCCGCGATGAACGTCGCCGCGGACACGAGCGCGACGGCCGTCCGCGCGTCCGGGCGGGCGCGGCGAAACCACGTCCGCGCGAGCGCAACCGCCACGAACTGTGGCTGCAGGAAAGGCGACGCCGCCGTCAGCAGGAGCAGCGGCGCGAGCGGCGACGTTCCGGCGTAGTCGGCGATCGCCCACGCGAACCAGCCGAACACGGCGAGCTCGAACGCGACCGCCATGGCGACGCCCGCCGCGAGCGCGCCGCGGAGCGAGCGCACGCGGTCGAGCACCCGGAGGAAGGGCACGAGGCCGACCCACCCGAGCGCGATCCAGGGCCACACCGCGCTCGCGTAGAGCGCGTAGAAGGCGGCCGACGCAGCGATGGCGAGCCCGGCCGCCGCCACCCGGTCCCGCGCGCCGCCGGCCGTCAATGGACGGGTTCGCCGACCTTGCGCTCCGGAGGATGAAGCACGCGATCGGGATCCAACCCGGGCGGGGCCATGTCGCGCGGCACCACGCGATCCTCGGGCACCTTCACGACCCGACCGCGCCCGTCGAGGAACTCGTAGTCCGGGTGGAACATCAGGATCGGCGGCAGCGCCTCGCCGTCGTCGGTGGTCTGATGGTGGCGGACGTAGCCCTCGGGCAGCGGGAAGTCCTCGGGCACGATGATGCCGGATTTCGGCGGATCGCTGCCGGGAAGCCCGAACGCCGCGATCCCGGTGTGGATCCCCTCCTCGCGGAGCGCGCGGATCGCGTCGCCCGCGTCGATCTCGCGCGGCGACGCCTCGGGCGCCGGCGTAGCCGCGCCGCCACGCTCCGCCCGACGATCATCCGACGCAGCCGCCACCCGGCGCGGCACGACACGCTCGACGCCGGGCGTCGCCGCCGCCACCGGCGCCGACGGCTCCGCGGGGAGTGCGGGCGGCACGGCGTCCGCGACGGCGACCGCGACCGCCGACGCGGGCGGCGTCGTGGGGACGGGGGCCGAAGCGCGGATCACCGCCACGACGACGACCGTCACGAGCACCGGGATCGCGAGGGCCGCCGCGATCAGCCAGGGGAGCCGGCGCGCACCGGCGGCGCGCACGATGCGAACGCCGTCGTCGTTCGCATCCGGCGATCGACTCTGGGACGTCATGCGGGACCGGAGCCATATACGAGAGCGCCGCCGGACGCCGCAAGCGGGGAGCCGGGAAACGACGCGGCCGCCGCGCGCGAGGCGCGACGGCCGCGGGTACGCGGAGATCGCGGGCGTTACGGCGTCGCCGGGTTGTAGGCGCTCAGCCCCCAGCCCATGCGGTCGTGGCCGTTCTGGTTCCACACCGGATTCTTGCCGCCGACGATCTGCGCGTCCGTGAAATACGAGGCGCTCGTGCCCGAGCCCGTGCCGCCGAACCAGCCGACCGACACCGTCGCGCCGAGGTAGGTGCCGTGCGTGTTGTCCGACTGGATGTAGTCGTAGCTCGTGCCCGCGCTCACGAAGTGCGTGTTGGCGTCGCGGATCGTCGAGCGCAGCGTCGACGTGATGCGCGTGACGTACGCGGCCTCCGATTCGCCCTGCACGTAACGCAGCGCCTCGGAGTCGATCTGGCCGTCGGCGTTCGAGTCGTAGTCCGCGCCCATGTACTGCGCGAAGCTGTCGGCGCAAGCGAAGCCGTAGGTGTTCGCGAAGTTGCACGCGCGCCAGTTCATCTTCGCGATGTACGGCAGGAACACCTGCTGCTTGTTCTGTTTCACGCCGGCGATGGTGCAGGTGCTGAGCGCGTTGTCGGCATCGTAGCCCGGGTAGTACAGGTTCGATACGACCTTCAGCTTGGTGCCGCCGTACGCGTTGTTGTTGATGTAGTTCATCGCGTTCGCGAGGTACGTGGTGCAGTTGTTGAGCGCCGTATCGAGCACCCCGAGGTTGCACGTGCCGCTCTGACCCGCGAAGTTGCTGCGCGCCTGGAGGCCGTCGTTGCCGCACATCTCGAAGGTGACGACGCGCGTGTTCGTGGTCTGCATGTACGAGCGCTCGTTGACGATCTTGTTGTTGTAGATGTCGGACGCGACCGCGCCGGACTTGGTGCGCCGGATCGTCTCGATGTCCGCGTTCCAGAGCTTCGAGAGGTACTCGCCGTCGACCGTCGGGGCGGAGCGGCGCGCGACGCTCGAGAGCGAGCCGCGGTAGCCCGCGTAGATCGAGTCGCCGTAGGCCGTGATGCGGTACTTCGTGGTCGTGCCCGCGCGATCGATCGTCCACGAGACGTTCTGCGTGATCGTCGACGCCGTCGCCTCGGAGGTCACCACCACCACCGCGCACAACCCGAGAAGGGGAACGAGATGCCGACTGAGTCGCATTGACTTCCTCCTGTCTGTTGGGGGAGCCGCCTCGCGGCTCCGGAGTGGACGCGCCGTAACACGACGCCGCTCCCTTTTGCCAGGAAAAAATGCGGCGACGGACGACCGATGTCGCGGCACACCATGACACCCCGCGTTGCCGCCCGCGTCACGCCGCCCGCGCTCACCCCGGAACCGGACGCCGCACGATTCGATCGTGACAAGCCCCTGACCGCTTGCTACCCAGTCACTTCGTGGCGCGTCCGTACCCCATCACGACCAAGATCGGCCGGAAGCCCGGCGAGTACGTGGTCTCGCTCCCGGCGGGCTGGGAGCTCCGACTCCGGCGCGTGCTCCGCACCATTCTGGACGACGCCATGCCCGACCCGCGCGAACCGGGTCTGACACCGGCGCAGCGCGAGGCGCGCGTGCGGCTCCGGCGGCGGCGTCTCCAGGCGGCCATCTGCACCTTCGTGAGCGACCTCGTCACGGCCGACATCGTCGGCAAGGAGATCGCCCTCGCGACGCGGAGCCGCCACGGCGTCCGCACGGGCTCGCTGCGCGAGCACGTGCAGCGCATCCTGCGGGAGGTGAACCGCCGCTGACGGTGCCACGGGCGGGGAACGAGCCTCGGCCTGCGGGCGACACCGGCGTGACGGCTGGCGCACCGGCGCGAGAATCGGTGCGGCGCCCGCGGTTCGCGTACGCCACGGTCCCGCGCGATCAGCCGGACGCGCGAACCGTCACGGACTCGTCGCGACGAGCTCGCGGCCGAACACGGTACGGAAGTACTCGGCTTCCTTCTCGATGGCCCAGAGCTCGAGGTCCGCACCCGGTCGTCTGGCGGAGAGTCGCAGCGTGACCTGCGCTCTTTTCACGGCGACGTGCACCGAGCGCACGACGCCGTTCCGGCTCTGGTTCAGCGCCCGCGCCAGGCGGAGCAGCATGACGGCCTTCGGCACCCGCTCGCGGTCGTCGCCGCCGAGCTCGCGCATCGGCCGATCGTCGGCCGCCGGGCGCGACTTCCCGACGTAGCGGGCAATCGCGGCAATGATCCGCCGCTGCTCGGTCGTGTAGCCGAAGATCTCGGAGTTCGCGATCAGGTAGTAGGTATGCCGGTCCCGCCCGCCGCGGTTCACGAACGAGCCGACTTCCTGCAGCATGGCGGCGGCCGCGAGCCATTCCGCGTACTCGGCCGGAAGGCCGTGCACCTTCCGAAGCGCGACGAAGAGGTCGCCCGCGAGGTCGCGGACGGTCCGCGCGTAGCGCGCGTCGACGCCGTAGTGGCGCCCGTGGTCCGCGAGCGCGCGCTCCCGCTGCGACTGGATGCGCTGTTGGATACGGCGCGCGCCGCCGAGATCGGCGGCCATCTGGGCGAGCAGGCCGTCGCGGAGGCCGAGCGGCGAGTAGCGGATACCGCGGATGCCGTGGACCATGAGGCCCGCGTAGACCGCGGCCCCGGCAACGATGATCTCGGCGCGGCGCAGTCCGACCCCGGCGAGCCCGCGGCGCGCCGCGACGTCGTACCCCGCGATTTCGTCGGCAATGCGGCGGAGCTCGCCGGCCGTCGCCGTCGGGCTGCCGCGCTCCGCCCGGCGCGCGCGCTTCGACGCGAGCGTCGCGAGCGCCGCCGCCGTGCCCCCCGTCGCGATCGTTGCTTGGACCCGGCGCCCGAGCACGCGCTTTTCGACGCGGGCAATCTCCTCCCCGATGTAGGCGGAGAGGCGCTGCCGCTCCTTGGGCTTCGGCGGGTCGTGCGCCAGGAACTCCTCGGTGAGGCGGACCGCTCCGAGTGGGAGGCTCGCCATCTCCTGAATATGTCCGCCGACCGAAAACGTGAGCTCGCAACTGCCGCCACCGAGATCGGCCAGCAGCACGCGCTGCGCCGTCCGCGTCCCGGCCATCACCCCGAGATGGATGAGGCGGCCCTCCTCGAGGCCCGTGATCACTTCGAGCTTCCAGCCGGTCGCCGACTGCACCCAGCCCTCGAAGGCCTGCGAGTTCCGCGCCTCGCGCATGGCGCTCGTGGCGACGACGCGCACGGCAGCGGCGCCGTGTCGCTGGGCGGCCCGGTGGAAGCGTTGCAACGTCTCGATCGTCGCCTCCATGGCCTGCGGCTCCAGCATCCCGGTGCGGAAGACGCTGCTGCCGAGCCGCGTCACCTCGCGGTCCTCGAGCACCGTCGTAAAGCCGTTTCGCGCGAGGCGCGCGATCTTCAGCCGGACCGAGTTGGAGCCGATGTCGACCGCGGCGAAGGTTGCCATCGATCAGGGAACGCCGGCCGCCGTGCCTACGCCGGCGTCCGAGCCGCGAGGCGAACCGCCTCCGGGGCGGCGGCGCCGGACGCCGTGATCTTCCGAACGCCCTTGCGCGACCCGACGGCCGTCATCGTCGCGAGCCGTGCCGCGACTCGCCCCGTCACCGCAATCGCCTTGACGAGCGACGACTCGGCGCGCGCGCGGAGCGCCGCCACCAGCGCGCCTCGACCGGTGCCGAGCGCCTTCTCGGCGCGCGCGGCGAGCGTCACCCAGTCGTGCCACACGCCGACGGCGTCCTGCGCCCGCTCGAGTTCGGTCGCGATCGCGCCCGCGAGCGGGTGCGGCGCAAAGCTCTCGGCCCGGTAGCGCAACCTCTTCGAGGCGATGCGGAAGCGGTGGAGGTTCGCCGCGCGCAGCGGGGCGGCGCCTTCGTACGCGCCGGCGAAGTCGGCGAGAACGCCCGCCAGCGCGCGGCTCACGGCGAGCGGGTCCGCGTGCACGGACCCCGACGCCCCGGACGCCGCGCGGCGCAAGCGCTTCACGAGGCCGTGATCGCACGCCTCGTCGATCGCACGCAGCAACCGCTTCTGCCGCTTGCGGCGCACCGTGCGGAGATCGGCCGCGAGATCCTCCCCGCCCGCGGCCGCGAGCGCCCGCGGCAGAGCGCGGAGCGCCTTCAGGTGCACGTCGACGTCACGGACCTTGCCAGCGCGCTTGCGTATGCGGCGGAGTTGGCGCGCGACCGTGGCGTCGCCGGGCGCGGGCTCGGGCTCCGCGGCGAGCAGCGTCTCGACGCGGCGAATCGTGGTGCGCAGATCATGGATGGCACGCGGAGCCGACGCGGCGTCGAGGACGGCCACGATCTCGATCAGCTCGAGCGCGCGGCGCGCGAGCGGCACGGTCGGCGCGGCGGCGTGGCGCCGTCGGGACGCGGAACCGCCCTTCGCGATGATTCGCGCGTGCTGCGGGCCGAGATCGTCGATCATCCGAAGCGCCCTCCCTGTACGGGCGGATGCACCGGCCCGTGCGGGCCAGGAAGGTCGCGTATAGGACGCACCATGCGGCTCCGCAAGACTGCGGCCGCAGAGAAGGCACGCAGGGAGCGCCTGGAGATTTCCCGGGACACGGGAACATCCGTCGAGCCAGGCGTTGCTCATGAGTGACGTCGGATATGCCTGACTACGCTGGCGACGTGACGGCCGGCCTTTCGCGCTGCCGGCCGGCCTCGAGCACCGCCCGGACGCCGACCTGAGTCCGCGCCGGGGGGTGGCCCGGAAGCGCGACGCCCCGGACGGCCGTTGCGGCCGCCCGGGGCGTCGGTGGTGCCAGGTGGGAGGCGGGGCGGCTGAGGATGCGGCCGCCCCGCCCTGGTGCGTGGGGAAGCTTAGTTCACGACCGGGCCCGTGTAGGTGCAGACGCCGCAGGGCGGGGTCGGATTGGCGCAGCTCGTGACGCTCACCGTGACCTTGCCCTGGCCGACGATGCGGGAGTCGTGGCTGATGCCGGTCCAGCCGGCGTCGAGCACGCCGCCCTTGGCGGTCGGGAGGAAGGTCGCGACGGTCGGACACGCGACGTCCGTGCCGTCTTCGGAGCTCACGCCCGAGAGGGCGAGACGGCCCGGGCCGGGGAGACCCGCGACGCTGTTGACCGACGAGGAGCCGGTCGGAGCGACGCAGAACACCGAGGCGAAGGTCGCGGTGCCCGTGTGGTTGTGCGGCGTGCTGAACTTGCCGGCGGCCGAGATGGTCTCGCCGACGCCCCCGTTGTAGCCGGGGAAGCACTCGCGGGCCTTGGCGCCGCACGAATCGCCCGCGGCCGGGCAATCGGCATCGACCAGACAGCCGCGGAAGCTCTCGATCCGGCAGTTCTGATCGGTGGGACCTTCGGTGCATGCCCCCTCGCCGGCGGTCGTCGCCGCACAGGCGGTGCCATCACCCGGGATCGAGGTGTCGTCGATGCACGAGTTCGGCTTGCGAGGCTCGCCCGCCGCGTTCGTGCAGGTGCCCGCGGCGGCCGCGATGCAGTCGGCGTCGTTCCGGCACGGGACGCTCGAGTTGCCCGAGCAGCTCGCGCACATGCACTTGTCGCCCGGCGAGCCGTTGCAGTTCGGGCTCGACGCCGCGAGCGTCGCGGTCATCGTGGCGTTGTTCGCGTTGGTGAGGTCGATCGGCAGGGTCGCGATCAGGCCACCGGCCGTCGGCCCGCAATCGAGGCTCGTGTAGCCGAATGCCGGAACCGGCGACTCGCCATTCGCATCGCACGCCGCGCCGTTGTGCGCGCCGCCGCTGCACGTGCCGCTCGCCACCCCATCGTTCGGGATGTCGATCCCCGTGCACTTCGGGCACGGCTGAGAAGTGGAGATGCCATTGTAGACGCGCGAGAGGATGCTCGCAGTGCCCGCGCTTTGGCCGCTCTGCTGGTTGAAGGTTCCGCTCATCCCACCGTTCCACTGGCTGGTCACGCAGGTCGCGACGCCGCCCGCCGAGAGCGGAAGGGGCGAGCCGAAGTAGAAAGCGCACGGCGCGTTCACGCCGCAGTCGCCGTCGACGCTACACTCGGTGGCAGTGTCGCCGACGCAACGCTTGGACGCGAGGTCGCCGCCACCGACCCAGCCGTAGATGAGGTCGTTCACGAACACGTCGTCGGTGTTCTTGAGGTTGCCCTGGTCGTTGAAGGTGACGCATTCCGTGGCGCTCGCCGGAGGATTCTTGTCCTCGAGCTTCTGGACGCAGCTCGCCTTGCCGCCGGCGTTCGAGAGGATGGCGTTGCACTTCGAGAGGTCGCCGACCGTGGAGCCCGCCTTGAAGGCCTTGCCGACGATGCCGAGCACGCACGCGTTGTACTTCGACACGCACTTGGTCTTGCCGGAGAGGCACTTGTTCAGCGGATTGCCGCCCGCCGGGTTCAACGCGGCGACGAGCTCGGCCACGTGGGCCTCGACCTTCGAGCGCACGACCGCGGCGTCACCGACGGTCGCACCGCAGTTGGCGTTCTTGGTGTCGAGCTTCTCCATGCAGCCCTTGCCGGTCGCGGGATCGGCGAGGAAGCCGGTGCGACACTTGTCGACGCACGCGGTGTCGACCGCGATGCCCTTGCCGAATGCCTTCCCGTAGCAGCCGAGCAGGCACGACTTCATCTTGGTGACGCACTTGGCCTTGCCGGCTTTGCAGCCGCTCGCCGTGCCGACTTGCCCGAAGATCGCGTGGGCCGGGTTCGCGCCCGCGAGGGCGAACATCATCGCCGCCAGCAGGCCGGTTCTCAGGATCAACTTCATGGCGAATCCTCCTTGGGTTTTGGTGGAGTGATGTCCGGCGGCCACCACGGTCGCTGGACGCGAATAGACGGACAGATTCGTTCGTTTCCGGGAATTCGGCACCGTCACGTTCGCGGGGGAAGCGTCGATTTGCGGCGGCGAGATTGCGACAGATGACACGTCGTAGTCAACAAAAAACCTCATGACACACCGCTTCACACACGCTCCGCCGCGCATTCCTCGCGGTCCTGCACGACATCCGCCCCAGCAGGTGCTGTGCGCCCCGACGTGAAGATTCCATCTGTCGAGCGGCACCCGCGAGGTGATATGCGACTCTGTGCGACAGCGGTCCCGCCGAGTCGCACACCCCCTTTCCAGGAGCCCGATCCACCCCATGCGACCCTCCCACCTCCGTACCGCCCTCCGCGGGCACGCCGCCCTCCCCGCTCTCGCCCTCGCCCTCGCCATCCCGGCCCTCTCCGCCCGGGCGGACACGCTCGTGATCCAGCCGTCCAATCAGGACGCCTTCGTCATGAAGAGCTTCCCGAATCGCGTGACCGGAACCAGGAACACCCGTCTGCGGGTGGAGGCGTCGCCGGCGAACAAGATCCGCCGCGCCCTCGTACAGTTCCCACTGGGGTCGATCCCACCCGGCGCCACCGTGAGCTCGGCGGCGATCGAGTTGTACGCCTCGGTGAACGCGCAGAGCTCCACGCTGACGCACGCGCTGCACCGCGTGACGGCGCCCTGGCAGGAGAACACGGTCAAGTGGAACACCCTGCCGCCGTTCGCGGCGGCACCATCGGCGACGGCGCTCGTCGGCGACGGCCGCGGCTTCAAGACCTTCGACGTGACGGCCGACGTGCAGTCGGCGATCAACCGCTGCTCCGACGACCATGGCTGGCTGATCAAAGACGCCGCCGAGACCGCAACGAACCTCGACCTCGCGTACATCTCGCAGGAAGAGAAGCACCCCGCCGACATCGGCAACCGCCCGCGCCTCACGGTCACCTTCACGCCGCCGCCGTGCGCGACCGACGCCGACTGCCGGGACGCGAACTTCTGCACCACCAACGAGCGCTGCGAAGCGGGCGCATGCGTCGTCGATCCCGTGCAGTGCGACGACGGCAATCCGTGCACCGCCGACGTCTGCGACTGCGCGATCGGCTGCCGGCCGCAGGCGATTTGCGACGACGGCTTCGCGTGCACGACCGACGGCTGCGACCCCACGAAGCCCGAGGCGGAGTGGTGCACGCACACGCCGAACGACGGCGCCTGCGCGACCGGCTGCTCGGACGGCGCCTGCGTCGGCGACCCCGACCGCGGCGACCTCGATCCGGTCACCGGGTGCTTCGTCACCAGCGTCGAGCCCGCGGGGACGCCGTGCAGCGACGGCCAGACGTGCACCGCACCCGACCAGTGCGACGGCAGCGGCGCGTGCGTGCCGGGCCCGAAGGACTGCGGCGCGCCCGGGTGCGGCGGTAGCGCGGTCTGCGCTGAGGACTGCGGCAACTGCGTGGACGACGACGGCGATGGCTTCGTCGACCGGCGCGATCCGCAGTGCGCGCCGCTCGTGGACGGCGGCGGCCAGGGCGTCGGCGATCCCAAGTTCCGCGGCAAGCCGGTCGTGCGCTGCCAGAAGGCGATCCGCGCCGCCGGCTCGCAGTTCGGGAAGCAGCTCCGCACGCGGCTCCAGAAGTGCGCCGACGGCGTCTTCCTCTGTCTCCAGCAGAAGCCCGGCGACGCGGCCTGCCTCGCCAAGGCGCGCGCGCGCTGCCTGAAGCAGACGGCGCCGCTGTCCGCCGGGCCGGCCACGCTCGACCAGCGCCTCGGCGCCAAGATCGCGAAGGCCTGCGGTCCGAAGAAACCGGGCCTCCTGCCGGTCGTGCCGGGCACGGACGTCTGCGGCGCCACCGGGCTCGGGTTCGCGGGCGACGTCGCCGCCTGCGCGACGCCGCAGTCGGCCGCGCTCCTCAGCGCCGTGACGAGCGCGATCGCCGAGGCGCACCGCTGCCGCACGGTGCAGCTCTTCACCACCGACGTGCCGCGCGCGCACGAGCTCCTCGGCGCAGGCGGCGTCGACCTGAGCGCGCTCCCCTGCCTCGCCGCGGGCGCGCAGGGCGGCAATCTCGGCCTCGGCAAGCCGGCCGGCGTCGCGAAGGCGGTCGTCGGGTGTCAGCGTGGCATCGGCGCGGCGGGCGCGCGCTTCGTGAAGCAGGTGCTCGACGCCGAGCAGCGCTGCGCCGAGACCGTCGCCCAGTGCATCCAGACCAGGCCCGGCGACGCGAAGTGCCTCGCCAGGGCCCGGGGCGTCTGCCGCAAGGTGACGAGCAAGCTCTACCAGGGCGCACAGAGCCGCGAGGCGAAGCTCAAGGCGGCGATCGCCCGTGCCTGCGGCAGCACGGCGCCGGGAAAGGCGCCGCGCGTCGCGCTCGGCGACCTGCGGAGCGTGCTCGGGCTCGGCTACGACACGCTCCAGCCCGGTTGCGCCGCGCTCGGCGTCGCGGGCCTCGCGTCGATCGACGACGTGAGCGAGTGCCTCGTCCGCGAGCACGTCTGCCGCGCCGACCAGCTCCTGACGAGCCAGACGCCGCGCGCCCACGAGCTCCTCGGGATCGGCCAGGCGGCCGGCCGATAGCGCTGGGCGACGCCGCAGCGCCCCGGCGAGGGCGGCCGCCGCGACGGCCGCCCTCGCCGGCCCGCGACGTAGCGCGAGGGGCCGCGTGTGATAGACGCGGGCCCCGAACGCTTCGCAGCCCGAGGAGGCCCCGATGACGACGGATCTCTGGATGCTCGTGTGGTCGGCCGTGCTCTGCGTCGTGATCCCCTATCCCGCCGTCACCGTGCTGTTGCAGCTGCCCGGCGGCTTCACGTGGGGCGTCGGCAATCGCGACACCCCGTTCACGGTGCCGGCGTGGATCGAGCGCACCCGCCGCGCGCACGCCAACATGGTCGAGAACCTGATCCCGTTCGCGTGCCTCGTGCTCGCGGCGCACCTCGGCGGCAAGACGAACGCGACCACCGCGCTCGCCGCGCAGCTCTTCTTCTGGTCGCGCGTCGCCTACACCCTGGTCTACGTCGCCGGCATCCCGCTCCTGCGAACGCTCGTCTTCGCGGTCGGGATCACGGCGGACTTCCTGCTCCTGGTGCAGATCCTGGGATAGCGCGCGGCCCGACGGCCGCGACGCCGCATTCGACGCTCGCGCGAGACCGCGACTTCTGCCACAAGGTCGGAGACGAGGTCGGACGGGGAGCCCGAGTGGCGCCCGGCGCTCCGGCGTCGGCAAGGAGGCCTCGATGTATCCGCCACTCTCCGTCCTTGTTTCCGGCGGCGCCGCGCGCGCGCGCGCGGCGCTCCTCGTCGTCGTCGCACTCGCCGGCTCCGCCGACGCGGCCGTGCTCGCGCGCGGGCCCTATCTGCAACTGCTCACGCCGACGTCGGTCACGGTCGTTTGGAACACGGACGCGGCGGCCGCCTGCGCGCTCGCGATCCGCGCGCTGCCGGCCGGCCCCGCCGTCATCCGGACCGGCGGGCCGGCGAGCGGCAAGGTCTGCGCCGTCCCGGTCTCCGGGCTCGCGCCCGGCACGCCCTATGCCTACGCGCCGCTCGCCAACGGCCTGCCGCTCGCACCCGAATCGACGTTCCAGACCGACGATCCGTCCCTGCCGTTCACGTTCCTCGTCGTCGGCGACACCGGCTGCGGATGTTCGGCGCAGGAGCTCGTGCGGGACCGGATGCTCGAGAGCCCGGCGGATTTCATCCTCCACACCGGCGACATGATCTATGAGAACGGCGAGGCCGCGAGCTTCGACCCGAAGTTCTTCGTTCCGTACCGGGATCTGATCCGCGAGCTCGTCTTCTGGCCTCTGCTCGGCAATCACGACGTCCGCACGGTCGGCGGCGGCGGGCAGGCGTGGCGGGATGCCTTCTACACCCCGGCCAACAACGCGGCCGGCTCGGAGCACTACTATTCCTTCGACTTCGGCAACGCGCACGTCGTGGTGCTCGACTCCAATGCGAGCCTCTCGGCCGGGAGCGCGCAGCGCACCTTCCTCGAGCAGGACCTGGCGGCGACCGCCGCCAGCTGGAAGATCGTCGCCTTCCATCACACGATCTACTCGAGCGGGACGCACGGCAGCGCGACGGGTCTCCGGGCGAGCCTGGTGCCCGTGTTCGACGCCCAGGGCGTCGACCTCGTCTTCATGGGCCACGATCATCACTACGAGCGCACGCTCCCGATGTTCGGCGGCCAGCCGGTCGCGCCGGGTCAAGGCACGGTCTACGTCACCACCGGCGGGGGCGGCCGCTCGCTGTACGCCGGCGGGGAGAGCGCATTCACGGCCTACCAGGAGTCCGCGAACCATTTCGTGCGCGTCGCCGTCGACGGCACCGTCCTCACCCTCGAGATGATCCGCAGCGACGGCGCGGTGCGCGATCTGGCGGTGCTCGCCAAGAACCCTCCGGGCGTCTGCGGCGACGGCACGGTGAACCCGGGGGAGACCTGCGACGACGGCAACCAGGCGAGCGGCGACGGATGCGACGCCAACTGCACGCCGACCGGCTGCGGCAACGGCGTGGTGACCGACGGCGAGAGCTGCGACGACGGGAACGCCCTTCCGTGCGACGGCTGCTCGGCCGCCTGCCTCCTCGACACCACGTATTGCTTCGCCCCGGTCGCCGACACCTACATCGAGAGCGGGACGGAGGCGGCGTGGGACCACGGCGCCGTGGCGCGGCTCGACGTCGATCGCTCGCCTTACGACGTCGCGTACCTGGCGTTCGATCTCTCCTCGATCTCGGGTCCGATCCGCCGCGCCACCCTCCAGCTGCGCTGCACCAACCGGTCCGCCGACGGCGGCGCGGTCTACCCGGTCGCCGATTCGACCTGGGTCGAAGGCACGACGACGGGCAGCGCCAACGGACCCGGCCTCAAGTGGACGCAGGTGGACACCAACCACAACGGCACGCTCGATGCGGGCGACGTGTCGCCCTGGATGCCGGACTTGACGCATCCGCTCGGCAGCCTCGGCGCCGTGGAGGTCGGCCAGACGGTGACCGTCGACGTGACCTCCGGAGTCACGGCCGGAAACGGACCGCAGACCCTCGCGCTCCGCACCGGGGCCACGAACGGAGCGAGCTACGGATCCCGGGAAGCGGCGAGCGCCGTCGAACGCCCGGTCCTGCTCGTCGAGCTCGAGCCCGTCATCTGCGCGGCGGACGCCGACTGCGACGACGGGAATCCGTGCACCGCCGATCGGTGCGACGCCGCGTCGCGGTGCGGCTACACCCCGGCGCCCTGCCTCACGGGCACCCCGACCCGCACCGCGACCCCGTTCCCGACCGTCACGCGCACACCCACCCGGACCCCGACGCCGACGCCGACGCGCACGCCGACCCCGACGCGCACCCCGACACCGCTCGCGACCGCGGGCGCGACGATCGAGCTCGCACCGGTCGCCGACACCTACATCGAGAGCACGGCGGAAGCGGGGTGGGACCATGGAGCCGCCGCGTGGCTCGACGTCGACCGCTCTCCGTACGGCATCGCGTATCTCGCCTTTGATCTCTCCACGCTCGCGGGAAGCGTGCAGCGCGCGACCCTGCGCCTCCACTGCACCAACGCCTCCACGGACGGCGGCACGCTCTACCCGGTCGCGGACTCGGGCTGGATCGAAGGCACGTCCACGGGCAGCGCGAGCGGGCCGGGCCTCAAGTGGACGGAGGTGGACACGAACGGCGACGGAAGCCTCGGCGCGGGGGACGCCTCCCCGTGGATGCCCGACTTCGGGCGCCCGCTCGGCGCGCTCGGTGCGGTGGCCAGCGGCGGAACCGCGACGGTGGACGTGACGGCCGGCGTGGCGGACGGCGGACGGCGGACGCTCGCCATCCGGAACGGCACGAGCAACGGCGCGACCTATGCCTCCCGCGAAGCGGCGAGCGCCGCCACGCGCCCCGTCCTCGTCATCGAGCTCGATCCCCTCGGATGCGGCGCCGGCTGCGGCCCGACGAGCACGCCGACGCGGACGGCCACACCCACCCTGTCCGCCACGGCCGGCGCGACGCCGTCGCCGGCTCCCACCGGAAGCGTGACGACCCTCGATCTCGCGCCCGTCGCCGACACGTACATCGAGAAGGGTGCCGAGGCGACGTGGGACCACGGACTCGCCACGTTCATGGACGCCGATCGCTCCCCCACCGGCATCAGCTACCTGAAGTTCGACCTCACGAGCGTCACGCGAGCGGTCGTGGGAGCGCATCTCACGCTTCGGTGCACCAACGCCTCGAACGACGGCGGAACGTTCTTTCCGGTTCCCGACTCGAGCTGGCCCGAAGGGAACCGCAACGGCCTCGACGCGGGGAGCGCCGGCGGCCCGGGGCTCACCTGGCCGGACGTCGACAGCAATGGCGACGGAACGATCGACGACGCGGACGCGTCCCCCTGGCGACCGGATTTCGACGTCCCCCTCGGAGCGCTCGGCGGCGTGGCGAAGAACACGAGCGTCACGATCGATCTCAGCGCCGGCTTCCGGAGCGGACCGGGTCTCTACACCGTCGCCATCCGGAGCGGCAGCTCCGACGGCGTCACCTACGCCTCGCGCGAAACCTCGATTCCCACCTCACGCCCGGTCCTCCGACTGACGCTGGCCCCGTAGGATTCGCCTCCCGCGTCGCGGACGCCCCCGCCGCTGCGCAACCGGCTGCGCAGCGGCGAAAAACCGCTGGTCGCCCGAACACGGACCTGATAGCGGAGTTCACCCGCTCTGCACCGGAGCTCCGCGCTTGGGCGAACCGCTTTCCCCATCAGGTCGCCGACCATCGCCGCCGCCACGCACCCTCGCGATCATGGCGCGGCGGAGCGTCGTCACCGCGCTGCTCGTACTGGCGTGCGGCGATCGCGCCGGAGCCCAGCCTGCCTCGCTGAAGACGCTCGCCGTTCCGAAGCCGGCGAATCTCGCCGACTTCGTCCGTGACGAGCAGGCCGCGATCGTGCTCGGGAAGGCGCTCTTCTGGGACATGCAGGTCGGAAGCGACGGCGTGGTGGCGTGTGCGACGTGCCACTTCCACGCGGGCGCCGACGGACGCTCCAAGAATCAGTTGAATCCCGGCACGGGGCACGGCGCCACCACGTTCGAGCTCGGCGGACCGAACGCGGCCCTGCAGGCGGCCGACTTCCCGTTCCACGAGTTCGCCGATCCCGACGACCGCACCTCGGCCGTGCTCTTCGACAGCGATGACGTGATGTCGTCGAGCGGCGTGTTCCGGGCCGACTTCGTCGACGTCGTCCCCGGAAGCGCGGTGGAAGCATGCACCTCGGCGCTCGATCCCATCTGGAACGTCGGGGGAACGAACGTGCGGCAGGTGCCGCCGCGCCACGCCCCCACCGTCATCAACGCCGCCTTCATGTTCCGGAGCTTCTGGAACGGCCGCGCCAACGCGATCTTCAACGGCGTGAACCCCTTCGGACCGCGGGACCCGACCGCGCGCGTGCTCGACGTCCAGGCGAACGGCAGCGCGGCGCCGGTCGCGGTCGCCATCGCGCCGGGGAGCCTCGCGTCGCAGGCCGTCGGCCCGCCCCTCAGCTCGGTCGAGATGTCGTGCGCGGGGCGCACCTTTCCGAAGATCGGCAAGAAGCTCCTCGGCCTCCCCCCGCTCGCGCAGCAGCTCGTCGATCCGCGCGACAGCGTCCTCGGCGGACTCGCCAACAGCCGCCTCACGCCGGGCGCGCTCGGGCTGCAAGCGAGCTATGCCGAGCTCATCGAGCTCGCCTTCCAGCCGCGCTGGTGGGACTCGACCGACGTCGTGACCTTTCCCGGCGGCGCGCTCACGATCACGAGCGCCACCGGGATGCCGCTCACCACCGATCAGTTCAGCGTCATGGAGGCGAACTTCTCCCTGTTCTGGGGCCTCGCCATCCAGCTCTACGAGAGCACGCTCGTCTCCGACGACGCGCCGTTCGACCGCTTCCGGGAGGGCATGACCGGCGCGCTCACCGCGCAGCAACAGCAGGGGATGGCGCTGTTCCTGAACCAGGGGCGCTGCTTCACGCACCACATCACGCCGGTCTTCACCGGCTCCACCCTGGCCACGCTCGGCGGCGAGGACCCGATCCAGAACATGCGGATGGCGAGCGGGCGAGCGTTCTACGACGGCAGCTTCTACAACATCGGCGTCCGGCCGACGGCCGAGGATCTGGGTGTCGGCGACGAAGCGCCCGCGGGCATCCCGCTCGGGTTCGCGGAGCGCGTCGCGCAAGGGCTCCCCGCGCCCGAGTTCGCGGTGGTGGGGTTCGCGCCGCCCGCGATCGGCCCCACGGATCGGACCGCCAACGACGGCGCCCTCAAGACGCCGACCCTCCGCAACGTCGCCTTGACTCCGCCCTACATGCGCAACGGCGGGATGCTCACGCTCGACCAGGTGGTCGCGTTCTATACCCGCGGCGCCGACTTCCACGAGCAGAACATCGCCAATCTGGATCCCAACGTCGACGTCATCCCGGAGCTGGTCGGCAACCCCGCGAACAAGGCCGCCCTGGTGGCCTTCCTCGAGGCGCTGACCGACGACCGCGTGCGTTTCGAAGCCGCGCCCTTCGACCATCCGGCGCTCGTGGTTCCGAACGGCCAGGTCGGCGATGCCGGCGCGGTTGCCGACGACGGCACCGGCAAGGCGCGGGACGACCTGCTCGAGATCCCCGCCGTCGGCGCCGCCGGACGCTGCGTCGGCATCGACGGCACGATCCGGTCGCCCTGCCCCGGCGCGATACTCGACCTCGCCCCGATCGCCGACACCTACATAGAGGCCGAGAGCCAATCGACCTGGGATCACGGAGCGGCGCCCCACCTCGACGTCGACCTCAACCCCTTCGGCATCACCTACCTCAAGTTCGACCTGCGCGACGTCACGGCGCCGATCCAGCGCGCCTCGCTGACCCTCGGGTGCGCCAACAGCTCGAATGACGGCGGCACCCTGTTCCCGGTCGGCGATTCGAGCTGGATCGAGGGAACCGGGAACGGCGTGGACGCCAGTAGCGCCGGGGGGCCGGGACTCAAGTGGACCCAGGTGGACACCAACGCCGACGGCGCGATCACTGCCGCGGACACGTCCCCCTACGTACCGACCTTCACGCTCCCGCTCGCCTCGTTCGGAGCGGTCACGTCGGGCCAGATCTTCACGGTCGATCTCGGCACCGATCTCGGCGCACCCGCGATCGTCACGCTCGCGATCAAGTCCAACAGCACCGACGGCACAACCTACCATTCGCGGCAGAGCGCCACCGCGAACCGCCGTCCGCGGCTCCACCTCGAGCTCGCCGCCGCCGCCACGCCGACGCCCACCGCGACGGCGACCCCGATCCCCACGGCCACCGCCACGCCCACGCGCACCGCCACACCCACGACGACCGCGACCGTGACCGCCTCCGCGACCGCCACCGCGACGCCGACCCCCACCGCGACGGCGACCCCGATCCCCACGGCCACCGCCACGCCCG